>Ga0265293_10004303_pt1 | contig 25241 bp, 20 predicted proteins | sample Munlanlewell138R_FD_192505 | JGI IMG/M metagenome (GOLD analysis project Ga0265293, IMG submission 192505) | Leachate microbial communities from a municipal landfill in Southern Ontario, Canada - Leachate well 138R | ecosystem: Engineered > Solid waste > Landfill > Unclassified | place: Canada...
AACTAAGCCGGAGTTCGACCGATGAATTGGAAACAGGAATGGAAGCCGCTCGCCGCGATCGTCGCCGTTTTCGCCGCCTGCTATTGGCTGCCGGTGGACTGGCTGCGGGCGAGCCGGCGGGTGGAAAACGCTTTTTGGGAATCGCTGCATCTGGTCAAATGGTACGCTCAGGAGCACGTGCTGCTCTGCCTCGTGCCGGCCTTTTTTATCGCCGGGGCGGTGGGGGTCTTCGTCAGCCAGGCGGCGGTGATGAAGTATCTCGGCCCGAAGGCGAACAAGCCGCTGGCCTACGGCGTCGCCTCGGTGTCGGGGACGATTCTCGCCGTCTGTTCCTGCACCATCCTCCCCCTCTTCGCCGGCATCTACCGGATGGGCGCGGGGCTCGGTCCGGCCAGAGCCTTTCTCTACTCCGGGCCGGCCATCAACATCCTCGCCATCGTCCTGACCGCCGCCGTCCTCGGCCCCGAGATGGGGATCGCCCGGGCGGTGGGAGCGATCGGTTTCGCCGTCGTCATCGGCCTCCTCATGCACTTTTTCTTCCGCAAGGAGGAACTCGCCAAGGCGCAGGCGGCTGTTGCGCTGCCCGAGCCGGAGGTTGCCCGCCCGCTGTGGCAGAACGCCCTCTATTTCGGCAGCATGGTCGGCATCCTCGTCTTCGCCAACTGGGGGCGCCCCACGGACGCAACCGGCTTGTGGCACGCCATCTATGCCGCCAAGTGGACCATCACCGCCTTGTTTGCGCTGGCTTTGGCGTGGATGCTGGTCGCCTGGTTCAAGGTCGGCAAATGGAAGATGCTCATCGCCGCGGCGCCAGTGGCGATCCTCGTCGTCGCCGTACCCGAGCACCCTATTCTCCCCTTTGTCGCCGGGACCATTGGTCTGTCAACCCTGACCGCCACCGGCAAGGATGACGATGGGGAACTGCGTGAATGGTTCGCCGTCAGTTGGGACTTTGCCAAGAAGATCCTGCCGCTCCTCTTCTGGGGGGTGCTGGTCGCCGGGGCGCTGCTTGGCCGCCCCGACCACGAGGGGCTGATCCCCTCGGGCTGGATCGCCGGCCTGGTCGGCGGCAACTCCCTGTGGGCCAATCTCTTCGCTTCGGTGGTGGGCGCCTTCATGTACTTCGCCACCCTGACCGAGGTGCCGATCCTGCAGGGACTGATCGGCGCCGGCATGGGCAAGGGCCCGGCGTTGGCGCTGCTGCTCGCCGGCCCGGCGCTGTCGCTGCCGAACATGCTGGTGATCCGCTCAGTGATGGGGACGAAAAAGACGGTGGTCTTCGTCGCTTTGGTCATCCTCATGGCGGCGGCCAGCGGGATGATCTATGGCGCGTTGTTTTAACTCGTACGGGCGCCCCTGGTGGAACCGCCCCGCAAAGGAGAAAAACCATGAAGAAGATCCAGATTCTCGGAACCGGCTGCGCCAAGTGTCAGAAGCTGACCGAAAATGCCAAAACAGCGGCGGAAGGTCTCGGCATCGCCTATGAAATGGAAAAAATCACCAATCTCAACGACATCATGGCATTCGGCGTCATGATCACGCCGGGGTTGGCGGTGGACGGCCAAGTTGTCTCCACGGGGAAACTTCTCTCCCCGGAGGAGATTAAAAAACTGATCGACTGAACCTGCGGCCACAACCCCGGTGAGGTGTGTAAATGTTTTTTTCTGTGCACGCGAAAAAATGGTGGACGCTCCCCTTTGTCGGTCTATCGGCAATGATTCTCCTTTTGGCCATCGGCTGCGACCAGGCGAGTTCCGCCGCAGTTTCGGGCCAGGAGGCGACCGCGACAGGCCTCCCCCGCCTTGTCGACGTGGGCGCCGATAAGTGCATCCCCTGCAAGATGATGGCGCCGATCCTGGAAGAGTTGAAAACGGAGTACGCCGGCCAAATGGACGTGGAATTCGTCGATGTCTGGAAATACCGGGAAAAAGCCGCCCAGTATGGGGTCCAGATGATTCCCACCCAGATTTTTTACGACGCGTCGGGAAAAGAACTCTTTCGCCGCAGCGGCTTCATCGGCAAGGAGGATATCCTGGCGACGTGGAAGCGGCTCGGCTACGACTTCAAAGATTGATGGTTCCGCATGCCCTGCCCCGGAGGTGCTCAAAAGCATCTCCCGCTCGCTCCTTACAGTCGCTAGAGGCGCAGAGGGCACAAAGAAACCCTGGACAGCTTTCTCTGTGCCCTCTGCGCCTCTAGTGAGCAACGCGAACGGGCGAGAGAACGAATTGGTTTTCCCATTATCTGAAAAAGGGAACCTATGGAAACGCTTTTCATCGCCCTCACCCAGGCGGTCGCCGGCGCGCCGCTGATTGCCCTGACCGCCTCCCTCGCCTGGGGGGTGCTCAGCGTCGTCCTCTCCCCCTGCCATCTGGCGAGCATTCCGCTCATCGTCGGCTTCATCGACGGCCAGGGACGAATGACCACCCGCCGCGCCTTTGTCATCTCCAACCTGTTCGCCGTCGGCATTCTCATCACCATCGCCGCCATCGGCGTCGTCACCGCGGCCGCCGGGCGGATGCTGGGGGATGTCGGCGCCTGGGGGAACTGGCTGGTCGCCGTCATCTTCTTCCTGGTCGGCCTGCACCTGCTCGAATGCCTTCCCATGTCCTGGTCGGGGCCGGCAAAGGTGGGGATCGTCCGCAAGGGGATGCTGGCGGCGTTTCTCCTCGGGTTGCTCTTCGGCATCGCCCTCGGACCCTGCACCTTCGCCTACATGGCGCCGATGCTCGGGGTCGCCTTCGGCCTGGCCGCCGACGACATGCTCTACGGCGCCTCGCTGCTGCTGGCCTACGGCATCGGCCACTGCGCGGTCATCGTGCTCGCCGGCACCTTCACCGAGGTGCTGCAGCGCTATCTCGACTGGAACGAGCGCTCCCGGGGGGCGGTGGCGCTCAAGAAAATTTGCGGCGTCCTGGTCATGGCCGGCGGCCTCTGGATGATCTGGACGGCGCCTTGAAAGCGGAAAATCGCGCGGCCTTCCCTTCTTCTCTTCGCCCTTTTCTTCCATCTCTGAAGCGGCGGAAAAAATTGCAAAGGACGGAATTTTCTTTTGACATGATGCTGGAGCGAATGACACCATCATGACCGCATCAAGGAATTGCGCCAGCTTTGCCGGAAATTTCCCGGTTCCTCCGTTACCCGAATCAATGCTGGAAGGAGAAGCCGCACCATGAGAAAACTTGTTCTGGCCATTTGCGTTTTTTGCGTTTGGACCCCCCCCGCCCTGGGCGGCGAAAGATTGCTGGTCTTTGCCGGCGCCGCCAGTCAACCCCCCACCGAGGAAGCGGCCAAAGCGTTCACCGCGAAAACCGGCGTCGCCGTCGACGTTAATTTTGGCGGCTCGGGTTACGTCCTGTCGCAGATGAAACTGGCCAAACGGGGAGACATCTACTTTCCCGGCTCGTCCGACTATATGGAAGTCGCCAAGCGCGCCGGCGACGTCCTCCCCGAGACCGAAAAAGTGGTCGTTTACCTGGTGAATGCCATCAACGTCTGGCGCGGCAATCCGAAAAACATCAAAACGCTCAAGGATCTGACCCGGCCCGGTTTGCGAGTGGCCATCGCCAACCCGGAAGGAGTCTGCGTTGGCGCCTATGCGGTGGAGATCATCGAGAAAAATTTCACCGCCGAAGAAAAACAGGCGTTGCGCCGCAATCTGGTCAATTACACCGGCAGTTGCGAAAAAACGGCGACCGCAATCTCGTTGAAGAGCGTCGATGCCGTCCTCGGCTGGCGCGTCTTCGAGCACTGGGATGCAAAGCGGATCGAGACCATCCCCCTGAAGCCGGCGGAGATCGGCCGTATCGGCTACATTCCGGTGGCCATTGCCACCTATAGCAAACAGCGGGAGCTGGCCCAGCGCTTCATCGACTATCTGCTCTCCCCCGAGGGGCGGAAGCACTACGAAAAATACCATTATTTCGCCAGCGCCGCCGAGGCTGCGGCCTATATCGGCGAGGATCGGCCCGTGGGCGGCGAATATGTGGCGCCCGCAGAGTGGCTGACGTTTCCGCAGCGGTAGCTTTCCCTCGTTGGCCGAGGACAGGACATGCTCGATCCGACAACCCCATCCGGCGTTGATGGGCCGGCTTCCGGAAAGCGGTTTGCCGCCATGGTGAATTTCCGCCGTCTGACCATGGCGGCGGTAACCGCCATTTTTCTCATTTATGGCGGGCTGCTCGCCTCGCTCTTCTACTATTTCGACGGCGCGCATTTCCTGACCACGGTGGCCAGCGAGCGGACCCTCTTTTCCGTCGGCCTGAGCATGGCCGCAGCCACCCTCGCCACTCTCGCCGCTCTGCTCCTGGCGATCCCGGCGGCCTATGCCCTGTCGCGCTATGACTTCCCGGGCCGGCAACTGGTCGATACCCTGCTGGAGTTGCCGCTGATTGTCTCGCCGGCGGCCCTCGGCGCCATGCTGCTGATTTTTTTCACCAATCCCTTGGGCGCCTGGGTCCAGGAGCACGCCATGCAGTTCGTTTTCGCCACGGCCGGGGTGGTGCTGGCCCAGTTCGTCACGATCGTCGGTGTTGCCGCCCGCTTCGTCAAAGCCGCTTTCGATGAGGTCCCGCCCCGCTATGAAACGGCCGCCCGCACCCTGGGCGCCACGCCATCGGGGGCTTTTTTTTCGATATCCCTGCCGCTGGCGCGTAACGGAATCCTGGCGGCGTCGGCGCTGACCTGGGCCAAGGCGATGGGAGAGTTCGGCGCGACCATCACCCTGGCGGGAACCATGGCGATGCGCACCGAAACCCTCCCCATTGCCATCTATATGCGGCTGTCGACAGCCGATATCGAAGGCACGGTAGGCTTGGTGCTGCTGCTGGTCGGCATCGGCCTCGGCGCTTTATTCGCCGCGCGGCTGCTGACCCGGCGGCGATTTAACGACTGATCCGAAGCGATCGCGCTGAACGGTGGACGATGCGACTACAGGCGTCATTAAAAAAGAAGTATTCCGGATTCCTCCTCGACGTCGACTTCACGGTCGAATCGTGGCGGGTTGGGGTGTTCGGACGTTCGGGAAGCGGCAAGTCGACGCTGGTGCAACTGCTTGCCGGCCTGGTCGCACCCGACGCCGGACGCATTGAAATTGATGGCGAGATTCTCTTCTGCTCCGACCGGCGAATCAATCTCCCGCCGGAGCGGCGACGCATCGCCGTGGTTTTCCAACAGGCGCATCTCTTTCCGCATCTGAACACCCGGAGCAACCTCCTCTACGGCTATCGCCGGACCCCGGAAGCGCGGCGCCGGATCGATCCCGACACCCTGATCCAGGTCCTCGATCTGCAGGAGCTGCTCGACCGGGACGTGGAAACCCTCTCCGGCGGCGAGCGCCAGCGGGTGGCCCTCGGCCGGGCGGTCCTCACCAGTCCCCGGCTGCTGCTGATGGACGAGCCCCTCTCCGCCCTCGACGAGGGGCTCAAACACCAGATCATCCCTTACCTGCGGACGGTTTTCGAGCAGTTTCGCATCCCCTTCCTCTTCATTTCCCACTCGATGAACGAGATGCGCCTGATGACCGACGAGGTGGTCGTGCTGCACCGGGGCGAGGTTTCCGAGCAGACCACGCCCGATGCGCTGGCCCGCCAACGCATGAGCTGGGCCAAATCCGGCTATATCAATCTGCTCAAACTCAGCAATCCCGAGCCGGCTGGCGACCTCTTCGCCTACCCCTTCGGCAACGGCCGGCTGCTGATGTGGGCCGGAGGGCCGGGTGAGTCGGTCTTCGAACTCTCCTCCAAGGACATCATGCTGTTCAAGGGGCGGCCCGAGGCGGTCAGCGCCCGTAATCTTCTGCTCTGCCGGGTGGGGTCGGTCACCGACCTGGAGAATCGGGTCGGCGTCGAGCTCGACTGCGGTGGCAAGCAGCTGATCTCCACCGTCGTCCGGCAGGCCGCCGAGGAATTGGACGTGCGGACCGGTGTCGAGATCTACGCGGTAATCAAGGCGTCGGCCTTCAGAAGGCTGTATTGAAGCCCCGCCTGTCGCCTTCTTTCATGGCGAATCAACTCTTAATTTCGACAAATGGCCGTCATTAACAGAGCGGCGCGGCTATTTGTCCACCGATGACTTTTTTTGCTATCATCGCGTCTGGTTCAGGGCGATCCCGGGCCGCCGCGGGGAAGATGGCCGCCGCGCCGATCGCCGCAGGCGAAGCTTGCAAAGTGCTGCTCGGTCAGGGTAGCCTATTGCGCTGCCGGCATCTGCTCATCCATCTTCTCGCTATGGAGATCGAGGCCATTCCGCGCTAGCGGAAACCACAATCGAATTGTCTCCGAGCCGTAAACGTCTAAAGGGTCGATCCCCATGGCGAGCGGCCAACGGGTGCTGCTGGAAACAGCCGCGCCTCCCACTGTGGAAAGGAGAACTCAACCGATGTCTCCCTTGCGGGCGGTCTCGGCCACGGGTTCCTTTCCATCGCGAAGGGGACCCTTTTTACTGTCGGCAACGCACCGCGCCCATCGACCCGCAGCCAATTGACGGGAGTTGCGTTTGGATTATCTGTTGAATTCGCTGGACGCCGCGCTCGGCATGATCGCGCATCTGGACCGGGAGGTCCTGGACGCCGTCTGGACCTCCCTCTACACTTCGCTGACGGCGATTGTGCTCGGCGCGCTCCTCGGTATTCCCCTCGGCGCGCTGGTCGGCTTGGGGCGTTTTCCCGGCCGGCGGCTGTCGATGACCTTGCTCAACACTTTGATGGCGCTGCCGACGGTGGTGGTCGGGCTGGTGCTGTTCGGATTGTTCAGTCGCCAGGGACCCCTGGGCCCGCTGGGATTGCTCTTTACCCCCTGGGCGCTGATCGCCGGCCAAGTTGTGCTGGCGGTGCCGATTGTCGCCAATTACACGGTGGCGGCGGTCGCCGGCGCCGATCCGCGCATTCTGCCGACCGCCCTGACTTTGGGCGCCGGGCGGCTGCGCGGGTCTTGGCAACTGCTGCTGGAGGTCCGCTTCGGCATGATGGCGGCTATCGTCGCCGGCTTCGGCCGGGTTATCGCCGAGGTCGGGGTGGCGATGATGCTCGGCGGCAACATCCGGGGCAGCACCCGCACCATGACCACCGCCATCGCCCTGGAGACGAGCAAGGGGGAGTTCGCCTTCGGCCTGGCCCTGGGCATCGTCCTGATGGGCGTGGCCCTGATCGTCAATCTGTTTCTGCATCAGCTGCAGCAACGGTGAACGCCATGCAACCTCTGTTGACCTTGAGCGATATAATCTTTCGGCGGGGGGATTTCGCCCTGCGCATCGAGGGGCTCGACCTGCGAGCGGGCCGGATCTACCTGCTCGAAGGCGGCAACGGCGCCGGCAAAAGCACCCTGCTGCAGCTGTTGGCGCTGCTGCTGCCGCCGGCAGCCGGAACCATCCGCTTTGCCGGCGAGCCGGTGGCCGACGAGGCCCAGCGCCAGCGGCTGCGCCGCCAGATCACTCTGGTGGAGCAGAATCCGTATCTGTTCGACACCAGCGTCTACCGGAACCTCGCCTTCGGCCTGCGCCTGCGCGCGAGGGGCGGCGAAACGCAGGAGCGCCATATCCGCCAGGCGTTACAGCGGGTGGGGCTCGCCGGTTTCAAAGCCCGTCACGCCCGCGCCCTTTCCGGCGGCGAGAGTCGGCGGGTGGCGCTGGCCCGGGCCATGGTGCTGCGGCCGCAATTGCTTTTACTCGATGAGCCGACCGCCGGGCTCGATCGGGAAGTCCTGCCGATTTTCGAAGAATGCCTCGCCGCACTGCCGGGGCAGGGGACGACGGTGGTCGTCGCCAGTCACGACGGCGATCAGTCCCGGCGGCTGGCCGGCGAAGTCCTCACCCTCGATCAAGGCCGCCTGTCGATGGCCTCCCGCCCAGCGTCGTCGCAACCCCGCCCCTCAGCTATGGAGACGTAATCATGCCCATTCCCTTTGCCGAAGCCCGGCGTCTGATTCTCGAGCATGTGCGCATTCTGGGGGTGGAGCGGCTGCCGTTGCTGGCCGCGGCCGGGCGGGTGCTGGCCGAAGAGGTCGTGGCGCCCTGCGATCTGCCGCACTGCGACATCTCGGCCATGGACGGTTACGCGGTGCGCACTGCCGACTGCCGGCCGGGGACGCTTTTGGAAGTCACCGGTTTTATTCCGGCCGGCGGCCGGCCGCAGCCGGCGGTGACCGCCGGCTGCGCGGTGAAGATCATGACCGGGGCGCCCGTTCCCGCCGGCTGCGATGCCGTGGCGCCGGTGGAGGAAACCGAGGAGCGACCCGGCTCGGTGCGCATTCTGCAGCCGGTCTCCCCGCGCCGCCACATCCGTTACCGTGGCGAAGACGTGGCCGAGGGCGATGTGGTCATCCCGGCCGGCGCCCTGATTCGTCCGCCCGAGATCAGCATGCTCGCCTCCCTCGGCCGGGTCATGCTGCCGATCCGCCGCCGCCCCCGGGTCGCCATCGTCTCCACCGGCGATGAACTGGTCGAGCCGGGGGAGACCCGACAGGCGGGGCAGATCGTCAATTCCAACGCCTTTTCCCTGGCGGCGGCGGTGCAGGAATGTGGCGGCGAACCGGCGCTGCTCGGCATCGCCCGGGACGACCGGGAGAGCCATCGCCAGCTGCTCGGCGCCGGGCTCGATTACGACGTCCTGATCACCTCGGCCGGGGTGTCGGTCGGCGACCGCGATCTGGTGCGGGAGATTCTGGCGGAGTTGGGGGTGCGGCAGGTCTTCTGGAAGGCGGCCATTCAGCCGGGTCGCCCCATCGCTTTCGGTGTGCGCGATAATGTGCCGGTCTTCTCCCTCCCCGGCAATCCGGTGGCGACGCTGATCACCTTCGAAATGTTCGTGCGGCCGGCGCTGCTGCACATGCAGGGGCATGCCGGGGTGGTTCGGCCCACCATCAAAGTGCGGCTGTGCGAGCCGGCGAAAAAGAAGCCGGGGCGGGTGCGCTTTCTGCGCGTACAGGTGCGGGCGAGCGAATCGGGGCTGGTCGCTTCGACAGCGGGCGATCAGAACACCGGCATTTTGCGCACCATGGTGCGGGCCAACGGCATCGGCATTCTACCCGCCGAAGCGCAACAGTTCGCTGCCGGCGACGAGATCGATGTCCACCTTCTCGATCCGATCTGGACCCTGCGGGAGGGGGCATGAAAACCCAGGAGTTTCTTCAAACCGTCAGCCGGGCGCAATTCCAGGATCTGCTGCGGACCTTCTCCGGCGTCGGGACCGAAACCGTTCCCTTTCACCGGGCGCGCGGCCGGGTGCTGGCCACCGATCTCAGCGCCCCGGAAGACCTGCCGCCGGGCCGCCGCTCCGCTATGGACGGCTACGCCCTGCGCGCCGCCGACACCTTCGGCGCCGGCGAGAGCAGCCCCGCCTATCTCGATTGCCGCCACACGCTGGAGGTCGATGCATTCCCCGATTTTAGCTTGGCGGCCGGCCAATGCGCCTGGATTCCCACCGGCGGCTTTCTGCCGGAAGGGGCGGACAGCGTGGTGATGGTCGAATACACCCAGGATATCGGCGCCGGCAGCATCGAGATCCGGCAGAGCGTGGCGCCGGGGGAAAACGTCATGGAGCGGGGTGAGGACGCCGCCGTCGGCCAGCCGATACTGGCTGCCGGCGCCCGCCTGCGCACCCAGGAGGTCGGTCTGCTGGCCGCCCTCGGCCTGACCGAGGTCACGGTGCGCCGGCGGCCGCGCGTCGCCATCCTCTCCACCGGTGACGAACTGGCGCCGGTGACGGCGAGCCCGGGGCCGGGACGGATTCGCGACGTCAATTCGCACACCGTCGCCTGTCTGGTCGAGGAGGCCGGCGGCGACCCGCTGCCCTGCGGCATCGTCGGCGACGATCCGCAGCGGCTGGTGCGCGCCTTGCGCGGGGCTCTGGCGGAAAGCGATGCGGTTTTCCTCTCCGGCGGCAGCTCCAAGGGGACGCGTGATCACACCCTGGCCGCGCTGGAGCAAATCCCCGGCGCCGAAATCCTCGTCCACGGCGTGCGCATCAGCCCCGGCAAGCCGACGATTCTCGCCCGCACCGGCGACAAGGCGGTGATCGGGCTTCCCGGCCAGGTCGGTTCGGCCCAGGTGGTGATGGCCATCCTCGGCCAGCCTTTTTTGCGCCATCTGGCCGGCGACCGGCAGGCTTTCGATGAACGGCTTTGGCCATGGCGCCGGGCGCGTCTGGCCCGCAATCTCGAATCGCGCCCCGGACGGGAGGATTTCGTCCGCGTCCGGCTGGCGCCGGCGGCGGACGGCCCGCCCCTGGCGCAACCGGTCCTTGGCAAATCGGGACTGCTGCGCACCCTGCTGCAAAGCGACGGCCTGCTGGTGATTCCGGCCGAGGTGGAGGGTTTTCGCGCCGGGGAAGAAGTCGATGTCTGGATACTTTGAAAACGAAGGCAGGCGAGGCTTGCCTGTCCAAGGGCTATCCACAGATTACGCAGACGCCACAGATGGAAATTGATCTTCCGCTAGGTTTTACCCCCCTTTGAGAAAGGGGGGCAAGGGGGATTTGCTTGTGCCAAGTAAAGTCAAATCCTCCTAAATCCCCCTTTCCTAAAGGGGGACTTTGCCTCTGCGGAAGGTTGATCATCTGCGACATCTGTGGATAATAAAACCCTTTCCCTCCGCCATCCGCCGAAGGTGCCCGCATGGCCAAGCGCAATATCTACCTGAAAACGATTTCCCTGGCCGAGGCCATCGATAGAGCCAAAGCCGTCCTTGACCGCGACCGGCTGCTGGGAACGGAGACCGTGGGCGTTGCGGAGGCCGCCGGAAGGGTCACCGCCGCCCCGATCTACGCCCGCTATTCGGCGCCGGCCTTCCACGCCGCCGCCATGGACGGCATCGCGGTCAAGGCCGAACGCACCTTCGCCGCCCGCGAAGGTCGGCCGTTGCGGCTGGAGCCGGAAACCGATTATCTGCCCGTCAATACCGGCGAGCCGTTGCCGGCGGGGATGGATGCGGTGATCAAGATCGAAGAGACGGTGGAGGCCGCCGCCGGCGCGATGTTCATCGAAGCCCCCGCCTTCCCCTGGGCGCATGTGCGGCGCCTCGGCCAGGACATCGTCGCCAGCGAACTGATGCTGCCGCAGAACCATCCCCTCTCCCCCTACGACATCGGCGCCCTGCTCGCGGCCGGAGTTTGGGAGGTCGAGGTGCGGCGGCGGGTGCAACTGGCGTTCATCCCCACCGGCGACGAGATCCTCGATTTCACCCGGCGTCCGACGCCGGGGCTGGGGCAGGTCATCGAGAGCAATTCCCAGGTTTTCTGCGCCCTGGCCCGGAGCTGGGGCGCGGTTCCCCAGCGCATCGCGCCGGTGCCGGACGATCGCCGGGCGCTACTCGCCGCGGTGCGTGCGGCCCTCGCCTCGGAAGCCCAGGTGGTGGTCGTCGGCGCCGGATCGTCGGCCGGGGAGAAGGATTTGACCGCCGCTATTTTTGCCGAACTCGGCGAGGTGCTGGTGCACGGTCTCGCCGTCAGCCCCGGCAAGCCGACGCTGCTCGGAGTGGCCGAGGGCAAGCTGCTGGTCGGGGCGCCCGGCTATCCGGGGAGCGCCATCGTCTGCTTCGAGGAGGTGCTGGCGCCGCTGGTCGCCTGGCTCGGGCACGCCGCGCCGCCGGTGCGCGAGCGGCTGCCGGTGCGGCTGACGCGCAAGACCCCCTCCCGCCTCGGCGCCGAAGAGTTGGTGCGGCTGGCGGTGGGGCGCATCGCCGGCGAGACGCTGGCGGTGCCGTTGGGGCGCGGTCCCGGCATGATCACCAACCTCACCCGCGCCCAGGCGCTGCTGCGGGTGCCGGCCGCCAGCGAGGGCGTCGACCAGGATGCCATCGTCCAGGCCGAGCTGCTGACGCCGGCGCCTCTGCTCGACACGGTGCTGCTGCATGTCGGCAGCCACGACAATCTGCTCGACCTGATCGCCAACGAACTGATGGGCCTGCCCGATCCGCTGCGCCTGGTGTCCAGCAACGTCGGCAGCCTCGGCGGGCTGACCGCCCTGCGCACCGGCTCGGCCATGCTCGCCGGCAGTCATCTGCTCGACCCGGCAAGCGGCGACTTCAACTTCCCCTTTATGCAGCGCTATCTTCCCGGCATCGAGGTGCTGGTGGTCAATCTGGCCATCCGCCATCAGGGGCTGATCGTCGCGCCCGGCAATCCGAAGGGACTCCAGGGGATCGTCGATCTGGCCCGCGCCGACGTCTCCTTCATCAACCGGCAGCGCGGCGCCGGCACCCGCATCCTGCTCGACTATCACCTGCGCCAGGCCGGCCTCGATCCGGTGCGGATCGCCGGCTACGAGCGTGAGGAATTCACCCACATGGCGGTGGCGGTCAACGTCCTGAGCGGCGCCGCCGACGCCGGCCTCGGCATTGCCTCCGCCGCCCGCGCCCTCGGCCTCGACTTCGTCCCCCTGGCGCGCGAGCGCTACGACCTGGTCATCCCCCGCCGTTTTAGCGACGATCACCGGATGCAGGCCCTGTTTTCCGTGTTGCAAAAAGATGCCTTCAAGGCCGCCATCGAAGCGGTCGGCGGCTACGAAACGCCCCTGACCGGGCGGATGATGGCGCCCGGCATGGCGCTTGGCGGATAGACTTTTCCCCCTTCTTTCTCTATAGTCCCCGATCGCCGGTAACCCCCTAGAAGTAAATTTCGGTTGATTCCGGTTGCCAGTCGGACCTCTCCACCGAAGGACGCACGGAGACCATTTGGTTGGCGACTTCGGCATGATTTTGCTTTGCGGCGACCTGGCAGCGGTTTCGCGGTTTATAGTTGTCTCTTTTGGTTGTTATAGGTTATTTTTGGTTGCCAAATCGATCCTTTGGCGAACGCGAAAAAACTATCCACAACCACCGGAGGCTATCAACCATGATCGGAATGCGAATTTCAGTGGCGATCGTTGCCCTGGCGTTGTTTTTCTGCCAGAGCGCCGCAGCCGAGGAGCATCTGCGCCTGGCGACGACAACTTCGACGGAAAACTCGGGTCTGCTCGCCGTGCTTCTCCCTCCCTTTGAGAAAGCCCATGACGCCAAGGTCGACGTCATTGCCGTCGGCACCGGCAAGGCGATCAAGCTTGGCGAGTCCGGCGACGTCGATGTCATTCTGGTGCACGCCCGCGGGCGCGAGGACAAGTTTGTCGCCGAGGGGTACGGCGTCGACCGCCGCGACGTCATGTACAACGATTTCGTCCTTATCGGCCCGCCGAGCGATCCGGCCGGCATCGGGGGGCTGACCGAGGTCACCGGGGCCCTGAAACGCATCGCCGCAGCCGAGGCGACCTTCGTCTCGCGCGGCGACGACTCAGGCACGCACACCAAGGAGAGGAATTTGTGGCGGGCAGCCGGCGTCAAGCCGGCCGGCAAGTGGTACCTGGAGGCGGGCCGCGGCATGGGCGAGGTCATCACCATGGCCACCGAGCGTCAGGGGTACGCCTTGTCCGACCGCGGCACCTACATCGCCTACAAGGACAAGACCGACCTGCGGGTGCTGACCGAGGCGGACCAGTCTCTTTTCAATCCTTACGGCGTCATCCCGGTGAATCCGGCGAAGCACCCGCACGTCAAACACCATCTGGCCCAGGCCTTTGCCGATTATCTGACCGGGGCCGAAGGCCAGGCGATCATCGCCGGCTATCGGATGAACGGCGAGCCGCTCTTTTTCGTCTACGAAAAATAAGGCGTGGAGTTTTGGCAAGAAGGGCGTGATAAAAAACCCCGTCAGCGGACTGCTGACGGGGTTTGCGTTGTCGGCTCTGGCGAAAAGCGCCAGTAACTTCTGAAGGGTTTTTGACGCGCAGCCGCCGCACGGTATTGCGCGGTCTACCTGGAGAGGCGCCCCTTGCGCCGGGACTTGTCCTCGTACATCCGGGCGTCGGCGAGCAGGAGTGTTTCCCTGAGTTGATCGTTTGTCGCGGCGGTTGCCGCGCCGATGGAAATTTCCAGGGTGAAATCGCTGTTTTCCCGGTTGATTGCCTGCCGGCATTTGCGCACGCGCGCCACCGCCTCGCTGGCGGCGTCGGCATCGGTGTCGGGGAGGAGAATGGCGAACTCGTCGCCACCGATGCGGGCGACGACATCCTCCGGCCGCACGGCGTCGCGCAGAGCCCTGGCGGCCTGTTGAATGAGGCGGTCGCCGGCGGTGTGGCCGAATTGGTCGTTGACCCCTTTGAGGCCATCGACGTCGGCGACGACGATGCTCACCGGATAGCGGCGGCTCCCCGCCAGTCGCACCAGTTCCGCATCGAAGAAGGCGCGGTTGAAAAGCCCGCTCATGACGTCGTGGGTGCCGAGGAAATTGAGTTTTTCCTCATAGCGCTTGCGCTCGGTGATAACGCTGGTGGTCCCGGCCATCCGCAGCGCGGCGGCGTCGGCGGCTCGCTCCACGACCCTGCCCCGGTCCAGCACCCATTCCCACGCGCCCTTTTTGGTGCGGGCGCGAAATTCGACCGCATAGGCGTCGGTGGCGCCGTTCAGGTGCTGCTCAAGGGCTTTCTGCACCATGCGCAGATCATCGGGGTGCACAAGATCCCGGCGGGCGGCAATGGTCGGCGCGAGGTCCGCCGGGGCATAGCCGAGCATCTCGGCGAAACGGCGGCTGAAGGTTATTTCCCCGGTGGTCAGGTTCCAATCCCAAAACCCGTCTTTGCTTCCCTCCAAAACCAGTTTCAGGCGCTCTTCGCTTTTGCGCAGCGCCTCTTCCGCCCGCTGGCGGCGCTCCTCGCGGGCGAAGTTGTCGATGGCGAAGGAGATGTTCTCGGCCATTTCGGTGAGGAGAGCGAGGATATTCTCATCGAAGAAATCCTTCTGTTCCGAGTAGACCTTGAGCACGCCGTGCGGCACGCCGCTCTTTTTCAGCGGAAAAGCGGCCGAGGCGCGGATGCCGCGGGCCGAGGCGGCTTCTTGCCAGGGGGCGGTAATGGGGTCGGCCATGTAGTCGTTGCAAACGTAAGGTTTGCCCAAGCGAAAAGCGCGTCCGGACGGCCCCCCGCCATCCGCCTGCAAACTGTCGGTGGAAACGACAATCGAATTGAGATAGTGGTTGGCGCTGCCGCTGAAGGCAACGGGCGCAAGGAGTTTCGTCTCTTCTTCGAGCATGCTGATGCCGGCGAGGAAAAGCTTTCCGTAATCGACCGCCAGCCGGCAGATCTCCTGAAAAAGGCCTTGGAGGTCGCGGCTGTACATGATCGCCTTGTTCGTCTTGCTCAGCGCCTCGTAAAGGTTGCCGATCCGTTCGATGGTCTTCTCCGCCGCCTTGCGCTCGGTGATGTCCTCGCCGATGCAGGCGATCCCGTCCGCATTTCCTTCGGGGGCGTCATAGAGAACGGTAATGTTCCACGAGACCAGGCGGCGCTCGCCGCTGCGGGTGAAAATTTCGTTTTCGAAGTGGGTCGGCATGGTCCCGGCGCGCACGCAGTTCGCGTAGCGGGCGAGAAGGCCGCCGCCGTCGGGCGCGAAGCGCTCGAACCAGTTGCTCCCAAGGACCTCTTCGCGCGCCCAGCCGATAAGGTCGAGAGCGAAATCGTTGCAAAAAAGGATGTTCCCCTGCCGATCGAGCTTGATGGCGATCAGGCGGATGTTCTCGAGCGTCGCGCGGAAGCGCCGCTCCGATTCGCGCAGCGCCTCCTCCGCCTGCTTGCGCTCGACCAGTTGCCCAAGTTGGCGGCCGAGGGGAATAATTTTTTGCAAAAAGGCGGGATCGACTTTTCTCGCTTCCCGCGAATAAAACTCCATGACCCCAACGCTCCGTCCGCCGAGGACGATGGGAAAGGCGAAGGCCCCGAGCACCCCGCATGCCGCCGCGAGCGTTCGGCGGGCGAAATTCTCTTCTACGCGCACATCTTCGATCCAGGCTGCCTCCTCGGACGCCCAGACCCTCCCCGGCAGCCCTTGGCCGGGCGCGAAAACAAGACTGCGACCAGCCTGCACGAAGGCCTCGACATCGGAACCGCTGGGGTGCCAGCTATGGAGGAGGCGCAGCCCTTTGCCGCTGGCATCCTCCCACCAGATCCCGCCCAATGCCCAGTCGATGGCGGAGCCGATCGCTTCCAGCACCCGGGGAATCGCTTCGGCGACGGTGGGTGCGGCGGCGAGAATCTCGCTCACCGCATGCTCGATGGCAAAGCGCAGCTCAGTCTGCTTGCGCTCGGTGATATCGCGGACGATCTCGACGCCGGCGATGGTTTGCCCCCGCGCATTCTTGATCGGCGAAACGGTGAAGTCGAGATGGCGCGTCACATTGCCGGCATCGAGAAATTTTTTCTCCCCCCGGTGCACCTCGCCGTCGCGGAAGGTGGCCGTCAGGAGGCATCCGTCGCAGGGATTTTCCCGTCCGTGCAGAGCCCGATAACAGAGTTCCCCCACATGATCGCCGAGAATTTCAATGCTTTTGGCATTTTGGCACAGAATGCGATACTCGGCGTCCTGCACCAGAAGGACGTCGCTGATTGCGGCGATGATCGCCTCGTTCTTGCCCCGCTCCGTTTCCGCCTCGCTCAGGGCGTCGGTGAGTATTTTCTCGGTGTGGACCAAAAGGACGTTGCTGTGGCCGAGGCGGGAGAGGAGATGGGTGAGTTTGGCGAAAAAGCGCATCCCGGTATCGATGCACTCCCGGCTGAGCCGGGGGACGGCTTCGAGGGCGGCGAGGTACTCCCCTTCATCAAAGCCGTAATGTTGCGCTTGCGTCCGGAACAGCGCGTAATCGAGGGTTTCCCCCTCGAAGAAAAACTGGCCGGCGAAGAGATTGCCGACATGTTCCGTTCCCAGATACAAGGGCGTGGAGATGTCCCACATGCTGTTCTTGCATTTGTACAGCCTGAATTCCCCCTGGGGCGTCCCGGCGTGCAAACGGGTGTCGCTCTCCAGGCAGTACTGCCTCGTTTCCCGATGCGCCCGGTGGAATTTGGTGCAGATATCCTGCCCGCCGACGCCGATGAGGACCTTTCCCCTGATGTCGATGAGCGCCATGGGGATGCGCGTCAGGCGGTTGAAATCCTCCATAAGCGACTGGATGGCCGGGATGTCGAGAAGTTCGGCGATGTCCAGGTGGTGCAAATCTTCGGCGCCGGCGACTTCGCTGCGGATCCGAGGGTCGAAAGGGGAGCATGGTTTCACGGTGGGTCGCCGAAAATTGTCGGAGTCATGCATATTTTTTCGCCGTCGGAGTCGTTCGTTAGGTGCACGGAGCGTTTTCTTGATGCAGCGGGCCGGCGAAGACGCTTTTTTCTCGGTTCGTTTTGCCCCTGCCCGCGCAAATTTAACGCCTGACGGGCGGGGAAGTCAAACCAAAGAAGGGGCCGTCTCGCCACAGGCCGATGCACAACCGGCGCAACCTCCCGCTGAGCGCGCGCGGGACCCGGGCGGCAAATGCGCCTTGCCGAGATGGACGAGCGTGACCTTAGGCCAGCATCGTCTCTCCGTCAAGAGCTGCTGCTCGCCGATCCCGCCGAAGACGCCGCCAACAACCCGCCTCGGGCCGCGAGCGCCGACCCGACAAGATCCGGATTTAGTCGAGAAAGGCAAGGGCTTAGGCATCCGCTTGCGAGTGTGCGGCTGCGCTGCCGGTTCGGTTTCGTGGTTCGCTACGCGGCGCCGGTGCAGCCTTTTCAGGTTGCTTTCCGGTCCAGCCCCCGGTATTGGATCGCCTCGGCCAGATGTCCCTGCCGAATCTGCTCCTCACCGGCCAAATCCGCGATGGTCCGCGCGACTTTCAAAATGCGCGTATAGCTGCGAGCCGAAAGGCCGAGGCGGTCGGTGACCATCTCCAGCAGGCGCTGGCCGGCGGCGTCCACCGGGCAGAACTTGCGGATGTGGCGGGTCTGCATGCGGGCGTTGGCGTGCAGGCCGAAGGGGGCCAGACGCTGGCGTTGCAGTTCGCGGGCGTCATTGACGCGGGCGAGGATGGCGGCCGAGGGTTCGGCGTCGCGGGGGTCGGCGAGGTCGCGGTGCGGGACGCGGGGCACCTCGATGTGCAGGTCGATGCGGTCGAGCAGGGGACCGGAAAGGCGGGTGCGGTAGCGCTGCAGCAGGGGCGGGGTGCAGGAACAGGTGTGCTGGACATCGCCGAGAAAACCGCAGGGGCAGGGATTCATCGCCGCCACCAGCATGAAGGCGGCCGGGTAGGTCAGGCTGGTGGCCGCCCGGCTGATCGTCACCTGGCCGTCCTCGATGGGCTGGCGCAGCATTTCCAGAACGTTCTTTTTGAATTCGGGCAGTTCGTCGAGAAACAGCACGCCGTTGTGGGCCAGGGAGACTTCCCCCGGTCGTGGCACGGTGCCGCCGCCGATCAGCCCGGCGTCGGAGATGGTGTGATGCGGAGAGCGGAAGGGGCGGGTGGCGAGAAGGGCCTGTTGGCGGGGGAGGAGGCCGACGATGGAGTGCAGCTTGGTGGTTTCCAGCGCCTCTTCGAAACTCTGCGCCGGCAGAATGGTTGACAGGCGGCGGGCGAGCATCGTCTTGCCGCTGCCGGGTGGGCCGATAAGAAGGACGTTGTGGCTGCCAGCCGCCGCCACCTCCAGCGCCCGCTTGACGTGCTCCTGGCCGCGCACCTCGGAAAAGTCCTCACCGTGCACCGCCGCCTCGCGAAACAGGGCGCGCGGATCGACTGCGCACGGCTCCAACTGCCGCTCGCCGTTGAGGAAGGCGACCACCTCCCCCAGGTCGCGCACGCCGTAGGTGGGCAATCCCTCGACGATGGCGCCCTCGCGGGCGTTTTCTTCCGGCAGCAGCAGACCGGCCACCCCCCACTCGCGGGCCGCCATGGCGATCGGCAGCGCGCCGCGCACCGGTTTGACCCGGCCGTCCAGGGAAAGCTCCCCCATCAGCACAAAGGGTCCGCGATGCACCGGGCGCACCACGCCGGTGGCGGTCAGCAGCCCCACCGCCATCGGCAAATCGAAGGCCGCGCCGTCCTTGCGAACGTCGGCCGGTGCGAGATTGATGGTGATGCGGCGGGCGGGAAATTCGTAGCCGGAATTTTTTACCGCCGATTTGATGCGGTCCTTGGCCTCTTTGACCGCGCCTTCGGGCAGGCCGACGGTGGCGAATTGGGGCAACCCCTGAGCGATATCGACTTCGACTTCCACCGGATAGGCGTCGATCCCGAGCAGCGCTCCCGATAAAACCTTGGCCAGCATGATTCCCCCTCCTGGACGGGTTTTCGTTAAAATCTGCGGCATCATAAACGGAAAAGCCCCGGCAGGGCAAGCGTCGTACGCCTGTGACCGGGGCTTTTGGGGTTGCGGGGAATTATGCCCGATGGGCGGAATGCCGGATCTTTATTCCAGATACTTTTCGGCCATGATCGCCGCTATGGCGCCGTCGCCGACGGCGGTGGCGATCTGTTTGAGGATTTTTTTGCGCACGTCGCCGGCGGCGAACACCCCCGGCATGGAGGTGCGGCATTCGGCATCGGTGAGAATGTAGCCGTCGGCGTCGAGTTCGAGAATGTCGGCAAGAAAATGCGCCTTCGGCGTGACGCCGATGGCGACAAACACCCCCTGGACCTCGAGAGTGCGTCGGGCATCGTCCGCCACCTGCCGCAGCGCCAGGGCGTTCAGCCCGGCGGCGCTTCCCTCCGCCCGCTCGACGACGCTGTTCCACAGAACCTCGATTTTCTCGTGGGCGAACAGCCGGTCCTGCAAAATGGGGGTGGTGCGCAGTTTGTCGCGGCGGTGAATGAGGTAGACGCGGCTGGCGAATTTGGTCAGAAAGAGCGCCTCCTCGACGGCGGTGTCGCCGCCGCCGACGATGGCCACCGGCACGTTGCGGAAAAAAGCGCCGTCGCAGGTGGCGCAGTAGGAAACGCCGCGACCGGTGAATTCCTGCTCGCCGGGAATGCCGAGTTTGCGCGGTTCGGCGCCGGTGGTGATGATGACGGTGCGGGCGCGCAGCTCTTTGCCGTCGACCACGACGATCTTTTCCCCGCCGCGGTCGATAAGGTTTTCAACCTCCCCGTAATCGACCCGCAGGCCGAATTCCTGACAATGCTCCTGAAAACGAACCATCAGATCCGGGCCGTCGATGCCGCCGGGAAAACCGGGATAATTTTCCACTTTGGTCGTCGTCATCACCTGCCCGCCCATGATCATGCGTTCGACCAGCAAGGTATCGAGCTTGGCGCGGGAGGTGTACAGCCCGGCGGTGAGGCCGGCGGGTCCGCCGCCGATGATGATGACGTCATAAAGCTTGTCCGACATGCGCATTCTCCAGTGAGCAAAAGGGATGGGCGAAATATAGCGGCAGAGGCGTCTTTTTTCAACCCCTGGGGCGGGAGAAGAACCTTGACCACCCGAAGGGCCAGCATCTAGAATGACCCATTACCGCTCCGGAGTAATTAAATGACCGAAGAACATTCGGAAGGACATCTGGACCAAAGCATCACCCGGGGTTTTGGCCTGGCCATCGGCCTGACTGCGGTCACCCTGATCGCCGAGGTCATCGGCGGCTTCTGGACCAATTCCCTGGCCCTGCTCTCCGATGCCGCCCACGTTTTCATGGATCTTTTCGCCCTGGTCCTGTCGCTGGTGGCGATCAAGCTGGCCGGCCGGCCGGCGACCGACCGGCGCACCTACGGCTGGCACCGGGCGGAGATTTTCGCCTCACTTATCAACGGCACAACCCTGATTCTGATCGCCTTTGGCATTCTGCATGAGGCATGGGAGCGTTTTCTGCATCCCGAAGCGGTGAAAAGCAAGGAGATGTTCATCATCGCCTGCGTCGGCCTGGCGATGAACCTGATTGCCGCCAGCCGCCTGCACCAACACTCGGGAGCGGATCTCAATGTCCGCAGCGCCTTTCTGCACGTTATCGGCGATGCCATTGCCTCGGTCGGGGTGATTGTCGGCGGCGCGATCATGCTGTTCACCCAATGGTATGTGCTGGACGCCGTGATTTCGGCCGGTATCGTGGTCATTATTGGCTGGGGCTCGTTGCGCATCGTGCGCGAGGCTGCGCACATCCTGCTCGAAGGGGTGCCGCGCCACATCGAGCTGCCCGAGCTGGTGATGAAAATGCGGGCGGTGACCGGGGTCAACGATATTCACCATCTGCACGTCTGGTCGATCTGCTCGCATATTTCCGCCCTGTCGGCGCATATCGACGTCGAGCCGGAATACCGGCTGCAGCAGGGGGAGATCGTCGGCGAAATCGAACAGATGCTCGATCACGACTACCATATCACCCAGACCACCCTGCAGGTGGAATGTTCCCGCTGCGTCACCGGCCCGGTCATCGAGCAGTTGCAGCATCGATCCCGGCATTCCAGCCTCAGCTCGCATGGCCATGCCGGCCATGACCATAGCCACTGAAGATGAAGAAAATCCTCGGTTGTTTATTCTGGTGCATTCTGTTTGGCCTGCTCTTGCTCGGCGTGGACCAGTTTCTGTTGCGAACGCCGCTGCATGCGCCGGGCCTGCATCAGGTGCGAATTTTTTATCTCGACTTCCGGCAGCGGCTGCTGCGCCTGCCGCAAACCGAAGCGGCAACACCAACCGTGCGGCCACCAGCCGCCGCGCCTTCGGCCCGTAAATCACCGGATGCCGCACCAGCGCCGCCGATGCCGAAAGCGCCGCCGGTCAAGCCCCTCCCCCCGCATACCACCTACGTCTACGCCGACGATGATGGCAATCTGCAATTCGTCGATGCGTTGACGGAGGTGCCGGCGCGTTTTCGCGCCGCCGCCACGCCGTTGCAGTAAAGACACCCACCGCCAAAGACGCCATTATGAAAAAGCCCGACCGGGTTTCCGGCCGGGCTTTGTGCCTTCCCAATCTGGGTTGGCCGTGATTTCAGCGCAAAGCTTCCGCCAGCACTTCGGCGATATCTTTCACCCGCACCCGATCGTCGGCCCCCTCGTCCTTGAGACCGTCTTCGAGCATCGTCATGCAATAGGGGCAGGAAACGCAGATGGTCTCGGCCTTTTCGGCCAGAGCTTCCCGCACCCGGGCGACATTGATGCGGGTGCCGGTGTTTTCTTCCATCCACATCCGGCCGCCGCCGGCGCCGCAGCAAAAGGCGTTGTCGCGGTGGTGCGGCAATTCGCCCGGCGCGGCGCCGGTCGCTGCCTGCAAAACCTGGCGCGGCGCGGCGTAGACTTCGTTGTAGCGCCCGAGGTAGCAGGAGTCGTGGAAGACCAGCCGGCCGGCATCGAGTTTCTTCGCTGGTTGCAAGCGTCCGTCGGCGAGAAGTTGCGCCAGCAGCTGCGAGTGATGGATGATTTCCACATCCAGGCCGTACTGCCGGTAATCGTTGGCGAAGGTGCTGAAGCAGTGGGGGCATTGGGTGACGATTTTTTTCACCCCGCGCGCCCTCAGCAGTTCCACATTCTGCCGGGCCATGCGCTCGAAGACGTACTCGTTGCCGAGTCGCCGCAGGCTGTCGCCGCAGCACAATTCGTCCTTGCCGAGAATGCCCCAGGTGAGGCCGGCGGCGTCGAAAAGGGTGGCCAGAGCGACCGTCACCTGTTTGCTGCGGGTGTCGAAGGCGCCGGCGCAGCCGACGTAAAAGAGATATTCGCAGGCGTCTCCCTGAAAGCTGCGGTCGCCGAGCAGGGTGCTCCATTTGCCGCGGTCGGCGGGAGCGATTCCCCACGGATTACTGCGCTGTTCCATGTTCTCGAAGAGGTTGAGCAGTTCGCCGGGAAAACGCGATTCCATCTGCACCAGGTGCCGGCGCATTTTGATCACTTTCTGCGGGTGCTCTATCAGCACCGGGCAGACCTTTTGACAGGCGCCGCAGGTGGTGCAGTCCCAGATGCTGCCTTCGCCGATGCTCCCCGCATGCCCTTCGCCGATCAGGGGGAGCGCAGAGGTGTTCCCCTGCCGCAGGGCCGGGCCGTTGGCCAGCAGGTTCACCTTGATGTCGTGGATAATTTCGCGGGGATTGAGATCCTTGTCGGTGCCGCGGGCCGGGCAAACATCCTGGCAGCGGCCGCATTCGGTGCAGGTGAAGGAATCGAGGAGATCCTTCCAGGTGAAGCGGTCGATGGTGTCCACCCCGAATTTTCGGCCCTTCTCGAAGGTTTCCCGGGGCAGGCTGCCTGGCCGGTCGAGATTGCGGAAAAAGCAGTTGGGGATGGCGGTCAGGATGTGCATGTGCTTGCTGCGCGGCAGCAGGTTGAGGAAAACCAGCAGAACCAGGGCGTGCGTCCACCAGGCGGTCAGGGACACCAGGTGCAGGGCGCCTGGCGACAGGCCGGCGAGCAGTGCGGCAAAAATGCCGGAGACCGGCATGGCGGCAGCGTAGGCGGCTTTTTCGCCGAGGCGGATCTCGGCGCCATGCAGCAGGAAATAGGCGAGCATGAGAATGGCGATGAAGGCGAGAATAAGCAGGGCCTGGCCGCTGCGTGGACTGGTGTAACTGCTTGCCAGATAGTCGGCGGGAAAAAAGATGCGGCGCGCCGCCGCCAGCAGGACGCCGGCCAGAGCCAGCAGCGAGACAAGATCGAAAATCCACAGTAAGGTCCGGTAGGCCGGATCAGGCAGGCGGGCAAAGGTCAGTTGCGGAAAGAGGCCGGCAAGAAGAAACTCGCCATTGGCCAGCAGCAGCACCATGAAGGACCAGAAAATAACGAAATGATTCACCCCCCACGGGCGCTGCAGGACCCGCCGCTGGCCGAAAGCGAAGGTGAGCATGCCGGCCAGGCGCGCGGCGGGTTGGCCGAAACGGTTCTCCGGCGCGCCGATGGCCACCAGGCGCAGCCGTTGGACGCAACTGATGATGAAGAGCAGGATGGCCAGGGCGAACAGGGGAAAGAAAACAAGCTGCTGAGTGGACATGGCGAAAACCTCGTCTGGCTGGCGGCCGGGGGTTAGCCGGCCCGGCGGGTCTGGCGCAATTCGCGGAGGCGGCGGGTGAGCGCCGGCACAACCTGAAAGAGATCGCCGACAATGCCGTAGGTGGCGATCTGGAAGATCGGCGCCTCGGGGTCCCGGTTGATGGCGATGACGATGTCGGAATCCTGCATTCCGACCATGTGCTGGATGGCGCCGCTGATGCCGCAGGCGATGTAGATCTTCGGCCGCACCGTCTTGCCGGTCTGGCCGACTTGCCGATCATGGGGCATCCAGCCGGCATCGACGGCGCTGCGCGAGGCGCCGGTGACGCCGCCGATTTCGTCCGCCAATTCCTGCAGAAGGGCGAAATTATCCCGGTTCATCAGCCCCCGCCCGCCGGAGACGATGACCTCGGCGCCGGCGATATCGATCTGGTTTTTGGCGGCCTTGTCGCGCAGGATCTCCAGCACTTTGCTGGGGATGCCCGACTCTTCCGGCGCGAAATCGATGCGGACGATCTCCCCCCGGCGGCCCTCCACCCGCTCCGGCAACGGCATGACGTGCGGGCGTACGGTGGCCATTTGCGGGCGAAATTTGTCGCACACGATGGTTGCCATGATATTGCCGCCGAAAGCCGGCCGGGTCTGCAGGAGGTTGCGCCGATCATCGATGTCGAGGCCGGTGCAGTCGGCGGTCAGCCCGGTGCGCAGGGCGGTGGCGACGGCCCCGGCCAGGTCGCGGCCGACGCCTGTGGCCCCCATGAGAATGATCTCGGGCGAAAAACGCTCCACCAGATGGCAGACGGCGGCGTTGTACGGCTGCGTTCGATAATGCCGATAGACGGGGTTGTCGAGGAGAAACACCCGGTCGGCGCCCCAGGCAAAGGCCTCGTCGGCCAGCTGATCGACCCGGTCGCCGATGACCAGGGCGGACAGTTCGGCGCCGAGGATCTTCGCCAGCCGCGCCCCGGCGCCGAGCAACTCCCAGGATACGCCGGCCGCTTCCCCTTCGGACTGTTCGACCAAGACCCAGACGCCCCGGTATTTGGCAAGTTTGCCGCGCAGGGCAGCTTCTTCCGGATCGACCGCTTCGTCAGCGATGTTCCCGCTGCTGCGCATTTGCTCCAGGATGGCCATCTCCTCGGGCGTGAAATACATTTCGAGGGCCGCCGCCGGGCACACTTTGACGCACTTGGCGCAGCCGATGCATTTTGCGTTTTGGATCAGCGGCGCGCTCTGATCGTCCATCTCGATGGCGTCGACGGGGCAGGCGCTTTGGCAGCGGGCGCCGCAGGCGATGCAGGCCCCTGCAAGCAAACGGGCGACGCCGCGCGGTTTTTTCGGTGGCTTCTCTTGGCTCATGCAGGCTTCCTTTGCCGAGGCGCTTTTCCTCGGGGGGGGAGAATCAGAGGACCAGCAAATCCTTGCTCAGCAGCTTGTCGATCAGCAGGCGGGCGGCGCCCTCCGGATCCCCGAGGCCGTCGCCGATGATTTCCCCCTGGTCCCGCTCCGGGGAGAA
>Ga0265293_10004304_pt1 | contig 25233 bp, 18 predicted proteins | sample Munlanlewell138R_FD_192505 | JGI IMG/M metagenome (GOLD analysis project Ga0265293, IMG submission 192505) | Leachate microbial communities from a municipal landfill in Southern Ontario, Canada - Leachate well 138R | ecosystem: Engineered > Solid waste > Landfill > Unclassified | place: Canada...
TCTTGGGTTATCGACGAGAATCTTAGCAAAGATCACTACTTTCACTTTGCTCCAATTCATTAATCATCTCAACAACAAACCCTTAAATCATGTCAAACATGCTCTCGCTTAATTCCACACAACGGGTCAATTTACTATAATTCCGGTTAGCGCAACGTCCGGATTCTGGACAGCGGCGATAATAACATCTGGAGCGGTGTGATTACCACCAGCGCGGATGGTACCTTAATTAATACTCCGCTATGGACGGTCGGCTTATCCGTCTTGCCAGATGTTTATACGATCCAGGTAGAGGATCCGCGGAATCCAGGTACATACATATCTTACGACTCCTTTGAAATCCAAGCTCCGATCATATCTGTTCAGAAAACGACTTCAACGCCATCTGTCAGTGCCGGATCAAACGTGAGTTATTCTATTCAGATTCAGAATACCGGAAATATTACCGGCTCCCTGACCAATATTGTTGATAATTTGCCGAGCAGTTTTAGCTATGTAACCGGATCGGCGACCGGTTTGACCACGGCGAATCCTGCTATTAATGGCAGTCAACTTACCTGGCTGGGAACCTGGTCCGTGCCTGTCGCCGGCAGCGTTACCCTGTACTTTAACGCCATAGCTGGAGGCGGCGGTAATCATTACAATAACGTTACTATCGGTGGTGATAATTTTGCTGTGATGTCCACCGGTCCGACTGCCCTGATCGCTGTCACCGGGCCGACCCTTACTTTGTCAAAAACCGTAGATAAAACATCAGCCGCGCCCGGCGACACTATTACTTATACCGTTCACTATTCCAATACCGGCGATGGTGACGCTACCTATGTTTTCATTCTGGAAAGCATACCGACTAACACCGAATATGTGACTGATTCGGCTGTCGGAGCAGGCACAACCATTACTTACAGTCATAATGGTGGAATTAGTTACGATACCAGTCAAGCGGCACCGGTAACCAGTCTGTCGTTTCAGTGCGCGACAACACTGACACCGGGTGCGGGTGGTTCGATAGCATTTAAAGTAAAAGTCAAATAAAAAATGAAAGGAAACTCATCATGAAAACCAAGACTTTTTCATTGATCGTAATGGCATTCGCTGTTACGTCTCAGGTCTTGGCACAGGGTACTCCGAAATTGGAGCTGACTGTCGCCGAAGCTAAGGTCAATCTGACGCGAGCGGAGAAATCCGGCAGGGCTAAGATTATGTATAAACCGGGTGATGTGATTCATTATACCATCACGGCTCAGAATGTCGGAGATGGCGTTATGACCAGTCCGGTGGTAACAGATCCCATTCCAGCCGGAGTCGTCTATGTTCCCATGTCAGCCAAGGGTGAAGATACGATCATCACTTTTTCCATTAATAGTGGAATTACCTACCAGAACTGGCCGCCCACCTATACCGTCAAAGATGCAGACGGAAAGGAGATTGTTAAAAACGCTCCCCCGGAAATGATTTCTCACATTCGCTGGGAATTGCAAAAACCACTGGCACCCAATGAAAAAAAGATACTCGAATTTGATGTTAAAGTGAAATAATAAACAACACGAAGCAAACAAATACTAATAACCAAAGGAGGTTAAACCATGAAAACAAAGGTGTTGTTAATCGCAGTCCTGACCATTAGTCTGGCGGCTACGCTGGCTTTTGCGGCAGGCACACCCGCCGGTACGGCTATCACCAATTATGCCACCGGTGAGTATCGTGACGCTAACGGAAATTCATTACCGAGTGTCACTTCGAACACCGTCACGACCATCGTCAGCCAGGTCGCCGGTGTGGATATCAGTCCGTCAACAGCGGTAAATAATATTCTGTTGGAGCATACGGTCTCATACGCGCTGACTCTCACTAACACCGGTAATGGTACGGATACCTATGATCTCACTAAAGTCATTGTAAGTGGTGGTGCTGTAAACACTGCGGCAATCTACTACGATGCTAACGGTAATGGCGTCGCAGATGCTGGCGAATCGGAAGTTACTGCTACCAGTGAATTAGCCGCGGACGCTACTTACGATCTCGTAATCGTCGTTACCAATGTCAGCGGCGCTGATCAGTCCTATTCGACTGAGACGGTAACGGCAACTTCGCAGTTCAATGCCAGTGTCTCGGATGCATCGGTGCTGACTACTACCGTCAGCGCTTCGGTTTTGACCGTTACCATGACTGCTGACAATCTGAGTCCCAGACCGGGTGACGTGGTCACCTTCACAATTTATGGTGAAAATAACGGTACCGCGACATCGAAACATGTAGTCATTGTCAGTCCGATTGCTACGAACCTGACTTATGTTCCGGGAAGTATGAAGATCATGACCGTCTCCCGCACGGATGCGGCAGATGATGATAGTTCCGATTTTAACGTGACCAACGCTAACTCAGTGACTTTCACCTGGGGTGATGCACCTCAGGGAGCATCGGGTTCTCTGACTTACCAGGTCATTGTAAATGACGATGTGCCAGTTGGGACAATCGTAACCAATTCGGCTACGGTCACTTTTAACAACGCGGCGGGCACATCTCAGTCACCGGTTACAGCAAATGCCACCGGAGCGACTCTGACAATTGCTCAAATCTATGGTGTTTTGGTCGGCGCTGACATATCCATTATCGGTGATCCTGGTGATATTGTTTATTATCCGACAACAGTGACCAATACGGGCAACGGACCGGATATTTTCAATATTACTTATACCAGTCTATTAGCGACCTGGGAGTTCTACTATGACCACAACGCTGATGGTGAAGTCAATAATGGTGATGTGCTTTTGGAAGACACCAATGGAGACGGCAAAATAGATTTTGGTACAATGGCACAGGGCGAGATTGTCTATGTCATTGGGAAAACCACTATCCCGCCCGGAACGTCCGATGGCGCTCAAGGCGAAATGCATATGATAGCTACTTCCGTTGGCGATCCGACTGTCTACGACGAGGGCGTAATTACAATTACCGTAACAGCGCCGATTCTGTCACTTACCAAGACAGTTTCTCCAACCGGTAATCAGCCGCCGGGAACAACGTTGACCTATACGGTGACAATTCTCAATTCCGGAAGCGGAATTGCTACAGTTGTCGTGATTACCGATGCGATACCGACGAACACCACCTATGTTGCCGGAAGTATGCAGCTTGGCGGAGTCACCAAGACGGATGTCTCCGATGGAGATGGTGGTACCCATACCGGCAATTCGGTTTTATTTGAGATACCGCAGATCGGACCGGGTGGTTCAACAACCACATCTTTTCAGGCGACTATCGACTAAAAAGGCCTGTTATCATAGCTGCTGTTTTTTTTAATGGTTACCTATATAGCATTTGTTCTGATAATCCATTACAAAATACCAGCGGAAAAGTGCCTTTTTTAGGATGAAGCGCCTTATGAAAATATCACGGGTGAAAACCATCGGAATTCTTTGGATTCTGATGGCGTCATTGCGTTTACTGGCACAAACACCGGTTGGAACGGAAATTGAAAACGTCGCCTTCGGGGAATATCATGATGCCGGCGGATACGTTTATTCCATCCAGAGTCAGCCGGTAATTACGACTGTCAGTCAAGGATATATTCTGACGATTTCGAAGAGCGTGGAAACGACAACTTTCCTGCCTTCGGATACGGTCGAATATTACATCACCCTGATTAATTCGGGAAATCTTGGAGCTTCATCCATAACGGTCACGGACACCCTGTCCAGTGATCTGATTTATGTCTCATCCCAACCGCCTGCGACGGTAAGCGGACAGATAATTTCATGGAACCTCATTGAGATACAACCGGGCGCAACCAGCGAAATCAATTTAACTGCTGTTATTGCGCCCTCCGTATCCTCAGGAGCGACCATTGAAAATTCAGCCGGTTTCCGAACGCCTGAAAATGTGACTGGTGAATCTGCTGGGGTCGAGATAACCATAGGTTTTCTGCCGGATTTGGCTTTACAGAAAACCGTCGATCGACAGAATGCGGCGGTAGGCGATACTTTGATTTACACGCTTACCCTGCAAAATGTCGGTAATGCTCCGACCACACATACGATCCTCTATGATGACATACCCGACCAGACGGAATTCATCACCTGTTCGGGAGCCGGACAAAATATTCTCGGCCTTATTGGTTGGAATATTGGAGAAATGTCTCCCGGAACAACTGTAACGGAAACAATAACCACAGTAGTCAGAAGCGGAACTGTTCCCGGTACAACCATCACCAATACGGCGTCTGTTACTAATTCGGAAAATATTAGTCCGTCCGCGTATGCCTCGACTCTGGTTATCGAGGAAGTTCGTCATCCTGATTTGCAGATTGAAAAAACTGCCGGCGCAGTCGTTGAGGCTGGCCAGGAACTGACGTATAACATTGCTTTTCAAAACAGCGGAGATGGTTCAGCTTCAGATGTAATCATTACTGATACCCTTTCTGCCAATGTTGATTATGTCAGTTCATCGGGATCATCAGCGTACGATTCTCAGACACGGATTGTTACCTGGGACATCGGCACTTTAACCGCTAACATGACTACATCTCAATCGGTAGAACTTACAGTCCAGGTTAAGTCTCCTTTAAATAATGGCACTGTAATTACCAATACGGCTGAGATTGCCTGTAGCGAAGGTTTTAGTGCGAAATCTGTGGTCAGCACTACCGTGGAATCTGCTCCGGTTCTGACGATTACCAACACCGTAAACGGCGAGAAATCTCCTGGTGACACGCTGACATACCGGCTGGTTTTCGGCAATACCGGCAATACGGTCGCAACCGGCATTGTCGTAACGGATTCGCTCGGCGCCGAGGTGGAATTTATCAGCGCTACCGGTCTCTATCAGTACGAATCGGCAGACCGCCGGATCACCTGGAATCGGAGTGATTCGAATAGTGGCACCAGGGATTCGGTGGAAGTCAATGTCAGAGTGCGATCCGGGATATTGGATGGAAGTGTGGTACAGAACAATGCCAAAGTCGTCTGTGCCGAAGGTGAATCGGCAACAGCCAGCGCCGCAGTGACTATCAAGTCACCTGTTCTGGTTATTACGAAAACACCTGCCAGTACAGTCGTCCCTGCCGGCGAAGAACTCAAGTACAAGATAAGATACCGCAATACCGGCAGTGGAATTGCGACAAACGTAGTCATTACCGACACTCTATCTGCTGATCTTGATTTTCTCGCTTCGACCGGAAGTTCATCTTACGATTCCCAGACACGGATTGTAACCTGGGACATCGGTACTCTGAATTTTGCCATGAGTTCGTCTGATTCTCTGGAGCTTACTGTCAAGGTTAAACCACTGCTGAATAATGGAACGGTCATCGCAAATATGGCTGAGATGGCCTGCGCAGAAGGTCTTAGCGCAAAATCTTCAGTCAATATTACGGTTAAGTCAGCGCCAATTCTCAGCTTGACAAAAACTACCAGGAGTAAAGCTTACGCCGGTGAAGTTCTGGCCTACAATCTGGAATTCGCCAATAGTGGTAATGCAATCGCAACCCAGACCGTCGTCGCCGATACGCTCTCACCGCTGGTGGAATTTGTCGATGCTTCCGGGATTTATACTTTCGATGATACGAAACGTATTGTTCGATGGGAAATCGGTAATCTGTTTCCCGATGCCGATTCTTCATTGTCGTTTAATGCGCGTGTGAAAGCCGATCTGGTGGGCAGTTTTGATCTCGTCAATACTGCCTGGATCCGTTCCCAGGAGTCTGCTGAGGATTCGGACAGTGCCAATACAAGAGTCACATCGCTGAGTATGCGTATTTCCGCTAATCCCGACAGCCTTCTCGGCAACGGCGCAACTTATTCCGATATTTCCGCCATGCTAACCGATGCCGGTGGTCAACCGGCTAATGACGGTATGAAAGTCGTCTTTTCGACTTCGCATGGTAGTTTTGCATCAGGGATTGATACCGCATTGACTATCAATGGGACTGTACAAACGCGGTTGTTATCCAGCCGGATCAATCAAGCCACTGTCCCGGTAAAGGTTAAAGCTCGACTGGTTGATACACCGATCGTCAGTGATTCCGCAGATGTAGTCTTCTACGCCGCCACAATCGTCGGAACTGTTACCGATGCCGATAAAAATCCAGTTGCCGATGCGGTTGTGATTTTGATGTATGCAGGCGCCGTGGTTGGCACCGATACCACTACAGCTACCGGACAGTATGAGTTCGCTATTTTCGAATCTGGTACATATACAATTATTATCCAGATAACGGATGACGAAGGAAACACCCGCAACATCGAGCAAACTGTCGAGATTATCGTTTCGGAATCGGGACAAATCAGTACGATCGGCGAGCGCAGTTCAATTTCCGGAAGGTTGATTGATTCCAATACTCAAATGCCGATTCGTGAAGCTAATATCCCGGTAATAATCAGTGCCATTTTGCCATCGCCTCTGGCAAAGTCAGCCCAGACAGCGCTCAGTGACACAACTGTTACCGACTCAATGGGTTTTTGGACGTTCAGCAATCTCGAGCCCGCCACCTATAGTATCAAGATCGAATACAACAGTATTTACGGATATGATGGCGGTCAGTGTATTATTGTACTCGATGCACCCGGACAATATGTGATTGATGCCGACATCGTTCTGCGTCCGATCCCGCTCAGGATATACAAAACCGTGGATAAACCTCAGGTTTTGACCGGTGACACGCTGACTTATCGGATTTACTACGAATCACTCGAATATGCGGTCGTTGATACATTTCAGATTGCTGATCAGTTGCCGCCAGAACTGGAATGGATTTCAGGTGAATTGACCCATTCTGCAGAATTGATTGCGGATGGATTCGATATAATTTCGAATGAATTGCGATTCTATCGCCATGGCATGTCGGCTAATCTGACAGATTCCGTCGTGATTAAAGCCAAAGTCAAAACCGATCTGGCACCGGGATTGGTAACGATTACCAATCAGGCGAGCATTTTTAGTCCAAGCGATACACTCAATACGACCGATGATCCTCGTACGAATGCTACTACCCGGATTATTTCACCGTTTCTGGCAGTCAAAAAAGCCGTCAACCGACGCGTCGTCGAAACCGGCGATGTACTGACTTACACCGTCACACTCGAAAACCGGAGCAGTGACCTGGCAGTCAGTAATCTGGTGATTACCGATATTCTGCCGCACGGATTTCGCTATCGCGAGAAGCGCAGTGTCTGGAACGGCCGTACAATTGCCGACCCGTTCAGTACCATTCCTGACGCTTGCCAGACTCTGATCTGGACTATGCCTGATACTTTGCTTCCCGGCAAATCCGGTGAATTGCGCTACCGGGTCATCATTGGTCTGGACAGCCGCTTAGGCGAGAACGAAAACAGTGTGTCAGCGACTGCCGCTCTGCCTGACGGTCTCGTCGTACCTTCAAACACCGCCCGGGCGGAAGTTATTCTCAAACCGGGTATGATCCAGGAACGTGGTTTCATTTTTGGTAAAGTATTTTTCGATCTAAATGACAATAATCTGCACGATCAAGACGAAGCACCTGTCAAGGGCGTCGAAATCATTACTCAGGAAGGAATACGCGTTATCACTGACCAGTACGGCAAATACTCGATTCCGAATGTCCGTTCCGGTGATCATGTACTGCGAATCAATCCGAAAACACTACCTGACAGCTCCGTCGTCAAGTTAAGTTCTTCCGATTTCCTTGGCGATTCGACTTCGCGCTTAGTCAAAATAAGACCCGGCGGAATTGCCAAAGCCAATTTCATTCTGGAATCAACTTCACTGCGACCCGAAGCCGTTACAGTGACATTGACACATCCCAAGGCTCAAACTGATACGGCTTCCTTGGATATTGAGCAGAAGTCCATCACGAAATCCTTCCGGATTCTGGCATTCAAACCCTGGTCAATGACACTGAATCTGGGATTCCAGTCGGGCAATGCGATCCTTTTGGAGCAAGACCAGCGCATTCTAAACCAATTTGTAGATTTCCTTAAATGGCAAACCCATTTATCGGTAGAAATTAACGGTTATGCCGACGATCAGGTTCTACCTGCCGGGTCGCGCTTCAAAGATATCGCCGAACTTTCGCTGGCCCGCGCCAATGCGGTTATGAATTATTTGAAACAACAGGGCATTGAAGCAGAACGCATCAAGACCAATGGTTTGGCTACCTCTGGGTTACCCGGTCTGAATCCAGCTGAGAGAGGCCACCCAAATAATATCGAGATGATTTTCCGGTCTTCCCAGGAGTACTGGACTTCCCGGGAAGGTATCCGATTCCAAACCGATTTCAGACATTCGGGCAACTTGCCTCTTAAAAAGGTGCGGCTCGTCCAGAATCTGCCAAAAGGGTTCGTGATAGGAAAGTCTGGCAATACTTATGATAACGTCGCCATAAATGCCGAGAAAAGTGGCGCTCAAAGCATACGCTGGAATCTTGGCAGTTGGGAGATACCGGCTCATCATATTTTGAATTATTCCCTAGTTCCAACTGATTATCATCTTATTCAGACCGGCGGCTCTGCCAGAAGCATTTTTAAGTTTGAAACGCCGGATGGTGAGACCCATCAAACTAGAATCCTGAAAAATAGAATTGAGACCCGCATAGAGGAAGCCTATTTCAGAATCGTACTGGAAGGGACATCCTTCGATTTCAGCTCTGCGCACCTGAAACCAAGAGCGAAAAAAGCCCTGAGCAAAATCGGCGAATTCCTGATCTGGCAAAAGCAGATGACTATCACGGTGGAAGGTTTTACCGACACCGTAGGAACCGAAAGTAGAAATCAGAGACTCTCGGAAAAACGCGCCAATGCAGTCAAAGATTATCTGGTAAAAACCTACCTGATCGATCCTGATCGAATAATTACCAAAGGATTGGGTGAACATTTTCCAATCGCAGACTGCAGTACCGCTGAAGGTCGGGCACTAAACCGGCGGGTCGAGGTCATGGTCAATGCAGACCTCGTGCAAAAGACGAGCATGGATATGGTTATCCACAGCGATACACTCCATCATCATCTCGAGAAGACGACCACCTATTGCGACTCGCTTTCCGGTAATGGGAAATTGATTCCTGGCAGTGTCGTTCATCCGCGGGCTGTAATTCATTTTGCCAGTCAGCCACTGGGCAAATTCGTGCGAATTACCGCCCAGCTTTCCGAAGGTTTATTTTTTCCCAATTTGGGCAGTGACTCTCTGCAACGATTCCAAACCTGGACACTTCCCGTCAATCCCGGTCAGCAGAATTTTGAAGTACGCATGGAGATCGGTTCTGAATCCACTATTCAAGATGACCAGTCGATTCACTTCCGAATTGAAAGTCTTAACGAAAGAACGAAAACCAAAGGCCTTGCCGAGCAAACTATAACAGTGAGGATAAAACGCTCTTGAAGCGCATCACGGTAAATATTACCCTGATTTTTGCGAGCCTGTTGCTTATGGTAACCGGTATCCAGGCGCAAACCCTCATATTGAGCCCGGCGGAAAATAGTGTGACCGAATTGCATCACATTGCGGTAACTGTCATGGGCAAGCCTTCGGCTGAAACCAAACTCTTTCTGAATGATGAACTGGTTGACAAAGGTAAAATCAGAATTGACGGCATCTTTGATTTTCTTAACATTTCAGTACCTTATGGTCCGGTGGCTTTAAGAGTCGAATCAATTGGTGCCGGCAACCGAGTCTATGTTGCTGAAAGAACTATTCATGTACTCGGGCCGCCTCGCAAAATTCTGCCATACGATGATGAAATTCAAATTCAAGCCGATGGTAAAACCCGAAAACTAGTCCGTTTTGAAATTCAGGACGAATGGGGCTACCGCTTGACAAATCTGAAAGTTGCCACAGTTGAAATTACACACGGTCAGATTGCCGAGACGGATTTGGATTCGCTATCGTCCGGAATCCAGGTTCCTATCAGAGATGGAATGCTGGAAATCTCAATTCAGTCCCCCAAAGAAGTTGCCCGTGCTACCCTGGAAGTAACCGCGGTAGGTGAATTCTTCCAGTTTCCGGTACGTTTCTCAACACCTCAGGAACCGTTCATACTCGTCGGATCCGTTAGCGGCGGGCTGTCCAATTATCAGCCTTATACCGATAATTCCAACGAACCGGATGCGGAAGTGTGGCGTCAGAATACGACCGAACTCGGCGGAGAATCCGTCATGTATGGCGGACAGGCGGCATTTTATGCCAAGGGCAATGTATTCGAAAAATATCGTTTGACTGCTTCCTATGACAGCCGACGTAATTACAGGGATCAGTTTTTCCGTGATATTGATCCTGCGGAACAATATCCGATTTACGGCGACGCCAGCATTTTGGAATATGACGCCCAGACGCAGTCCAAACTCTTTATGAAACTGGAGCGTAATGAGTCCTCGCTCATCTATGGCGACTACAATACCGGATTGACCCAAACTGAATTTACCGCCTATAATCGCACCTTCAATGGTTTAATCGGTCAACTCAATTACAACACCCATTCGCTGACCGGATTTGTGTCTCTCACCGATCGCGAGATGCAATTGGATGAAATTCGGGGTGAAGGTATTTCCGGTTACTATTACCTGACCAAGAGTAATGTGACGGAGTATTCGGATAAAATAAAAATTCAGACCCGTGATAAATATCATCCTGAAGTTCTCCTTAAATCCGCCGATCAGATTCGCTACCAGGATTATACGATCAATTACAGCGATGGCTCGATTATGTTCAAACAACCGGTTCCAAGCATTGATGCTGACGGTAATCCGGTTACAATTGTAATCTCTTATGAGCATAAAACCGGGAAGAAGGCGTCCAGTATCAGCGGCGTTCGCTATAATGGCAATTTTAAGAAAAATATCAAAATTGGAGCTACCGCAATTGTCGAGGAAAGACGACCATCTAATTATCTGCTATACGGAGTAGACGCGACCCTACCGCTTTTCCGCTGGTTCTCCATCAAGGGTGAATACGCCGCATCGAGTATGCCGGACTTCAGCAGTGCGAATCTGAAGGGAGAAGCCTATAAGACTGAAATCCTGTTTGCCCCATCGCAAAAATTCAATATCAAGGGTTACTATCGGATCGTGGACTCCTCTTTTGTTAACCTTTCACAAACCAGCAGTGCCACTGAAACCGGCACCCAAAAGTACGGCTTTAAAGGTCAGTACAATCATGAAAAGTTAGGGGATTTTACTTCGGAATTTTACAGGCAGTTCAACAAAATCGGGACTATCAACGAAAACTCAGCAGAGGTCTTTAATCTGGCTTATCAGCGCAAATTTAGTGCAAAGGGACAGCTTAATATCGGCTACGAAGACGCCAAGCGTGAGCGTAAAACTGCCCAAAACTCCATCTCGCATCTCCAATCGCGTCTGATTCGCGGCGCGCTGTCCTATCAATTGACTAAAAAATTGTCCGGAACGTTGGAACGTGACCAGAACCTGGCAAGTACTGATCAATCCAAACCCACCAACACGGCAGTCGGATTAACCTATGCGCTTTCGAAAAAACTAAGCGTATTCACAAAATACAAATTAATTGCGGGCGACAATACCGGCAATCAGACTGTGGTCGGGTTCGATTCAAAAGTCACCGAGAATACTCAATTGACCGGCAAATATGAGATCGGCGGCGCTCTGGGAGAGAGCCGTAATCGTGCCAGTATCGGATTGAAAAATAAGTGGTTAGTCAATAAAAACCTGACCCTGAATTTCGCCTATGAAAATGCTTCAACGATCGATCAGTTTGAAACCCCGACTACAGAGCACCAAGCTTTATCGGTTGCCTTCGAATATCTTCCGGAATCACCCTGGAAAACCACCGGCAAATGGGAATATCATACCAACAGGGAATCACGCCAATATAATTACATGTTGGGAACCGACTTTAAAGTAGCACATGGATTGGCTGTCATTTCCAAATCGGTGTATTCAATAGTGAATTATCGTGCCAGTAATAACGATTATGTGATCAAGTCTGATAATCAGTTCGGGTTGGCCTACAGACCAGAAAGAAGTGATTTTTACAACAGCTTGGCCAAGATCGCTTATCTGGTCGATAAGAATACTCACGTTCTGCCGAAGATTAATTACAAGCGTTTTATTATTTCTACGCATCATTACTGGCAACCAACCGCGCGCCTGGAAATTGGCGGACGCATTGCCAAGCGCATCGTCATGGACGAGGAAATCGGATTGTTCAAGGACAAGGTTACGACCGATTTTTATGCTATGCGGCTGGAATACGATTGGAGCCTCAAATGGTATTCTGCCATGGACTTAAAATACATTGCGCTTAAACCGCTCAACGAGTCCAAAGTCGGCGCCTCATTCGAGGTCGGCTACCTAATAATGAAAAATGTCCAGATGGGTATCGGTTATGCGGCTCTGAAATATGATGATCCTGATTTCTCCGATCAGAATTACATGTTTGAAAATTTCTATGTTACCCTCCATATGAAATTCAGTGAAACCATTTTCGACTGGAAATAAGATAACCAACCAAGGTTCGTTTGTACATTATTCCGATTGATAACATATACGTATGTTATCCTGAGACGGCGAAAACGACGAAGAATCGCTTGATTTTTATAAGCTTGTGTTTTATGGAAGAGACATTTTTTGTACGGAGGGGGAAAATAAAAAGTCATTTGCTGGTCACTCGATAGCCACTTATGGTTATTGGCCGCTTTCAGCGGCGTCATTCAATTGTCACTCGATAGTCATTTTTGGTCATTTATTATCATTTATAGTCACGTATAGTCATTTATTGTCATTCGATTGTCATGCAATCGTATTAGAAAAATCTTACTCTCCTGTCCCAAACAAGGTTAGCCTTTCGTTGACAGATCCGGGCAGTAAAAGATGGATTCCAATCTTCAGAAAGTTACCTTTTTTATCAGCGTTTATTCGCGTCTATTAGTGGTTTAATATTCTTAGCGTCTTGGCGCCTTTGCGAGAGAAATAAAAAGTCATTCAATAGTCATTCGTAGTCATTGGCCGCTTTCAGCGGCGTCACTCGATAGTCATTCATAGTCATTGGCCGCTTTCAGCGGCGTCATTCAATTGTCACTCGATAGTCATTTTTGGTCATTTATTATCATTTATAGTCACGTATAGTCATTTATTGTCATTCGATTGTCATGCAATCGTATTAGAAAAATCTTACTCTCCTGTTCCAAACAAGGTTAACCTTTCGTTGACAGATCAGAGCAGTAAAATGTGTATTCCAAACTTCAGAAGATTTCCTTTTTTATCAGCGTTTATTCGCGTCTATTAGTGGTTTAATATTCTTAGCGTCTTGGCGCCTTTGCGAGAGGTATACTTTCCGCAAGTTGATTTATTTCGCTTAGTTTGGTATATTCTTAATGTTGATAAGGATGCATGATGAAAGTAAAAGAACCGCAACCGCAATATATCGTTGATCACTCCGGCAACAAATCCTTTGTTGTATTGAAAGTCAGTGAATATGAACAAATGCTGACGGACCTGCATGATCTGGCGTTGATGGCCGAACGTCGCACTGAAGACGCTATCCCCTTATCCGAATTCGAGAGAGAACTGTGTGCCGAAGGGCGAATTTGAAGTCAATATACTGAGCTCAGCCCGCAAGGAAGCCAGAAATATTGATAAATCTCAATTGTGCCGGATTATCGAGGCGCTTAAAGGCCTCGCCGCAAATCCTTATCCGAGAGGATGCAGGAAATTGATCGGTTTCAGTAATAGTTATCGCCTTAGAGTTGGACACTATCGTATTCTTTATGAAGTCGATGGGGAAAGTATGTGCGTGACTGTTTTCGCGATTAGTCACCGTAAAGACGCTTATCGTAAATGATAAGAACTTATGTCAAGCCGAAGGGCGGGTTCTTCTGCTCGGTGCGACGATCGTAGGTTTGTTAAGCTACACGGAGTAACACAGAGTAGTTACCGAAGTACACGGAGAAGTTATTAGTTAATCTCCGTGATACTCCGAGAAACCTTCATGATACTCTGTGCCTTGATTCTGTATCAATTCGCGTTCATTCTCGGTTAAATTCTCCTTAGCGTCATTGCGAGAGAAAAATCAACAGTAACTCAATTGTCATACAGTGGTCACTCAATTGTCATTCAATCGTATCAGAAAAATCTTGTTAATCTTGTCAGAAATAAATCCGGTAAATCCTGTTAATCCTGTCTGAAAAAGATTTGAAAGCTTAAATTACAGCCGGTATGCCGAAGATTTCCAATAATACCATCGAACAGATCAAGACGCGGGCGGATGTGCTCGAGATCGTTTCCGACGTCGTGCAATTGAAACAGCGCGGTCGCAATTACTTCGGTCTATGTCCGTTTCACGAGGAGAAAACGCCTTCGTTCAGCGTCAATCCGAGTCTCGGCATTTTCCATTGTTTCGGGTGTGGCAAGGGCGGCAATGCCCTGACCTTTGTCATGGAATACGAAAAGATCGATTACCTGGACGCTCTAAAACGGTTGGCCGATCGCTATGGAATTGCCATCGAATGGGAGGGCGGCGAGGATTCCAAAAAAGGCGATATTGCTCTGATCTATGAATTGCATCAGATCGCGGCTGAATTTTATCATAAACAATTAATGTCCGAAGGCGGTCACGCGGCGCTGGAATATCTCGAAAAACGCGGTTTCAAACGAAAAATCATCGAACAATTTGGAATCGGGTATGCCGCGGATGAATGGGAGAATCTGTTCCGGCAAATCGATCCAAACCGTTTTACGCCAGCCGTGCTGGAAAAATCGGGGCTCTTTGTCCGCAAGGAGGGCAATAAATTTTACGACCGCTTCCGCAACCGGATTATGTTTCCAATAGTAAATTTAGCCGGCAGAACCGTGGCATTCGGAGGGCGCGCGCTGGACCCGAATGAAGAAGCTAAATACCTGAATTCGCCGGAGACGCCGATCTATTTCAAGAGCGGAATTTTCTATGGTTTAAATTTATCGAAGGATGCAGTTCAGAAGACCGGCGATGCTATTATTGTCGAAGGCTATACAGATTTCCTGCGGTTTTTCTGCAACGGATTTACCAACGTCGTGGCTGGTTCCGGCACGGCTCTGACCCATCATCATGCCCGTTTGATTCGGCGCTTTACCAATAAAGTGACGCTTTGTTACGACGGCGACGAAGCCGGGCAAAAAGCCACCGAACGCGCCGGTTTCATGCTGATGCGCGAAGGTTTGGACGTACGCGCCATTCGCCTGCCGGAAAAGGACGACCCCGACTCATTCCTGCGCGAACACAGTGCGCAAAAATTTCGCCAGATATATGAATCGGCGAGTGATTTTATTACCTATTATGTCGATAGTCAAGCCGCCGAATTGACCACACCGGCCGCCAAGAATCAATTCGTTGAACGGATCGCCGAGGAATTGGTTGAGATCCGCAATCCGGTCATCCTCGATCTGATCGTTGGCGAAGTCGCCGGGCATATCAACGTCAAGGAAGAACATATACAAGCCCAAATGCGCTACATTGCGCGGCGGCGCAGTAATCAAAATCGAGCCGGCGCTAATTCCGGCAAAGAAACCAAAGCCGGTTTACGCCTGCCTACAGCGGCTGATAAGGCCGAGTATGAATTACTGAAAATGATCTTAACCCGCCACGAAAATCTGCAAGACCTGATTAAAGATCATCTTAAAGCCGAGAATTTCCGGCATCCGGTTTTGCGTCCCATCGCTGACAAACTGTTTGCGGATTTGGATCGCGGCAACCTTCCCCAACCTAATGAGCTTTTTAATACCGAATGGAACGAAGATCAGCGTCTTTATCTGGCGCGTCTGATTCTGGAAGCCGATCCACTCCAGTATGCCGAGGATGTTGATATATTACTAAACCTGACGCGCGATTGTATCGCGGTTTTACTGACTCTGGATATTGACACTGAAATTTCAGCCGTGCGCGATAAGATCAAAGCCGTTGAAAAGAAGGGCGAAGACAGCACCGCGCTGGTTATTCAATTATCCAATCTGCGCCAGAAAAGACGAACGATCGAAAACAAGGTAAAAACCTGAAACTGACTCCGCGCCGCGCATTCGATTTATATAAAAATTTTACGGACATTTTATCTAACCTGAATTCGTTAATAATATAGATTGTATTGGCAATAACTGTTTAAACAGTTCCGGTTTTCCTCATTTTTGATCTCAACACTCAAATGAATTCGGGTGTTTTACCAAGAAAAATTAGCCGGAAAGCAGAAAAATCGCGTCTTGTCTGCTAATACTGTCAGAATGTGATTTGGGGCAATTTTTCGATCGGCTGATTGGCTTATATTTAAGCAGACTTTTTTGAAATCCCCAAACCTCACTACCCTCCAGTCCAGCGTGATTTCCCCTCACACTGGACTTTTTCGTATCCCGGCTAAAGCCTCAATAAAATCGGGCGTTGTGCCGCAACAGCCGCCGATGATTTTGGCGCCGGCATTCAACCATTTTACTGCAACCTTAACGTAGCTTTGCGGCGTAAACTCCGCATCATCCCGCCAACCGGTCGTAGTGCTATAAAAACCGGCATTAGCGTAAAAAATCCAGGGCAATTCAGATTGTCCATGATATTTTTTAAGGAAAGCGGAAATAATTGAATGATGAGTGCAGTTAATTCCCAGTCCGGTTACCCCGAGCATTTTAATTTCTGTAATCACCTGAAGAATGTCTTCACCACTCAGTAACTGACCGTTTTCATCGAGAATAAAACTGGTAAAAACCGGCAAGCCGGTTTCCAGCGCCGCCAAGGAAGCCGCCCGCGCTTCTGCCAGGTTGTTCATGGTTTCGAGTAAAAATAAATCGACTCCGCTGTCCGCCAGCCAGGCGGCGCGCTGTCGATGAATGCGCAGGGCGGTCGCAAAATCAGGCGCTTCTTTTGGTTGATAACAATCGGCCAGCGGTGCAATCGAGCCGGCGATCCAGACCTGACGCGTCGGGCGCATTTGAGCGATGGCTTCGCGCACCAGCTCAACCGCCCGATGAGTTGCTTCTTCAGCCTGTTTGATATTCAAGCCAGCTTTGGCAAAGGTCAGCGAATCGGTACGAAAGGTGGCGGAAGTGAGAATGTCCGCCCCGGCCTGAAGATAATCCGAATAAATGGAAACGATCGATTTTGGATTGTGGCGCACTGCATCGGCTGTCCAAAGCGGTAACTCGAGTCGAAATCCGCGCCGCGTGAGCTCAGTGCCGAGAGCGCCGTCAAGCACCAGAAATCCGGGTTGTTTTAGAGTATCGAGAAAAACCACGAAAAACCTGCCTAAAGCCGGATTTTTAAAGATAGAGCCGGTGATTCGCCAACTGTCATTTGCCATTCAATATGATGTTGCCGCGCGAAACTGCGTCCGATCCAGATTCCCAGGAATGCGCCTGCCACAACATCTGAAAAATGATGTTTATCATCGTTGATGCGGGATGCGGCGACAAAAGTAGCCATGAGATAAGCCGGAATCCCAACCTTACGGCCGAAAATTTCATTCAGTCCGGCCGCCAGATTGAAAGTACCGCTGGTATGTCCGGATGGAAAGGATTTGTAACTTTTGCCATTCGGGCGTTCGCGATGTGTGACATATTTTAAGGTTTCGGTCATTAAAGCGGTCGTGATCGCGGAAGTAGCCAGCAATTCGATTTGCGAAAAGGTCTTGTTCCAGGGTTGACGCCTTACCAAGCCGTGCGCTCCAACCACCGCCGCCGCCGCAAAATAGCTTAGACGGTGACCATATATATCACCAATCCTCGAAACGTCAGCCGAGAAGAAACCTTTTTCAACGGCAAAATCCCGGATAGATTCATCCAAAAGAAAAGCGGTCGGAATTAGAATCATTCCGGAAATTAACAATGGTGCGTTCGGGCGCCACCCGATAGTCCGCTGTAATCCGCATAAATAGTGGGGCGGGTAATAGTGTAAATATTCAACCGGTTGCGATAGCGGGTTCGGCGGCGGCAAGGGTAATTCCAGACTGAACAATCGGCTTAACAGAAGCAGAGTGCAGAGCGCTGTTTTTAACCATAAATTTATTTGGATTTGATAATTTGACTCGTCTCCGGATGCCGGTAGTTTTTGAGTAGAGTTGGTCATTATTATCGCGTATTTTCCATTATTTCAAGTAAATCGGCTGAAATTTAAAACATTGCGCCAAGCTCTGCACTATTATTTTACAGCATTGGATTGTAATTTATGCCCGAATTTTTAGTATGGAGAAAAGTAAATGGATTATTCGCAGAGTATCGCCGCCAGCCTGGAATCCGGCAATCCGATGGAATTAATGAATCTGGTGGAAAAAGCTATTCAGGAAGGCATCGCCGCCGAAGAAATTCTTAACGAGGGATTGATTCGCGGTATGGCTGTCATCGGGCAGAAATTCAAGGATGGCGAAGTTTTCATTCCGGAAGTATTGATCGCGGCGCATGCCATGACGCATGCCATTACCCGTCTGGAACCGCTATTGGCGCAGAGCGGCGTGAAAGCCAAGGGCAAACTTTTGATCGGGACGATCAAAAATGACCTGCATGATATAGGCAAAAATTTGGTAGCGATTATGTTCAAGGGCGCCGGCTTCGAAGTGATCGACCTGGGAGTCGATGTTTCCGCCGAGCGATTCGTCGAAGCCGCCCGCCAACACCAGCCGGACGTCATCGGTCTGTCGGCTTTACTGACGACTACGATGGTGAATATGGGAAGTATTATCGGTCAACTGCGTAATAATGGCTGTTCCGCTCTCATAATTGTCGGAGGCGCTCCGGTTACCGCAGAGTTTGCGGTCGAGGTTAAGGCTGATCTGTATGCTCAGAATGCCGTGGAAGGCGTCGATAAAGTCCTCAGCGCTATCCGATGATTGTTACTTAGTTTAGGATAACTCAATGAACCGAGCCGTATTTCTCGACCGCGATGGAACTCTGAATTATGATAGTCGCGAATATATCAGGAATCTGACAGAGTTTCGGCTTTTTCCGACTACAGTCGCGGCTTTGAAGAAAATACAGGCGCTGGGATATAAACTGATCATAATTACCAATCAGGCGTGTGTCGCCAAAGGTTTGACGACCGTGGCCGCGGTCGAAGAAATTCACCAATTTTTAAAAAATACCTTAAAAGAAAAAGGCGTTAAACTGGCGGGGATTTATTACTGTCCGCATCATCCGGACGATGATTGCGACTGTCGCAAACCGAAAATCGGCAACGTCCTGCGGGCGAGTCGTGAACACGAAATCGACCTATCAAGTTCATTTTTTATTGGCGATTCAAAGCGTGATGTCGAGACCGGAAAAACCGCCGGCTGTCGCACCATTCTCGTCCGAACCGGCGTCCGTTTAAATTCACAAGAAGAGATACGCCAGTGGTCGGTACAACCTGATTTTGTAACCGCAAATTTAATGGCGGCAGTCGAATTTATTGAAAAATTTGAAGGGAAATCCGATTTATGAAAATTGCAGTTTTAATGGGTGGCGTTTCATCGGAACGGGAAGTATCGCTGGCGAGCGGTTGCAATATTGCCACAGCCTTGCGGGAAAATGGACATGATGTACTGGCACTCGATACGATTTTACCAATTGAACAGCTGAAACGAAGCATTGAACCAAATCCTGATCATTTAAAAAATGGCGAATCGAATTTGATCCGGTTAGTCAGTGATCCGGTTGTCCGCGCGGTGGATTTCGCTTTCATTGCCCTGCATGGTGGCAGTGGTGAAAATGGCAGTGTTCAGAGCGTTCTGGAGATGCTCGGTTATAGATATAATGGCAGTGACCACGAAGGTTGCGCCATCGCCATGGATAAGATCGTCACAAAGATTATATTCGAAAATCTTGAAATTCCGACGCCCGAATGGTGCTCATACGATTTGCAGGAAGAGCATGATCCGGCAGTTATAGCTAATGCCATTGCCCAAAAAATGACATTGCCTTTGGTTATCAAACCCGCCCATGAGGGTTCGACGGTCGGACTGACAATTGTTCGTTCCATAGCGGAAATCGAACCGGCTGTCGTAACGGCGATGAAGTACAACAGCTCTATTTTGGTTGAAAAATACATTCCCGGACGTGAAATTACCGTAGCGATTCTGGGAGACGAAGCCTTGCCGTTGGTTGAAATTTGTCCGAAGCATGGCATATACGATTATGAATGTAAATATACTTCAGGGATGAGTCAATATATCGTACCGGCTGAAGTCGATCCTACCGTAGCGCGTCGGATTCAGGAGTTGGCAGTTTCAGCTATAAAATCACTGCGCGTTTACGGATATGGTCGTTTCGATCTGCGCCTTACACCGGATAATCAGCCCATCTTCCTTGAATTCAATTCGCTTCCGGGTATGACCGCCACGAGTCTGGTGCCGAAAGCGGCCAAAGCCGTCGGAGTGAATTTTAATGAATTATTGGAAAAGATTATCGAGCTTGGTTTGCGTCGATGAATAGTACTGCAGAAAAAAAACCGGCTGAACTGTACAAGTCTGTACCAACCGGAAAAAATAAAAATGGCCGGCATTGGTATGCGGTTTATACCAAGCCGCGTCATGAAAAAAAGGTCGATGAACTCCTGCGCGAGCAGAAAATCGAATGCTATCTGCCGTTGGTTAGCCAGGAACATCACTGGACTCAGCGTAAGAAGGAGGTCGAAGTACCCCTGATCCGCGGCTATGTTTTCGTCCGGATTCAGCTCGAACAGATGCTCTATGTTCTGCAAACCTATGGCGTAGTCCGTTTCGTAATGTTTTCCAAAGAGCTGGCGGTCGTCCCGGATTTCCAGATTGAGGCGCTCAAGCGCTTCCTGGAAGGCGGTTTCACCTTAGCGCCGATCAATTATATGCAAATCGGGCAATTGGTGGAAGTCATCGATGGACCTTTGAAAGGAGTAATTGGCAAGATTCAGAATATCAATAACCAGGATAAATTCGTGCTGGCTCTGGATGCCGTCCAAGCCGCCTATACGATTCAGGTTGATCCCCGCATCCTGGCTCCCTTGCCGCCGGAAAAGAAGAAGAAAATATTTACTTTACCGCTAGGTTTTTAAAATGAGTATCAATTTCTACAATACCCTGAGCCGCAGACAGGAGGAATTCCAACCGCTGGAGGAAGGTGTCGTAAAAATGTACACCTGCGGACCGACGGTTTATAACTTTGCGCACGTCGGCAATTACCGGGCGTTCGTTTTCGAGGATTTACTGCGCCGCTATCTGGAGTTCAAGGGCTTGCGAATTATTCAGGTTATGAATATTACTGACGTCGATGACAAAATCATCAAGGCGGCTAATCAGAAAGGCATCTCGATCGACGAATTCACCGAGCCCTATCGCCAGGCTTTTATGGAGGATTTGGCGACGCTGGGCGTTGAGCCGGCTGAATATTATCCGCTCGCCACGGAACATGTGTCCGATATGGTTGCGCTGATTGAAACCCTTTTAGAAAAAGGTATTGCCTATAAAACCGAAGATGGCTCGGTTTACTACAAGGTTGCCAAATTTCCGCGCTATGGCCAGCTGGCCAATCTGAATGTAACCGAAATGCGGCGCGGGAAACGGGTGGCTGACGATTCCTACGAGAAAGAGGAAGTCCGTGACTTTGCGCTCTGGAAAGCCTGGAAACCGGAAGATGGAGACGTATTCTGGGAAACCGCGCTTGGTAAAGGACGACCCGGTTGGCATATCGAATGTTCGGCGATGAGTATGAAATATCTCGGTCAGCATTTCGATATTCATACCGGTGGTGTGGATAATATTTTTCCGCACCATGAAAATGAAATTGCCCAGAGTGAAGCCTCCACCGGAGAGAAATTCGTTAATTACTGGTTGCATTGCGAATTTCTCTTGATGAATGACGAAAAAATGTCCAAGTCGCTGGGGAACATTGTCTATTTACGCGACCTGGTCAAAAAAGGCTACCATCCGGCCGCGATTCGCCTGACTTTGCTGGGCACGCATTATCGCCTGAAGTTAAATTTCACTTTCGAAAAGCTCGAAGAATCCGGTAAAATCATTACACGCCTGCGTGATTTTAAGAAGTCGCTGGAAGGCGAATTTCCGGTTGGAGATCTTAGAGTTGCTGAAATTACGCGCAAATGCGTAACTGATTTTACCACAGCGTTGGATGATGATCTTAACATTTCCAACGCCCTCGCGGCGCTGTTTACATTTATGCATGAAATCAATTCCTTTCGGCTGACCAATCCACTGAGCCAGGTCGATGCACAGGCAATTAATGCCTTACTGGATCGGATTGATTCGGTTCTGAATATTTTAAAAGAACCGGCTGAGGAGTTCTCAATTGAAGAACGCCAGTTGATTGACGCCCGCAATAAGGCGCGTCAGGAACGCAACTGGGCGGAAGCCGATCGTTTGAGAAAACTGCTGTTAGATAAAAATATCGTCCTCGAAGATACCCCAAAAGGTACAACCTGGAAGCGGAAGCTCTGAGAGCTTTTACCACTAATACTTAATTTAGCAGTTTTTTAACGAGCAGAACGACGCTTACCGCTGAGTTTTGCTTACTTATTACGATGTAATTTCAAATATTAATTTGGCAGAAACTGGTGATTTCAGAAATTGAGACCGTCGTCGTGCCGAGTTTACTGACCGCAATACCGGAGACCAGGTTGGCGGCTTCCGCGGCGATTTGCCAGTTTTGCGAAATTAGCAAAGCGGCGGTGAAAACCGCGATGAAAGTATCGCCTGCTCCGCTGACATCGAAGACTTCCTTCGCCTGGGTCGGGACGATCCGGCAATTGCCATTGTCGTCTAAAATGAAAACGCCCTGTTCGCCGAGTGTGACGACTAATCCTTTCAAATCGAGTTCTTCGACCAGACGCCGGGCGGGCGCTTCAATATTATCAGTTGTCAATTCGGGGTGACGAACAGCCGCGCAAAACTCCCTGAAGTTCGGTTTGATAGCAGTCGCGCCGCGATATTTCAGATAATCAAAGCCTTTCGGATCAATCATGACCGGTTTATCGTGAAAAAGATCCAGAATGGCATGAATGAAATATTCGCTCACTAAACCTTTGGCGTAATCGGAAATGATCACCGCATCGAATTGATCGGCGGCGGCGATTTTTCTCAAAAGTATATCAATTGACTTTTTATCGACTGTTTCGACAGTTTCTTCATCGATCCGCATCAACTGCTGATGCTGAGCGATAATGCGCGCCTTGCAGGAGGTATGACGATTGGGCAGGCTTTCTATTGTTATTGGTATATTTTTTTGCCGGCATAGGGCCTGAAAATCCAAACCAGCCTGGTCATCAGCACAGATTCCTGCCAGAGTCACCGGACATTCCAAAGCGGCTAGATTGGCGGCAACATTCCCGGCGCCGCCGAGGCGGTTTTCCTTCCGATTAACAGTAACGACTGGCACCGGCGCTTCCGGTGAAATACGCTCGACTTTTCCCCAAACATATTGGTCAAGAATAAGATCGCCGGCGACGAGTATATTCGATTGTTTAAAATTCTTGAAAACCGTGATTAATTCTTGGTTGGTTTCAGGAGAAGTTCGTTTCCTCATATGTCAATCCTGGTTATTTAATATGATAGTATTCGAAATACCAATCCAGGAAAAGCCGGATACCTTCCCGGATGTTGGTTTTTGGCATAAAACCAAGTTTGGCGGTAGTATCGGTAATGTCGGCGTAGGTTTCGGTAACATCGCCAGGCTGAATCGGCTGGAAATTGATCCGGGCTTTATGTCCTGAATATTCCTCGATCAGATGAATGAAATCCATCAGGTTTTCACTGCGGTGATTGCCGAGATTGAATATTTCATAAGCGAAAGGTTTATCGAGCGCACTGCGCAAACCGCCGATGATGTCATCGATATAAGTAAAATCGCGTTTCATATTGCCGAAATTATAGACATCGATTGGTTTGCCTTCGAGTATATTTTTAGTAAAGATGAACAGCGCCATGTCCGGCCGTCCATAAGGTCCGTAAACGGTGAAGAAACGGAATCCGGTACAGGGCAGTTGGTATAAATGAGCATAGACATGCGCGATTAATTCGTTCGATTTTTTCGTGGCGGCGTAAAGCGAGATGGGATGATCGACATTATCCGAAACAGAAAATGGTAGCTTCTGGTTATTACCGTAAACGCTGGAGCTGGAGGCGTAGATAAAATTTTGGACTTCAGCCCGTTTGGCGGCTTCAATAATGTTCAGAAAGCCTTGCAGGTTCGAGCGCTGGTAGGCGAATGGATTGGTAAGCGAATAGCGCACGCCGGCCTGAGCCGCCAGATGCACGACTTTTGCGATTGATTGCTTTTTGAAAACCGTTTCAAGAGTCTCGGAATCGCATAGATCGGCGCGAAAAAATGTGAAATTATCAAAGTCCGCCAAAAGTCGCAGGCGGGCTTCCTTAAGCGATGGGTCGTAATAGTCGTTGACGTTATCATATCCGATGACTTGCAGACCCTCGCTCAAAAGTTGACGGGCTAAATGAAATCCTATGAATCCGGCGCTACCGGTAACGAGCACAGCCACTACATATCTCCTGAAAATTAACCTTAAAAGATTAATCCAATTCAATGAGAAATTCAAACTATTTATTAAAAATGTAAAGTGAATTAACTATGCGGAACTGAATATCTGTCAGGAAAATATTGGGAATTGGATAAAATGGTATTGATTTAAAAAATAAAATGCTTAAATTTCACGGCTTTTTTGAAATTGGACGACCTGCCACCATAGCTCAGTTGGTAGAGCAGCTGATTTGTAATCAGCGGGTCGTGGGTTCAAATCCTACTGGTGGCTCAAGGATTTGATGCCAGTGCTATTTGAAATTGAGATTTGACGCCTACCAAAGCCTGAATTACAGTGAAAATTTGGGAGAGAGTTGTTACTTTCGTTAAGTCAAACAGTAAATAGAATAGCATGTAGCGAATACGAAATTTCTTCCCTCAAACATATCAATAGTAACTGGGTCGGTGGCCGAGTGGTTAATGGCAGCAGACTGTAAATCTGCCGGCGTACGCCTACGGTGGTTCGAACCCATCCCGGCCCACAATCTTGCGGGTGTAGCTTAGTGGTAAAGCTCCAGCCTTCCAAGCTGGCTACGAGGGTCCGATTCCCTTCACCCGCTCATATCGGACACAATTTTTTGTTATTTCGAGATCAAGCCCACGTAGCTCAGTTGGCAGAGCACATCCTTGGTAAGGATGGGGTCACCAGTTCAACTCTGGTCGTGGGCTCACCCTTTAATAAAGGCTTTGGAACAATGTCAAATCGAAATAACTAATTTGAAATAAAAAAAAGAAGGAGCACCAATGGCAAAGCAACAATTCAAGCGGACGAAGCCGCATGTGAACGTAGGGACGA
>Ga0265293_10004306_pt1 | contig 25229 bp, 27 predicted proteins | sample Munlanlewell138R_FD_192505 | JGI IMG/M metagenome (GOLD analysis project Ga0265293, IMG submission 192505) | Leachate microbial communities from a municipal landfill in Southern Ontario, Canada - Leachate well 138R | ecosystem: Engineered > Solid waste > Landfill > Unclassified | place: Canada...
GCTGACTTGTGATGTGCCATGTCATTTTCCTTAATGTTAATCTTTTGGTATAGGTAACTATAGTTACATAGTAAGTTCGCGAATTTTATCCAAAGCAATATTAAATATTGATTAAACCTGCTGTTTTGGGCTAGAATAAAGCGTTTTAATCAAAATTTTGGCTACAATTATTTTCAAATTATGTAATAGTATATATTAAAAGGAGTTAGTGTGTTGCTTTTTGGAACGGATGGTGTGCGTGGTAAAGCAGGTAAAAAAATTAATGCTTTTGATGTTATGAAATTAGCAATGGCAACTGGAATATATTTTAAGCCGATTTCCAAAACAAATAGGATCTTGGTGGGCAAGGATACTAGAAGAAGCGGCTATATGGTTGAAAATGCTCTTGTTTCGGGATTGACGGCCGTAGGATTTGATGTAGTTCAAATAGGACCTATGCCGACTCCCGCAGTAGCCTTTTTGACCGAGGATATGAGATGTGACGCAGGTATTATGATATCAGCGAGCCACAATCCTTTTTATGACAATGGAATTAAATTTTTTGATTGTGAAGGAAATAAGCTTGACAAAGAAAAAGAGGCAGCTATTGAAAAAATATTTCATGATTCCGAACTCATCGCTTCAGCGCAAGCCGTGGAAAAATCTATCGGTAAATCTAAAAGAATCGATGATGTTATCGGCCGCTATATTGTACATATCAAAAACTCTTTTCCAAAACATCTGACCTTGGCAGGCAAAAGAGTAGTTATTGATTGTGCCAATGGGGCCGGATATTTGGCCGGCCCAACGATATTAGAAGAACTTGGCGCTGATCTGGTAGTACTTGGCAATGAGCCAAATGGTTTTAATATAAATGAAAATTGCGGCGCTATGCATCCAGAATATCTAGCTAAAGCAGTTGTCGACTATCGTGCCGATATAGGGATAGCACTTGATGGCGATGCGGACAGACTTGTGATGGTTGACGAAAAGGGTGATGTTATTGACGGGGATAAGCTAATGGGTGTTTTAGCTATTCATTTAAAATCAGAAGGCACGCTCAAAGGCGATGGAATGGTGGCTACAGTAATGAGCAATCAAGGGTTAGAGGAATATTTGGCCGGGAATGGGCTTGCGCTTTATCGCAGTGCCGTCGGAGATAAGCATGTAGTAGAGATGATGCAGGAAAAAGGTATTAATTTCGGCGGAGAACAAAGCGGCCATATTATATTTAGCGATTATGCAAAAACCGGAGATGGGCTCTCTTCCGCTCTTCAGGCATTGGCTTACTTGGTGCAAAGCGGACTTAAAGCAAGCGAAGCGTTTAACCCATACGAATCATATCCACAAAAGTTGGTAAATTTAGCAATCTCTTCCAAGAAAGAACTCTCTTCTCTTGAAGGGTTTGATGCATTATGTGACAAAATAGAAAAAGCACACATGAGACACTTATTTCGATATTCGGGCACAGAAAATAAAATTCGCCTGCTTTTGGAAGGCAAAGATAAAAAGGCATTAGAAGAGATGATGGACGAAGCACAAGCGTTTTTTACAAAGGCACTTGCTTGAAGCGAGAACTGATCGTTTTTATTATAGTGGCGTCTGCTATATTTATCATAGATCAGATTATAAAATCTATATTTGTAGGCGGGTTTGATTGGCAGAGCAGCTGCATTTCGTTAGAGCTTCATTATAATCGCGGCGTGGCATTTTCTATGCTGGATTTCCTGGGAGATTGGCTCAAATGGATACAGGTTGCATTAGTAGGATTGCTTGCATTTTTCATCTTCAAAGAAGGCTATCTAAAGCAATATACCATTCCATCGGCATTAATAATAGGCGCAGCTTGCGGAAACCTGGTAGATAGGTTTATACACGGCGGAGTTGTTGATTATGTAGCTTGGCATTGTGGTTTTGATTTTGCGGTATTTAATTTCGCCGATGTAATGATAGATGTGGCAGTAGGGTGGTTTTTGATCCACCAAATTTGGTTTGCCAAGGAATCCAATTAGATCGGATATAGATATTTTGTCAATTCATCGTGCACAGACCCGTTTGATGCCACGATGCTTTTAGAGCCTAGATGATATGGCTTATTGGATGAATCGCTTACTCTCCCGCCGGCTTCTTGCAATATAAGAATACCTGCAGCCACATCCCAAGGCTTGAGGTCTATCTCGTAAAATGCATCCAGTTTACCTTGTGCTAAATAACAAAGATCTAGTGCTGCTGCTCCATATCTCCTGATATCTTGAATATTTGGAAGCAGATTGGCCATGCATTTAATTGCCCAATCATATTCTATGCCTTTTTCAACTTTGGCATACGGAAAACCCGTCCCTATCAATGCTTGTTGTAAAGTATTTTGCGAGCTAACAGATAATTTGCCTCCGTTGCAATACGCTCCTTGATCTTTTTGTGCCCAAAACATTTCATTAAGTATAGGATTATATACGACCCCGGCTACGGGTATAGAATTTTCCCAGATACCCATAGAGATAGCAAGATGCGGTAATCCGTGTATGAAGTTTGTCGTGCCGTCAATAGGGTCTATATATATAGCTTTATCTGATGAAACAATGCTCTCATTATGGCTCTCTTCCCCTATAAGCGTATAATCAGCAAAATGTTTTTTGAGTTCAGACATAAGAAATTGCTCGGTTTGAACATCATATTGGGTTACTAGGTCAACCACGCCTTTATGTGAAATATCCTTAGATGCTGTAAATCCCTCTTTGACGATCTCTCCACCCTTTAAGGCTATGGATTTTAGTATTTCAACCATAGGCTAAATAACTATTTTTACAGAAGGATGATCTTGAAATGCTTTAAATATCGCATCTCTCTCCTCTTTGGTAGCTACCATGCAACTGGCATTGTAGCTGTGAAATTTGCCGCCGCTTGAAACGTTGCCGCAAGAACATAGATGTTCTTTGTCGGCCATGATCTCTTTGATGCAGGCTAAAAGCTCTTCTTTGCTTGTGCCTATAATTTTAAATCCCCATTGTGTAGGGTATTCTATTTGTGGTTTTTCTTTTGTATTTTCATCTAAAATCATTTATATTCCTTTGTATCTTTGTTAAACTATATAAAGAAGGCTTTGCACAAAACAAAAAGTTTATTGGCGAATAAAATCACCGGATTTGCCGCCGCTTTTCCGTTCTAGCTGAATATTGCTGATGACCATGCTTTTGTCTATTGCTTTTAACATATCATATATTGTGAGCAGCCCTACACTTACTCCGGTTAATGCTTCCATCTCTACTCCGGTTTGTCCTTGAAGTTTTGCCGTCACACTCAATTTAAAACCCGGCAAATCCGGCAATTCTTCTATATCGGTTTTAATGGAAGTCAACATAAGCGGATGACACATAGGGATAAGATCGCTTGTACGTTTAGCTCCGCTGATCGCTGCAATGACTGCCGTTTGAAGTACGGGGCCTTTTTTTGCACTATTGCTGATTACCGCATTAAAAGCTTCTTGGCTTACGGTGATATAACCGCTAGCGATTGCTATTCTCGTTGTAGACTCTTTGTCTGAGACATCAACCATTTTTGGTTTATTATTCTCATCTAAATGTGTAAGATTCACCCTTATTTCCTTTGAAATAGTTCTTTTTAGTATTGTAACATAAAAAGTAAAAAGTAAAAAATGACGTAAAAAAGATATTTTTGACGAAAATAATCATTTTTTTCTTGACTTTTATCATCAGATAGAGTAAAATGGTTTTTAATGTTTAAAAGGAGAATATATGATATATGCATATCTGAGACAAGCACCACAATCACAGCTTTTGTCTGAGCAGCAAAAAATTATTTCCACTTTTGCATTAACACAAATAATACAGATAGACAAAGAGGTAATCGAGTATTCTGCAAAACATCGTCCTATTGAGGCAAGAGAAGAATTTGAAAATTTCGTGCATGATCTAAAACAAAAAGATGGTATCGTCGTGGCCACACTTTCTTCTTTGAGTAATTTGGCAGATGAAGTGGTCAAGATCATTACTTGTTTTTTAAGCCGAGGCGTAGATCTTTTTGTAGCATCTTCCGGTATTCACATAAGTCGCTTGACACCAATAGGAGAAATCCTTCCTATGCTAAATGATCTAAGAGATGCACAAAAAGCAAGATCTAAGCATATAGGCAGACCAAAAGGAAGCAAATCTTATTCCAAGTTTGATAGCAGTTATACTCAAATTGTGGATATGCTAAAAAGTGGTCAAAGTGTAAGTGCAATAGCTAGAGCATTGCAGGTTAGCAGGACTTCGCTGAAGGATTATATAGACTCAAGAGGCATCAAAGAAATTATAAATGGTTCTTTTGTATCTATAGATAAAACACAAATTTCTAAGCAGACTCATGATAAACTAATCATTTGTCCATTTGAAAATACAAATCACATTACAAGGGGGTAATGAAATGTCAACAACTACAAATGATGCCGCACAACCAAAGGTTAAAGGCAAGGAATATCTAAAGGGGTGGATACCGTATAGCGTTAAGAGATATTGGGCCTATGTCGTTGTTACGATAGTTGGGCTTAGTATGCCTTGGATTACTATTAACGGCAATCACATATTTTTGTTAAATTTTGATCAGAAAAAACTACATCTTGCCGGCGTAGCATTTGATATGCAAGAGCTTTATCTTATGCCGTTTATACTTATGCTGCTTTTTTTGGGTATTTTTGCGCTAACGTCTATTGGCGGTAGGGCTTGGTGCGGATGGTTTTGTCCGCAAACTATCTTTCGTGTAATATATAGAGATCTTATAGAAACAAAATTGCTTGGACTTAGAAAAAGAATCTCTAATAAGCAACAAAAGCCGGATATGAGCAAGGCCGAAAATCAGCTTAAAAGAGTAGTGGCAATTTTGATTTGGTCCGCGTTAGCATTTGTTGCGGCTTCCAACTTTATGTGGTATTTTGTACCTCCAGAAGACTTCTTTGCATATCTTGCAAATCCTGGCGAGCATATGGTATTGATAGGCTTTATTGTCGGATTGGCATTGTTTTTAATAGCTGATGTTATATTTATCAAAGAGGATTTTTGTGTGTATATCTGTCCTTATAGCCGCGTACAGTCAGTATTGTATGACAAAGATACTGTTATGGCTATATATGATCCGCATAGAGGTGGGGAGATCTATGAGGGAAGCGGACCGGAGAGACATAAGCTTTATACCAAACAAAAAGAGCTTTTAGCTGTTGAGCCTAATGCAGAATGTACTACTTGTGAAAGTTGTGTAACCGTATGTCCTACGCATATCGACATACGTAAAGGATTGCAGCTAGAATGTATCAATTGTCTTGAGTGTGTCGATGCATGTACAAAAGTAATGGGTGCTTTGGGTAGACCAAGCCTTGTTAGATGGTCAAGTGAAAAAGAAACTATAGCGCAAGAAGGCAAAACACACTACTTAAGAACTAAAACGATAATGTATTTTGCTGCACTTACAATAGTCTTAATCGCACTTTTTACTATGGGCAGCAACAAAGAGAATATGCTTTTAAATGTCAATAAAACCACTAGACTTTATAAAGTATTAGATAATGGCGGAGTTGAAAATGACTATATTTTCTTATTCACCAATACAGACAGCAAGCCGCATTCTTATTATTTTGAAATCGTTAACAATGATAAAATCAAAATCGTTCGCCCAGCTGAGCCATTTAAAATAGGTGCTGGCAAAAAGAAAAAGAGTATTGTAGTGCTTGAAACACATGAAATGCTTGCCAATGATGCAAGAAAAGATGTGCCGATTCCTATAAAGATCAGGGCATATGCAGTCGATGATAAAGAAAATATTATTGTAGAGAGGGATAGCGTATTCGTCTTTCCAAGAAGTGATCTAATCAAAAAATAACTACTCCAAATTATTGCTATAGTCATATATTTGACTTAGCGATAATTTTTACTCATATGTTTTTAATCATACTCGCTATTCATTAATTAATGTTATAATATATATATAGAATTGAAATAATTGCATCATATTTAAAGGAGGATTTGGTATGATAAAAGTATTAATATTGGGGGGCGGCTTTGCTGGCATAGAAGCCGCGATATATTTAAGAAAAAATGGACACGATGTTACGCTAGTAAGCAATAGAGATTATTTCTATATCTATCCTACATCGATTTGGATCCCAACAGGCGAAGCAACTCGTGACGATGTAAGTATCCCGCTTGAAGATTTGGCCTTTAAGCATGGATTTGATTTGATAATTGATAGTGTAGTGAAAGTTGAGGCAAAAGAAAAAAAAGTTACACTCCAAAGTGGAAAAATATTAGATGGATTTGATAAACTAATCGTTGCTCTTGGTCAAGGCAAAATGAAATTAGAGGGCATAGAGAATACTCTATCTATTTGCGGGAAACCTGAAGAAGCAGATGGGCTTTATTTAAAACTTCAAGAGCTCATTGCAAAAGGAGGCGGAAAGCTTGCGTTCGGCTTTGGCGGAAATCCAAAAGACAAATCGGCCGTTAGAGGCGGTCCTGCATTTGAAGTACTTTTTAATGTTCATAATTTTCTTAAAAAAAGAGGTTTGAGAGACAAATTTGAACTTACCTTCTTTGCTCCTATGGCAAAACCCGGTGAAAAGATGGGAGAAAAAGCTCTAGTGATGATGGATGAAATGCTTAACATGACTAATATAAATAAAAAAGTAGGCAGCAAAATAGTTCGTTTTGAGAGTAACGGTATAATTTTTGAAGATGGAGCTAGGCTCGAATCAGATCTGACCATGTTTATTTCCGCTGGAACCGGACACCCTGTTTTGTCGGTTTCTGATCTACCACTAAGTGATACAGGTTTTGTAGTCACAAATGAATTTAATGAAGTTGAAGGCATGAGCGGAGTTTATGCTATAGGCGATAGCGCATTGCTCCTTGGAGACAATGACTGGAAAGCAAAACAAGGGCATGTGGCTGAAGTTATGGCAAAAAATGTAGCCCATAATATCACAAACCTAGATGACAAAAAAAGCTATATCGATCACCTAAATATCTTGTGCATGATGGATATAGGCAATGGCGCAGCGTTTGTATACAGAAGCAATACATGTGATAAAATGATACCGCTTCCAATAATTGGACATTGGATGAAAAAAGGATGGGGCTGGTATTGTAAAAACTCAAAACTAAACAATATACCAAGAATCCCTGGAATGTGAGAACCGTAACAAACGACAACTGCTTGTCGTTTGTAGGTTCGAAACCGAAGGCGATGTGCGAAGCACCGCCGGAGGCTGGGAGAAGCGGAAGTATCATCGTATTTACATACAAAAAAATAACAACTACAGTCAACTCGACAAAATCACTAAAAATAAAGGACTAGAATGAAAAAAACTATATTAATGGAAAAGTATCCAATATTCGAATTGAAAATCCCAAAAAATGAAACAAAATATACCTCTGTCGATGAGATCATAGAATATTTTAAATCTAAAATAGAGACTCATCCAGTAGCTGCTTATATAGCTACTTTTGATCATTATGACCATACAAAAAGCTTGAGCGATGGATCTATTGCGTCTGAAATCTTGGATGCGAAAAACATTATATTTTGTTTTGGAAAAGAGTTGCCAAAACCTCATGTTATGAGTATCAGACCAAGGTCTATCGGTGTAGCTGAATTTAAAGACAGTTTTTTTGTAGGGTTTATGGAAGCCCCAAATCCGGCAGCAAATGATGCAATGGAAAGCTGGATCAAAGGTCTTATTGTTGCATAATATTTTTGTGATAGCTTGTATCTATCTGTTTATTCTTGCTGGATGCGAAAACAAAAATCCGGTATATAGCGGATTTTGTGACGATGCTAATGTGTCTTTGCCGTTACATTGTGTAAAAGTAGATATAAAAAACGATATTATCCTGTCAGGCAATCTTAAAGAGTCAATGAAAGATAAAATTTCTAGCAATTGTCCTTATATTGTAAAAGGAGAAATTTATCGTACTACTAAATGTAATAGCATAGAAGCAAAAAGCATAGGCACTGATTTTAACGGCTATGTGCGTATAAATATATTTCAAGACAATAAATGTATATATAAGGTGCAAAGTGATTTTAAAAACGATGAAGATTCAGCAATAAAACTGGTGCTAGAAAGACTTAAAAAAGAGTTGTTTTAGACTAGAAAATTATAGTATTTTAGATGCAAAAAAATATTTTTAAAATAAAAGTTTTAAATTAAGAGTAATTTTATCCTATTTAAGTCATAATGCTTTTATAAAAATAAAATAAAGGATAATATATGGCAACAGTAACATTAAAAGGCAACCCTTGCGAATTAGCAGGCAACGAGATAAATGTAGGTGACATTGCTCCAGAAGTGGTAGTGGTAAAATCAGCAGACCTCTCAGAAGTAACAGTAGGGGGAGCTAAAGACAAAGCCCAGCTTATCGTAGCAGTCCCAAGCCTAGATACTCCAGTCTGTGCAATGGAAGCGACAAAATTCAATCATCAAGCAGCTGCCATTGAAGGTCTTGAGGTAACTGTAGTATCGATGGATCTACCGTTTGCTGCTAAGAGATTTTGTTCTACAGAAGGCGTAGAAAATCTGACTGTCGGAAGTGACTTTAGAAATAAAGATTTTGCTGAAGCTTACGGTGTGCTTATTGCAAGCGGCCCGCTTGCAGGTGTAATGGCTAGATGTATTTTTGTTGTTGACAAAAACGGAAACGTAGCTTATAAACAATTGGTTCCTGAGATTACCGATGAGCCAAATTATGAAGAAGCAATCGCAGCAGCAAAGACAGCAGCTTCTAATTAATTTAAAATTCTTTTCTCAAATAAATTAACGCTTCATCTGCTGCCCATAAAAGCAGCGGATGATATTATCAACTTTCCTTTTACCGACTTTTAGTATTTCTTGCTATATAATTCCTATATAGATTAAACAAAGGTATATATTGGCTAGATTTACTCAAAAACAGATTGACAAATATAATCGTCAAAAATATATTGCAGAATTAGAAAAAATATCAAAAAATATATTTAAAATGCTTCGCGACGCCAATATTGATTCTAATTCTTTTTCAGCCAAACTCTCATCTATGGTAAAAAAACTGCATGAAAAAGAAACTATTCGCCTAGAGGGCGAGTATAATCAAAAACTTAAAGAGTATATTTTGGCTCTATACGAGAAAACTAAAAATGTCGAACAATTTAATGATATAATATTAAACGAAATAAGAGAGCCTGAGATGAGCAACCTTAACCGTTTGCAAAAACTCAAAAATAAAAATAGTTACAAAAAAGATAAGCATAAGCTTTTAGCACGTCAAGATGATGATTGATCTAGGACAAGGAAGCATTAATGAAGTTTAAATTAGCAATTGCATTATCTATAATAAAGATAGAAATACACGCCTAAGATATAAAAAGGAGATTTTATGATGATTAGATATGTTAAAATCGGGATTTTTCTTGCTACTGTTGGCGCTTTTGGCGGTGGCGATATCGCACCTTTTTATGAGCCTTATGTAGGCACAGAAGATTGTTCATCCGGTTGCAAAAATGATAGTGTTTATATAGACAAAGAGACTGGGTTAATGTGGCAGGATGTGATATATGATGACAAAAGCGATGGTGCATATAAAAGAGACAAGTCAGCTTGTAAAGCCGGAAGCTTATCGTATGCTAAAAATTATTGCGAATCATCAAGTATGGGTGGTTATAATGATTGGAGATTGCCTGCTTCAAATGAGATTATGGCTCTTTTTGAAAAAGAAAAAGTATTTCAAGATAATCGAGATGCTGATTTTTGGACATCAACTCCAGCGAGTAAAGATAAACAATATGTCGTTTATACTGTAGATGGCTATAGATATGCAAGAGATCCCAAGCAATCAAATTACATCCGTTGTGTTCGCTGCCTGACACAAGAAGATGAAGCTTCAAAAAAATAATTATTACCACACCAAGTAAATACCTTGATTTTGAGAGCATCAGAGGTAATAAGATTTGGATGAAAAAAGTCAAAGGACTACCCAAGGTAATTCGAGACTTTTTTTGTTCAAAGATTGCTTATCTATCATGCTCCCTGAAAGGTACAATGCTTTTGCACATACTCATCGTTAAAACTTCTTAGCGTAGCTTTGGCTATGCTCTCAAAGTTTTGCCTTGATAATGCACAAAATCATTTGTATCAAAACTTCAGATATTTACTTGGTGCGGTAATAAAGTATCTTAACTTCTTCTTGCAATAGTATACCAAATTGATCTTGCACTTTTTGTTTTGCAAGATCGATAAGCCCCATAGCATCTTCAAACGTGCCTCCACCTTTGTTGACTAAGAAGTTGGCGTGTACTTCGCTCCATGCCATGCCTCCTATTTGCATACCTTTGAGCCCAACTGCTTCTATAAGCCTGCCCGCATGGTCGCCTGCCGGATTTTTAAATAATGAGCCGGCACTTGGCTCTTTGGGTTGATTGGCACGCAATGCTATAAGAGAGTCTAAAAGTTTGGTATCAAATCCATGAGTGACATGAAATCTAGCCTCTGTAGCAACTCCGCCAAGTTCGGCGAAGCGATAGCCATGTTTTATCTCGTCTTTTTTCTTCCATGCGCCATCGACACAAACACTATCTAAGATATTAAAGATCTCATATTCTTTAACCCCTGCATTCATGGCGAGCATGCCGCCCAGTGAGCCTGGAAGTTTTGATACAAATTCAAAGCCCGCTATATCATTTTTTTTGGCAAAGGAGAGTATTTTGCCTATGGGTATAGCTGCTCCTATGGTAAGTATATCTTTGTTTAAAGTAATAAAATCAAAATCCTTGCTTAGCATCATAAGTGGAGGCGGGGTGGGGGAGACAAGCAAATTGTTTCCATGGCCTATGAGATATCTATCTTTGGGTATGATATCTCCTTTTTCAATCATCAGCACCTCTTCTTTTTGTCCGATACGGATACTGCTGAATTTGCTAAAGTCTATGGTTTTATAAAACACTATTGCTGCCTAAGCTCTGCATATTCTCGAGGGATTAGATAATCAGACGACTTGATAGCTTCCGTATAAAATCCGCTCTTAAATCCAATCTCATATAATTTATCAAGCGCTTTTAATTGCAGAGGAGAAAGCGTAATAGATTCATCAGAAGCATACATGTCTAGATACTTTTCTAGCATCTTGCCGTCAATCCTGACTAATTTGTCGTCTTCCAGTTTTTTTGAAAGCTCAGTTTTTCTCTCATTGGCTACTTTAACACCCTCTATAAGGATGTTTTCTATTTCTATGGCACGGTTTAGGGGGGTGCTGCGTCTTAATGCCATTCCGCCAAGAGGCAGAGGCAAGCCAGCGCCGCCAAGTTCATTCCATATATCCCATATCTCTTTTTCTACTTCGAGCTCATCGCTGAAGTTTAGGATCGATTCATGAATGAGTACCCCGGCATCTACCTCTCCACCAAGCACGGCATCTTCAATTTCCAAGAAATTTTTATATACTATTCTAGCCTCTGGATAGTATATGCGAAACAGCATGGCATTTGTGGTATTTGCCCCCGATAGCGCTACACGGAAGTTGCGTTTCAGTCTAGTCCCTTTTTTGCGAATCAGCTTGGGGCCATAGCCCTCTCCAAAGCTCACTGCGGTCCTTAGCAGGGCATACTCATCTTTGATAAGCGGATAAAGAGCGAAACTAATAGCAGTTACATCATAAGTGCCTTTTAGTGCTTCAACATTTAGTGTCTCTATGTCAAGAGCTTCATTTGTAATATTATAGTCTTTCATATCCACCCAGCCAAAAGCTATGGCATAGTACATAAATATATCGTCAGCGTCTGGCGAATGGGCTAAGGTGATGTTCATATATGGCTCCGTAAAAATATATGGTATTTTAGCGAAAATGAGTTAAATAGGAGAATTTGCAAAAATAAAATAAAATAATTTAACTATGGTATATTAAAATCATGCATTGTTTATGATAGATATCGTTCCTCTATGTAATGTTACAAAGCCTTCTTTTTCAAGATTTTTTAGAATCCTGCTTATAACTTCTCTAGAAGTTCCAAGTATTTGAGCAATTTGCTCGTGTGTAGTATGAATAGTTTCCATGCCTTGAACATATAGCCAATTTAGTAGCCGCTGATCCATTCTTTTGAATCTTAACTCTTCGACTAAATGTAAAATCTGAGAAAGCCTTTGTGCGCAAAATGAAACTTTAAAATCTCTGTATGATGGTGAATTATCTATCAACCACTTGATAGTATGATGAGGAATAACCCATCCCTCGATACTTTCATCCACTATCGCAGTAGCCGTTGCGGGCGTTTGAGAAACCGTACTAAGAGTATTTACTAAGCATTGTTCTCCTGGTTTGATGTAATACAAAGTTATCTCGCCACGACCAATATCATCTGAGTTTATATAGACTTTGACGCTGCCTTTTTCTAAAAACAAAATACCGTCATTTATATCACCTTGGTAATACAAAAAAGTACCAACACAAAAAGAGACCCTTTTGGCATCCTGCTCTACTTTTTCTAATGATTCGGATTCCAGCGAAGCAAAAAATTGATAATCATTCAGTTTCATTTAAAACTCCTTTCATCAAAAAAAGTATAGCAAATTTCAAACTAAAATGTCATAACTTTTGAGTTTGGAGCATATAGAGCGCCTGCCAAATCACCTGGAGTTGCCACTTGCACGCCCTGTACCATATCTATTTTTTTAATGCCGCCAAGTTTTACAAAGCCTTCGCAAATCATCACTTTGCCGCCTTTTTTTATAAGAGCTTGTATTAATTCTTTTGGTGTAAAGCCGGCAAATTTTGGATTCATACTATTGTTTAAAGCATATTTCACCGCATCGCCTGCTACAAATACCGTACTGCTTACTCCGGCATCTTGCATGGCGTTGGCTACGGCTAATCCAAATCCGGATTGATTTATGGATGATGAAGTTATAGTAACGACAATTTTTTTTGGAACATTTTGAGCCGGGCTTGCATTTAGACTGCTAAGAGCCAAAGCAAAAGAGACTAATCCGATATAAAACATTTTGAGGTTCATTTTAACCCCTCCTTTTTTTAATTTAGCATTATTGCAAATGCTAAGATGAATTATAGAAATTCATAAAATTTAAGTATGTGACATAAGTCACACAAGAGAATAAACTAAAATTTTTAAAATAAAAATATGTCATTTTGACATCTTTTTGAACTAATCATCTAGAAGTGATTAAAATGGTGTTAGAATTTCAACATAAAGGATAAAAGGATGAGTATGGCAATGGATGCACAAAAAGCAAAAGCGTTAGAGATGGCTATCAAGCAGATCGATAAAACCTTTGGGAAAGGTACTTTGATGCGTCTTGGCGATAAGGAAATTGAGCCGATTGCTTCTATCAGCACTGGTTCCTTGGGGCTTGATATAGCTCTAGGCATTGGCGGAGTGCCGCAAGGAAGAGTCATAGAGATATATGGACCGGAATCTTCGGGCAAGACTACATTATCTTTGCAGGTCATTGCCTCAGCACAAAAAAACGGTGATGTTTGTGCCTTTATTGATGCAGAGCATGCTCTTGATGTATTGTATGCCAAAAATTTGGGCGTTGATGTGGACAATTTGCTAGTATCTCAGCCAGATTTTGGAGAGCAAGCCCTTGATATACTTGAGACTTTAGCAAGAAGTGGTGCAGTAAGCCTAATAGTCGTGGATTCAGTAGCTGCACTTACTCCAAAAAGCGAAATAGAAGGAGATATGGGAGATACACATGTAGGACTCCAGGCTAGACTAATGAGCCAAGCTCTTAGAAAACTAACAGCAATACTTCATAAGACAAACACTACAGTCATATTTATTAACCAAATTCGTATGAAAATAGGCACTATGGGTTATGGTTCGCCGGAAACTACGACAGGGGGGAATGCTCTTAAATTCTATGCTTCTGTCAGAATAGATGTCAGACGTATTGCCACACTAAAGCAAGGAGAGTCACAAATAGGAAATCGTGTCAAAGCAAAAGTAGTAAAAAATAAAGTCGCGCCCCCATTTAGACAAGCAGAGTTTGATATTATGTTTGGCGAAGGCATCAGCAAAGAGGGCGAACTGATAGATTATGGCGTGAAGCTTGATATTGTAGATAAAGCAGGAGCATGGTTTAGCTATAAAGAACATAAGCTTGGACAAGGCAAAGAAGGGGCAAAACAAACTCTAAAAGATAATACATCCTTGCGAGAAGAGATAGAAGGCAAGATACGGGATGCTTTAGGAGTAAGTGATATGCTCTCTATGGGTGAAAGCGAGATGGGCATAGAAGAGTGACCCGTCTTCTTAGATAAAATTTGCTAAAATATCAATACTATATGCAAAGAGGAAAATTATGATTTATATTGATGATATTAGAGCAGACGAGGTCATGGACAGCAGAGGCAATCCGACAGTTAGAGCTACAATATTTCTAAGTGACGGTACTATGGCTAGTGCTATCGTGCCAAGCGGTGCAAGTACCGGCAAAAGAGAAGCCCTAGAGCTTAGGGATGGCGGCGATAGATATATGGGCAAAGGCGTGCTTAAAGCTTGTGAAAATATCAATGTGACCATAGCAGAAGCCTTAATAGGATTGAGCCCGCTTGATCAAGCTGGGATCGATGCTTTATTAAAGGACTTAGACGGTACAGATAATTATGGCAATTTGGGTGCAAATGCTGTGCTTGGTGTTTCTATGGCAATGGCAAGAGCAGCAGCAAAATCCCTAAAAATACCTCTATATCGCTATCTTGGAGGAGCGAATGCTATGGTTATGCCTGTGCCTATGCTTAATATCATCAACGGTGGTGCACATGCCAATAACTCTGTAGATTTTCAAGAGTATATGATAATGCCTATAGGTTTTGATAAGTTTTCGCAAGGACTTAGAGCGAGTGCAGAAGTTTATCATCACCTTAAAAAAATTATCAATGATATGGGCGAGAGCACAGCAGTGGGCGATGAGGGCGGATTTGCTCCAAATCTCAAAAATAACGAAGAGCCAATAGCCGTAATTATAGAAGCTATCAAAAAAGCCGGATATGTCCCAGGTGAACAAATCGCAATAGCTCTTGATGTGGCTAGCAGTGAGCTTGAAGTAGAAAAAGGAATCTATCATTTGCATTCAGAGGATAGAAAACTGACAAGTGCCGAGTTGGTAGATTATTATGCAATGCTATGTGATAAATATCCTATCGTATCGATAGAAGACGGGCTTAGCGAAGACGACTGGGATGGTTGGAAAATCTTGACTGACAGACTTGGTAATAAAGTGCAATTGGTTGGTGATGACCTTTTTGTGACAAATGCCAAAATCTTAGCCGAGGGCATCGAAAAAGGTATTGGCAATTCAATTCTCATCAAGCCAAATCAAATAGGTACGGTTAGCGAAACAATGCAAACAGTGAGACTTGCGCAAAGAAACGGGTATAAGTGTGTTATGAGTCATCGTTCAGGCGAGAGCGAAGATGCATTTATAGCTGATTTTGCCGTAGCACTAAATACCGGCGAGATCAAAACAGGCTCAACGTCTAGAAGTGACAGAATAGCTAAATATAATAGGCTATTGGAAATAGAAGGCGAGCTTGAAAATAGTGAATATTTGGGAAGCGCACTGTTTAAATAATCTCTATGGCTATTAATGATTATTTTGATTTTGATACATTGCGCTATATAGGAATCAAAAAAATAATTATAGCCTTTGGATTGATCGTTTTTATTGGGATCTATTTGGGCGTAATATTGTTTGGCGAAAATTCTATATTGGCGCTTTGGCATTTAAAACAAGAGAAGCGAGAGCTAACCAAAGAGATTACAGACACAAAAAACAAAAATCAAGAGTTGCAAAAAGAGTATTTTTTGCTCAAGCAGCTAGAGCCAAAGAGTAATTAATTATGACAGATAGTAGCTATTTTTAATCCCAACTTGTCAAGCATCTCTATATCATTTTGTGGTTCATCGCCTTGTGTAGTAAGATAATTGCCCAATACGATAGCATTCGCTCCGGCATCAAACATGGTTTTTTCGCTTCCGCCAAAGAGCAGTTCTCTTCCCCCAGCTACCATTAGGATCTTATTTTCTCCCAAGCCTTTATGCATTTGGGATATAATTTTTACGGCCTCATCTTGAGATATATTTCTTGATTTTATAGGAAGGGCTGGATTTGGATGATAAAAGTTCAGAGGCACAGCGTCTGGCTGAAGAGATAATATAGCATCTATAAGATCGGCTCTATCCTCATAGCTTTCTCCCATGCCAAAAATTCCGCCCGTACAAAGGGAAAGACCAACTGATTTGACATTTTGGCAAGTCTCATATCTCTCCTCCCAGCTATGCGTTGTACAAATTTTCTGATAATATGAAGGCGATGTTTCTAGATTGTGATTATAGCTATCTACCCCACTCTCCTTTAAGTAGCGAAGCTGCTCGACGTTTGCAGTACCGTTACATCCTATAAGGTGCAGGCCATCAATTTCTTTTTTGATGGTTTTGGCTGCTGAGGCAATATATTCTGTTTTTTTATCATCCAAACCTTTGCCTGCTGTTACTAAACAATAACCCAATGCACCTGTTTCTTTTGCAAGTTTGGCTTCGTTGATTATCTGTTCTAATGGTTTATAATTGTACCGCTCAATATTGGCATGGTAGCGTACGCTTTGGGTGCAAAATGCACAATCCTCTCCGCAAGTGCCGCTAAGAATATTATTAATAGCACATAAAAAAATTTCTTTTGACATTATGCATCTTCCTTGTGTTTGCACTTGAAACACTCATATACGGTTTTGTTTTTTAAGGTTTTTTTGCCCATAAGATATCCGCACTCACCACAATGCCGATCAATTGGCTCGAAGTTGGCAATGAATTTGCATTTTGGATAATTGCTGCATCCATAAAACGTTCCTCGTTTTCCTTGTCTTTCATGCAGTTTGCCGCCGCATTCAGGACAGGCTACACTTAGTTCTTTTGGAGGAGTTAGAGGTTTTGCATTTTTGCATTTAGGGTATGCTGAACAGGCCAAAAATTTACCTCGTTTGCTATCTTTGATGACCATTGGCGAGCCGCATTTGTCACAAATTTCATTAGTAGCTTCTGATGGTGTATTTGCATCTTCTTGTTCTGTTTCGTTTTGATTTTTTGTATATTTGCATTTTGGGAAATTACCGCATGCTACAAACTCTCCAAATCTACCTTTTCGAAGCAATAGCTCGCCGCCGCATTCAGGACAAATTTCACCTGTCGGTGTAGCGGTTTTTAGGCTGGCTATATTTTTTTTGCCTTCAGCTAGTTTGAGCGCGAATGTACCGTAAAATTCTTTTAGCATTTTTTGCCAATCTTGTTCTCCGTTAGCAACAAGATCAAGTTTTTCTTCCATGTTTGCAGTAAAGCCGCTATCGACAATTTCAGGGAAATGCTCTTCTAACATAGCAGTAACTAAAAATGCAATTTCAGTAGGATATATTCGCTTCTCTTTTATCTCTATATATTTTCTGGTATCTAATATGGTTATAGTAGGAGCATATGTACTTGGACGGCCAATGCCTAGAGATTCAAGCATCTTAATGAGGCTAGCTTCATTGTATCTAGCCGGCGGCTCTGTAAAGTGTTGGGCTGTTTTGATGCTGTCAAGTTTGGCAGGCGAATTTAAAACAAGAGGAGGCAATAACTTATCTTTTTCGTTATATCCGGTAACTTTATAAAATCCATCAAATATAAGTCGTTTGCCATTAGCTTTAAATGTAGTATCTTTTCCTTTAAAAATAATAGTTTGTGATTCTATAACTGCTTCATTCATTTGACACGCCAAAAATCTATTATATATAAGGCGATACAATTTAAGCTCGTCCGCAGCCAAGTAGGCACTGGCTTTGGCAGGATCAAAATCTATCATGGTTGGACGGATTGCTTCGTGAGCTTCTTGTGCGCCTTTGGACTTCGTAGTGTATATTTTTGGTTTATTTGGCAGATATTTATCGCCAAAATTAGCCTGAATATGTGCTCTTGCAGATTCTACTGCTTCGCTCGCTAGATTGAGACTGTCAGTTCTCATGTAAGTTATCACACCGGCTGTGCCTTTGTCTGTTTTGACGCCTTCATATAATTTTTGGGCTATAGTCATAGTCTTTTTTGGAGAAAAACCAAGCTGTGTTGATGCGCTTTGCTGTAGGGTGGATGTCATAAACGGAGGCGGAGTTTTGCTTTTTTTGGATTTGGTTTCTATGTCTGCTACTACAAATGCATCGTTTTTGGCAGTACTTTCTATCTCTTTTGCTTGATCTTCATTCTCAATTGTAAGTTTGTCTATCTTTTCACCCTGATAAGCAACAAGCATAGCTTCGATCTCTTTTTCAAAAATACCTTCTATACTCCAGTATTCTTGGCTTTGGAAAGCATTAATTTCACGTTCTTTGTCTACCACAATTTTAAGAGCAGCACTCTGAACTCTGCCTGCACTTAATCCCCTTTGGATTTTGCTTGCCAAAAGCGGAGAAAGTTTATATCCCACCATTCTGTCTAGCAAACGTCTTGTTTGTTGTGCATCGACACTAAGCATATCCATTTTGCGCGGATTTTCAAGAGCATGATTAATTGCCTGCTTGGTAATTTCGTGAAATACAATACGCGGCAGGCTTGATGGATCTTTGCCGATAGCCATTGCTATATGATAGCCTATAGCTTCTCCTTCTCTATCTTCATCCGTCGCGATAAATAGATTTTCGGCCTCTTTAGCTAGAGTTTTCAACTCCTTAACGGTAGCCGCTGCTTCTTTTGGAATAGCATACTGGGGGATAAAATCTCCGCTCTTTTCATCAATTGCAATACCAAAGTTATGTTTGGGAAGGTCGCGTATGTGGCCTTTGGACGCAACAACTTTGTAATCTTTGCCTAAAAAGCCGCCAATAGTTCGGGCCTTGGCCGGAGATTCTACGATAATTAAATTTTTCATAATAATAGGTACTCTGTGAATATTTTTGTGGTATTGTAACACAAAAGAAAACAAAAGAATATAATAATGTCAAATTGACATTTTGGAAAGAGGGGATATGTGTGCTATTTTTGGCATAATAGGCAGTTATGACGAGAATATTGCAAAAGATGATTTTATGGCCTTGGCGCACCGTGGAGAAGATGATAGTGCGTTTATATCAAACGAGAAATATTTTTTTGGCATTCATCGTTTGGCTATCACGTCATTTGGCAAAGAAATAGATCAGCCGTTTATGGATGGTAAGCATATCGTTGTATTTAATGGAGAGATCTATAACTATAAAGAGTTGGCTCTTGGACTTGGTGTTGACGTATCATCAGAAGCAAAAGTCATTTTGGAATCTTACAAATTTTGGGGCGATAATTTTGTAGATCATATAAACGGCATGTATGCAATAGCTATCTATGATGGCAACGAGCTAAAGCTTTTTCGTGATAATGTAGGCAAAAAACCTCTTTTTTATTCGGTAAAAAAAGATGCATTTTGGTTTGCGAGCGAGATAAAAGCTTTGGAGCATGGCTCAAAAGTTGACACAAAAGCTATCTTGCCTTATTTGAGTTTTCAGACGACACTTTCCCCAAATACATTTTATACCGATATTTTTTCACTGCCGGCCGGATCGTTTGCAGCTTTTAAAGATAGTGAGATAACCATAAAGTCGCATTTTTCACCGTTAAATAATAAGACCATGTATACGAATTCCAAAGATGCCTCAAATGCCATAGAAGATGCACTTATTGAGTCTGTATCAAAAAGAATCCCTTCTGGCAATGTTCCTTGGGGAGCATTGCTTTCTGGCGGAATTGATTCATCCTTGGTTGCAGCCATAGCATCGGCAGATAATAAGATAGACACATTTTGCATAGGATATGAAGACAAATTCGCCTCTTATGATGAAAGGGGATATGCAAGTAAAGTAGCCAAACATATAGGTTCTAATCATCATGAGGTCATATTGACAAAAGAAAAGTTTTTTGATGCGTTAAATGAAGTAGAAAATGTCTTGGATCAGCCGCTTGGCGATCCTGCTAGCATTCCACTATTTGTTTTATTAAAAGATGTCAAAGAACATGGCAAAAGAGTAGTGCTCACCGGGGATGGAAGTGATGAGCTTTTCTTGGGTTATAAAACATATAAAGAGTATCATGATATAGAACAAGCTTCACAGCTTAAATACAAAAATTGGCTCAATGGCTTTTTGAGGTCCCATTATTCTCCCAATAAAGAGTGGGAGTGGTATAAAAGAATTTTTGGAGGCTCTTTGCTTTTTCGCTCAACAGCTGAACTCTTTACGGACTTGCAGCAAAATAGGCTTCTGAAACAAAATATCAAAGATGATAATTCTCTGCAATACCTTGAGCCTTATTGGAACGAGTTCGTTCAAAGCGGGAGAAAAAACATCATAGATTGGTATAGTTTTTGTGATATGAAAGTGAAACTTGGTGACCTGTTTTTAACAAAGCTTGATAGGGTTAGTATGGCGTGCGGGATAGAAGCTAGAAGTCCATTTTTAGATTCGTCTGTGGTGAAACTCGCTTTTAGTATAGATCCAGATGTACGCTTTGGACAAACACCGAAGCATCTTATCAAGCAAATAGCATACCAGTATATGCCGCTAGATATTGTAGAGCGTAAAAAACGAGGTTTTAGTTATCCATACATGGAGTGGCTGCTTGAAGAGAATGAATTGGAGCTCATTAGACGGTTACAAAAAGAAAGAAAAATATTTAATGATGAAGCTTTGGAATTTATACTCTCAAAAGCGCCAAGCGGCGGATTTAAGCACCATATATTTGCTCTTTATATGTTGTGCCGCTGGCTAGATAAGCATTAATGTTTTAAAATTCTCGGCAAAGTGATGCCGGTTTGATTTTGGTATTTGCCTTTTCTGTCTTTATATGTAGTTTCGCATTGCTCATCGCCCTGCAAGAACAGAACCTGCGCTATGCCTTCGTTCGCATATATTTTTGCAGGCAGTGGAGTGGTGTTTGAGATCTCGATAGTGATATGCCCCTCAAATCCAGGCTCAAACGGCGTGACGTTGACGATGATCCCGCATCTGGCGTATGTGCTTTTGCCTAGACAGATCGCCAATGTGTCATGAGGCATTTTGAAATATTCAACAGTACGTGCCAGAGCAAAAGAGTTTGGAGGCACTATGCAAACATCTCCTTTAAAATCAACTACGTTTGCATCATCAAAATCTTTCGGATCGACAACTTGAGCATTTATATTGGTAAAGATCTTAAACTCATCGCTTACACGTATATCATATCCATAACTGCTAAGCCCATAGCTAACCACGCCGTGACCAACCAATGCTTCGCAAAAAGGATTTATCATCTCTTCTTTTAGGGATTTTTCTCGTATCCAACTATCTGATTTAAGTCCCATTTGTATCCTTGATATTCAATTATTTAAAATTATAGCATGAAGGCAATAATATTATCATATTGTGTAGCGTGCTAATAAACTTGATTGGATATAATATTAGTTATATTTTGTTGTAAGGATTTTTGGCATGTCTATTAAAATTGCTATCATAGGTCTAGGTTATGTAGGGCTTCCGTTAGCTCATGCTTTTAGTGAAAAATATCCGGTTGTTGGTTTTGATATCAATCGTGAACGGATTGATGAGCTTTTAAGCGGATTTGACAGAACATTGGAGCTTACAAGCGAGCAGGTCAAGCAAAGTATTGCTAACGGTATGGTTTATACAACCAATCTAGAAGATATCAAAGATAGCAATGTATACATAGTGACTGTTCCGACTCCAATAGATGCCAGCAATGAACCTGACCTTACTCCTATCATAAAATCCACTCAGAGTGTAGCCAGAGTGCTAAAAGAGGGCGACATCGTCATATATGAAAGCACTGTTTATCCTGGAGTTACAGAAGAGGTGTGTGTACCTATCCTTGAAGAGGGAAGCGGGCTTAAATTTAACGAAGGTTTCTTTTGCGGATACTCTCCTGAGCGGATAAATCCGGGCGACAAAGAACACACAGTTACAAAGATACTAAAGATCACCAGTGGAAGTACCCCGGAAATTGCCAAAAAAGTCGATGATCTGTATAGATCTATCATCACAGCAGGTACGCATATGGCCCCTACCATCAAAGTAGCAGAAGCAGCCAAGGTAATTGAAAATACTCAAAGAGATGTCAATATAGCCCTTATCAACGAGCTTGCAATGATATTTGATCTTATGGGCATAAATACACATGACGTCATTGAAGCGGCAGCTACGAAGTGGAATTTCATTAAGCTATTCCCTGGACTTGTGGGCGGACACTGCATAGGCGTTGATCCGTATTATCTCACACATAAAGCACAAAGCCTCGGATATATGCCAAATCTTATACTTGGTGCCAGACAGATAAATAACGGCATGAGCAAGCTGATCGCTGATAAAACTATCAAACAGATGATAAAAGAAGACAAAAAGCTCAATGGTGCCAATGTGTTTGTAATGGGTGCGACATTCAAAGAAAATTGTCCGGACATGAGAAACTCAAAAGTGCTTGATATCATCAAAGAGCTTGAAGATTATGAGTGCAAAGTCGATGTATATGATTATTGGGTAGATAGAAGTGATAGAGAGACAAAGCATCTTAATTTTGTGGATGAGCTGCCATTGGATTCGCATAAATACGACGCCATTATCGTAGCAGTAGGGCATGATAAATTCAAACAAATCACTACAGAGCAATACAAGAGTATGTCAAAAGGTGCTCCGATAGTTATGGATGTCAAAGGCATTGTAGAAAAGCCAACATGGAGACTATAATTAGTTTTAGGATAAAGGACGAAGGTAGAAAATGAAAGTAGAAGGTAAAAATTTTGCACTTATCGGAGCAGCAGGCTATATAGCTCCAAGACATATGAAAGCCATCAAAGAGACGGGAAACAACCTTGTAGTAGCTCTTGATAAATATGACGGTATCGGGATAATGGACAGTCATTTCCCACAAGCTGATTTTTTTACTGAATTTGAAAGATTTGAGAGCTTTATAGATCAGTGGCATAGAGAACAGAGTCAAAATATAGAATATATTGTTATCTCCAGCCCAAATTATCTGCATGCTAGCCATATAAGTTTTGCACTCAGAAACGGCGCACATGCAATCTGCGAAAAGCCTTTGGTGCTCAATCCAAGCGATATAGATTTGCTTCAAAAGATAGAACAAGAAACGGGTAAAAAAGTTTATAATATTTTACAGCTTAGACTTCATGATTCGATTATTGCATTAAAAGAAAAAATCGCAAAGGAGCTTGAAGCAAATCCGCATAAAATATACGACATAGATCTGACATATCTTACAAGTAGAGGCAAATGGTATTTTGCATCTTGGAAGGGTGATGAAAATAAAAGCGGCGGGATCGCGAGCAATATCGGAGTGCATTTTTTTGATATGCTCTCATGGATATTTGGTCCTATAGAAGAAAATATGGTACACATCAAACAAAGCGACGTGAACGCAGGATATATGAAGCTCAAAAATGCCCGTGTTAGATGGTTTTTGAGCGTAAATTATGATTATATACCAGAAGATATAAAAGTAAGCGGCAAGACAACATACCGAAGTATCACGGTTGACGGCGAAGAGTTTGAATTCAGTGAAGGATTTACAGATCTTCATACAACCAGCTATAAGCATATACTTGGAAATGGCGGATTTGGCTTAGAAGAGGCTGGAAATTCTATCAATATAGTTTCAGAGATAAGAAAATTGCCAGCATTAGGGTTAAGTGGAGATTATCATCCGTTTTGCGAGAAGGTGCTTTAATGGAAGGCAAATATTTATCTCCCGACAAGTGGAAAAATAGAAAAAAAACACCACAGGAGCAAGATGCAAAAGATGACTATTTTGCGCACGAAACAGCTATTATTGATGAGAATGTAAATATAGGCTCAAATACCAAAATTTGGCATTTTTCTCACATTTTGAGTGGTTCGGTAATTGGCTCAAGTTGCTCATTTGGTCAAAATTGCGTAGTAGGCCCAAAGGTCAAGATCGGCAATGGCGTAAAAGTACAAAATAATGTCTCTGTGTACGAAGGCGTGGAGTGCGAGGATGATGTATTTTTGGGGCCGTCTTGTGTATTTACAAATGTGACAAATCCAAGGGCATTTATAGTAAGACGTGATGAATTCAAGCCTACGCTTCTCAAAAAAGGCTCAAGCGTTGGAGCAAATGCGACAATTATTTGTGGAGTTACTATAGGGGAGTATGCACTTATAGGCAGCGGAGCGGTAGTAAATCGGGATGTTAAGCCTTATGCGCTCATGGCTGGCGTACCTGCCCGTCAGATAGGATGGGTGAGTCGTGCGGGAAATACTTTGAAATTTGATGAAAACGGCAACGCGATAGATAGTTTTGACGGCAGTAGATACAGACTTGAAAATGATAGTTTAATAGTGATAGGATAAATAATGAAAATCGATTTCGCAAACCTGCAATACCAGCATAATCTCTACAAAGATGAGATCGAAGAGGCTATATTAAATGTAGCACGAAAATGCAACTTTATAATGGGCGAAGAGGTAGCAACGCTGGAAAAAAATCTTGAAGATTTTACAGGATCCAAACATGCGATCACTTGCAGCAGCGGAACTGACGCTCTTCTTTTGGCAATGATGGCATTAGATATAAAGCCGGGTGATGAGATCATTACAACGCCGTTCACATTTATCGCTACAGCTGAGACAATAGCATTTTTAGGGGCAAAACCTGTTTTTGTGGATATAGATGAGGTAATTTATAATATCGACCCTGCAAAAATAGAAGCTGCTATCACGCCGAAAACAAAAGCGATAATTCCTGTAAGCCTATATGGCCAGCCATGTGATATGGATGAGATCATGCTAGTTGCATCAAAGTATGGCTTAAAAGTCATTATTGATGGAGCACAGAGCTTTGGAAGTACATATAAAGGCAAAAGTGATAGCAATTTAGGCGATATTTCATGCACGAGTTTTTTCCCGGCTAAGCCGCTTGGATGCTATGGTGACGGCGGAGCCGTATTTAGCAATGATGATGCACTAGCCGACAAGATGAAAAGTCTAAGAGTGCATGGACAAACTAAGAGGTATTATCATAAATATATCGGTATTGGCGGAAGACTCGATACTATTCAAGCAGCGGTATTGAATGTCAAATTGAAGTATTATGAAAAAGATTTGAAGCTTAGACAAGAGGTGGCAAATAAGTATAGTGTGAGTTTGAGTAGTCAGTGTGAGTCTCAAGGTATCATCATGCCCACACTCACACCCCACACA
>Ga0265293_10004307_pt1 | contig 25228 bp, 22 predicted proteins | sample Munlanlewell138R_FD_192505 | JGI IMG/M metagenome (GOLD analysis project Ga0265293, IMG submission 192505) | Leachate microbial communities from a municipal landfill in Southern Ontario, Canada - Leachate well 138R | ecosystem: Engineered > Solid waste > Landfill > Unclassified | place: Canada...
ATAGTTCTATCATTTTTACAGCTACCTTACCGGATAAAATACTTTTAAATATGGTTTTATTGGTGAGACCTTCTCTTATAATTGCACCATTACTTGCAATTATTGGTGTTTCTATATTCAATAACCCGGCATAAAATCTTGCAGAAACATAAATTCTACCGGTAGCCACTACAAGAAGCACACCTTTTTCTCCTGCCTTTCGCAGGGCTTCTTTATTTCTTGGAGAAACTCCTTTATCTGCATTTAAAAGGGTATAATCCATATCCATTACAATCATTTTATATTTATCTATTTCCACTTTTAAACTTCCTTTCATTCTATGTTTATTTATCAAATCTTTGCTTCTTAGGATTAATTATACCAAATCAATTAAAATATTGCATATCGGCTTAAAAAACAAAACCTCATAAACCTAATTTCCATACAGGTTGATGGTATTATGAGGTGGTAATGTCTAAATGTGGTGCGCAAGGCGGGAGTCGAACCCGCAAAACTACGAACCTGAATCGTATACGTATGCCAATTCCGTCACTTGCGCATAAAGTTTCCTTTTGCCGCTTCTCTTGAACTTCTCCACTGCTCTCTGGCTAGCTTTTCTATTCTCGGATTCTTATTCTTCTCAGGATGATTAATTACTCTGTTAAACCAAGCAATCGCATCCTCGTACTTACCTATTCTCCTAGATAATTCTCCTATTAGATAAATAACTGTTAATTCTCCTATGCCCCCATCACTAAAACTTTCAGTATCATAAGCTTCCTTATAGTATTTTAGAGACATCCCTAAAAAAGATTCCTCTTTATTGTCCCTCTCAAATCTATATAACCAAGCAATTTTCAATGATAAGCCTGCAATAATACTGCTCCTTGCTTTTTTTAAATTTGCAGTAAAAAGAGCAATCTTAAAACTGTCTACTGCATCCATATAACTTCTGATTCCACCAAAATCTCGTCCTATTTCTCTTCCCTCAAAAGCTTTCGCTAATAAAGCTTTTTCTTCCTCATCTATCTCGTCAAAGGAATTATTAGATGCTCCATAACCACAATGAGGACATATAAAAATTTCATAATATAAAGGATTATAATTTTCATAATAATTACAAAAATCCTCATCCTTTTTTTTCACTTTTATGGCTTTCGCTTTTATCCTGGTTGACGTAAATTCAAATAAACAAACAGGACACTTTAACGATTTTTCATAATATGCATCTTCCATCTTTAACCTCTAATCAATCAGCTTTCAATACTTTCTTCCCGGTTTAAACCTTCCTCCGTATAATCTATATCTTCGGGCTTAGTACCTATCCTTTTAACTTCATCGGATACTCTATAAGTATCCGTATATAATGGTTCTACAAATACTTCCTTACCATTTTCTAATATTGCTCTATAACTCTTTACTACATATCCCGTCCTTGCTTCTTTTTCAATTACTTCAGTTCCCACAGGTAAAGTATCGTCCTCAATAATTTTTATCTCCGGCTCAATCCTCCTAACAACGCTGGTTCTAATTTCTACATTTCTGCTTGGATTCTCATTTTTTCCGAAAATACTGAAAGTAAGCCTATTACCTTTGACTTCCCCGTATATATAGACGGGGTAATTGCTATTATTCTCAAATTTCATATCAATGTAATCACCGGATAAAGTTGCATCTCTCCCCAATCCCACATAATCTGACGGTATAGAATGATTCTTTCTTTCTACAATTTTTAAATTTGATAATAAAGCCGCATTATATAAAGTGGTTGAAATTTGGCATAAACCACCGCCTATACCCTCCACATATTCATTATTTATAATTACTTTTGCCATCTTATAACCTTTTTTTTCAAGCTCAGAACCAATTATTTTGTTTAAGGAGAAAATCTCACCGGGTTTTATAATTATACCCGTAACAGTTTTTGCAGCAAGAGATATATTGAATGTTCTGCTAATATTTGATGCATTAAACCGTGTTGTGTACTCTCCTAATTTATCTTTTATATTTTCAAATTCAGCCTTTTTAACCGCCGGCTCCTTTATTTCTACCGGTAATTCAATATTTGATTTATCATAATCTTCAATTCTTTTCTTTATAATTTCTACTGTTTTATCTCTCTGTAAAGTTAAACCCAAAATATCGTCCGTTAAAACAATTTCACCGGACTTGATCTCAATTGTCGCATCCACCGGTTCCCTGTCTATCTCATTAGCTATATCATCAACAATATTCATCAATTTTTCTTCATTATAAGAAATTTTTAGATAAATATTATTTTTAGTAAATCTGGTAGTCAAAGAATCAATATAACGGTTTATTATATTTCCTCTCTTGCCTATATTATAAGCTTCGTCTATTGCTTCAATATAATTATAAACTATATCTATATCTGAGTTCTTCAGGTTCCATATTTTATAATCATAAATTAAGGCCAGCAATGTATCTTGGGTACTGCAGCCATAAGATTCTTCCAGCTTCTGCATCGCTTCTTCTTTTGTAAGATTACTTACTTCAATTTCATTGATATAAACGTTTGGCAATATTTTATCGGTGGATAAAAACATTATTGCTGATACAATAATCAATAGAATTAAAATTAATATTAAAAATAGTAATGTCCAACAAAGACCTTTTCCCAAAAAATAGCCTCCCTTTTAAAAGTAAACAAATGATTGTAGTTAATATATATTCATACCCACCTTAGTTCTATTCTATCACCATCATCAATAGCATCAGCATAATTAGCAGGCAAATCATTGATTTTTAATATTAATCTTCCTTTTTTATTTTTTGTATCTATATCTACATAGTTAAATATATCTACAAAAATATAATCCTTTTTATCCCACATCTCTATTTGTATATCATTAACCCATATTATAATTCTTTTTTTAGCAGAATCAAATTCTTTTTTTATATCTTCATCGTTGTTTATAATACTATTTACTTCTATTATGTCTCCCTCATAAATTCTTTCATTCATATTAACAGTTTTATTATCTATTTTTATTTCTATATTTTTATTTGATACTGAAAAATAATCCATCACTTGTGCTACAGTCTCAGGAAATCTATATTCAATTTCATCTCCTTCACTTATACAATAGGTATCATTTACTCTGTTTCCATTAACAAATATAAAGGGCTCAATTTTCTCTTGTTTACCTCCAATTCTTAAAATAATACAGGGCAATTCACTTTTTAACTCCTTTATTGATAGAATAGCATTTGCACCATCCTTCGCAGGTTCCACATTTATGATATCACCATTATTTATAAAAGTCTCCAAATTACTTGGTATATCATTAACATATATTATTGATGCTATACCCGGTTCGCCTTTTAAAATTTTATTTTTTCCATTTAATTTATAACCCAATTCCAAGCCTCTTCTTCCAATCAAGTTCTTAGGGTTATAAGCAATAAATATTAGGGCATCGGCAACAGTAATTCTTTTTGCATTTAACAGTTTTATAACCTTTTTATTTACAGTCACAGACAGAAAATCCCTTTCCTTTACAGTGTTCGCCGAGACTGCTATACCGATGGGTGTTATAAATTCCGGTCCGCTCATTTTTAAACTATCAAATTCAACATCTTTTATTATATCAGTTTTTCTTACTCCGACTCTTTCTTCAGGTATCTTTAAATATTCAGCAATATATTTCGAAATAAGAGGTACACGGCTCCCTCCGCCAATTAAAAAGACAGCACTGGGAGACCTCCCATTATATTTAAGAATTTTCAAAGATACCTCTTCTGCAAGTCTTTTTATCATGTTTTTTGAATCCTCTATAATTTCTTCGGCGGCAATATTATGTTTATTGCCCATAATATCTTCATAATCAATAAATGGCTTATCAGAAAGACCCCTTTTTACTTTCTCAGCCATATTAAAATCAAGTAAATACTTTTGGGAAATTTTTTCCGTGATTTCATCTCCGGCTATGGGCACCATTGCAAATGCAAAAACTGTTCCATCCTTTGTTAATGCTATATCTGATGTTCCCGCTCCTATATCTACCAAAGCTATGTTTAAAAGTCTATAACTATCCTGTATTGAAATATTTAAGGCCGCGATAGGTTCTAAAGTCATGCTTTCCACAGTTAAACCGCTCATATTGATAACAAAATACAGACTATCAACTACTACTTTTGGCAAAAATGTGGCGATAATCTCCACACCTATACTATTGCCTCTATGTCCTTCAAGCTTTGTCATTAAAGACCCGTTTAAATAATAATTAGCTACAGCATAACCCGCGCAATAAAACTCTGAAGCTTCATTCCGGCTTTCCAGTTCTTTTTGAGCTTTTTGAACTGCTTCTATTTCCAAGCTTTTTATATGATCTTTATCAACATAAACTAAACTGTCTAATTCTCTTTCTGTCTTATACCGCGTTGTTTTAAGGCTTCTTCCCGCTGCAGCTATTGATACCTTTTCCAATTGTGTATTCAATCTCATCTCAAGTTTTTTCTTTACTTCTAATACTGCTGTTACAACAGATTCTATATCATGTATTTGACCATCAAACATTGATCTTTTTTTGTGTTCCGATATTTCAAAATCTATAACTTTAAATATTTTATCGTCAAAGATTCCTACAATGCCCACGATTGTCCTTGTTCCAATATCTAGTGAAAAACACAATTCTTTATCCATTACAAAATCACCTTACATTCTTTTTTTACCTACAATAAGATTACATATTCTATAATAATATAACATAATCCTTCCAATATTTTAATATGTATTAAAACCTTTAGCTAAATCAAGTAAAATATTCAACAATTTACTTGTTTTAATTAAACAAAAAATACAAAAGCTATTTAAAGACAAATATATCCCGAAAGGCAGTGACTAATATAATGAACAGTAGAAATAAGCTTGTAAAGATAGGAATGAGTGCAGTTGGCGGCTTGATACTCTTACCTATGTTGAATAGTAAGTTTAGAAAAATGGTCGGCCGTGCAGGCAGAGACGCCTTTTTCCAATTATCAGATTATATCCAAGATATTGCAGAAATAAAAAAGTAATAATCAGGCCGTCAAAGGCCTGATTATTTAAAAATTCTAATCATCTTTATTTTTACTGATAAAGTCGCTTTTTAATATTCCCATAATTATTTCATCGTAAAACTTACCGTCTATAAAAGCTGATTTTCTAGTCCTGCCTTCATGTTTAAAACCACATTTCAAATAACAATTTGAAGCCCTTTCGTTATACTCATAGTATTTAAGTGAAACTCTATAAATATCTAAATTATAAAAAGCATATCTTAAAATAGTTTTTATAGCGTCCTCGCCATAACCTTTTCCCCAATAGTTCTTATCACCTATTCTTATGCCGAGTTTACAACTTTGATTTAATTCATTAAAACCGTATAGCTGTATAGTACCTATGGTTTTACCGCTTTTTGTATCTATTATCAAATTCATAGGGTCATATCCAAAGCCCTTTTTCAAGTTTTGCTTTAACGAATATACGCTCATTTTTCCTTCCATCCAACCGGCAAGCCTGTTTAATTCTTTATCGTTATACCAATTAATCAAATAAAAAATATCTTTTTCTTTTCCCGGTCTAAGCACAACTTTTTTACCAATAAGAAAATCATTTTCATTTTTTTCTTTTTTGATTGATATGGAGCTTAAAAAACCGGGCATAAATTTTAGTAATCTATAAGGCTTTTTTAAATATTTATCCTTATTGGCCAGTATATCATCCATTAATGTTTTTTTGATATTAAAACCTACGTCGATATCCTTATCTATCCCTTCTTTTATTACATTACCTTCGCTGCTTGTATAAATAGTATATTGACATATTGCTTTTTCGTTATCCATTACAGTTAATGCAAAATTACCGGAACTGTGTAATATAATATTTAATACCAGCACCTTTAGTGCAGGATATTTTTTAAAAAAAGCACTATATAATTGCGAAGCCGTATCGGCAAAAACTTGAACACTGCTTAATTGTAAAACACTCATAGTAACCTCTCCCAAAATTATCGCACGCACATTCATTCCGTCGGAGACTATAATATCTGAACCTGTGAGGGTAATATATCATAAATTTCGAAGAAATTTTAAGATATATTGTGCATGTGCGTTTTTTGCTTTGCAAAAATTATCGCACGCACATTCATTCCGTCGGAGACTATAATATCTGAACCTGTGAGGGTAATATATCATAAATTTCGAAGAAATTTTAAGATATATTGTGCATGTGCGTTTTTTGCTTTGCAAAAATTATCGCACGCACATTCATTCCGTCGGAGACTATAATATCCGAGCCTGTGAGGATATTATATCATAGTTTTTACTTATAGAAAATAGTTTCATGGCTACCCCTTATCCCTTCCTTATGCACCCTAATTGTAAAATGTTAATATCTGTTAGAAATCACATTATGTTAACAGTAACACACACATACCAATGCCGCTTATATAACTTCTTTAAAATAAAAATAGCCATGATTGTAATTGTTCTACTATCACATCTTATAACTTCATGTTATACTGATTTGAGATAAATAGTTACGGAAGAGAGATGTTTTATGTTTCAAGAAGAAGACATTATAGAAATAACTAATGCTATTAATAAAATTTTAGAAAAGGACAAAGTATTAATTGTTGCAATAGAAGGTAATTGTGGTAGCGGGAAAAGTACTTTAGCCAGTTCATTGGAAAAAGTCTACAATTGTAATACTTTTCGCATGGACAATTTTTTTCTTCGTCCTGAACAAAAGACAAAGAAACGACTTCAAGAAATCGGAGGAAATATTGATTATGTGAGGTTTAAAAATGAAGTTATGGATAATTTAATAAAAAGTGTTAGTTTTAGGTATCAAATATACGACTGCTTCACTGAAAAACTCACTGATTATATTTATGTTAATCCAAAAAAACTCAATATTGTAGAAGGAGTCTATTCTATGCATCCGGCTTTGAAAAAATTCTATGATCTAAAAATTTTTTTACGGATAAATGCAAAAATACAAAAACAAAGAATCCTTGAACGAAATGGAGAGAAAATGGCCAAAAGATTCTTAGAAGAATGGATACCCCTAGAAAATAAATATTTTTTAAATCTAGGCATAAAGGATAAATGTGATATAGTAATTGATACTTCATATAGATGGTAAAAAAGGGGGAGGTACCCCCTTACATTACTTCTTAAAATTCTGCATTACCAACAGTTCTTGGGAAAGGTATAACGTCTCTGATATTACTCATTCCTGTAAGATACATAATCATTCTTTCAAAACCTAATCCAAAGCCGGCATGTTTGGTACCCCCGTATTTGCGTAACTCCAAATACCACCAATAATCCTCTTTACTTAGCCCCATTTCACCAATTCTTCTTTCCAATACATCATAACGTTCCTCCCTTTGACTCCCTCCGACTATCTCTCCTACACCCGGAACAAGAAGGTCCATAGCTGCGACAGTCCTATCATCATCATTAAGTCTCATATAAAAAGCTTTTATCTTTTTAGGGTAATCTATTACAAAAACAGGCTTTTCAAATATTCTCTCAGTTATATACCTCTCATGTTCAGTCTGAAGATCTATACCCCATTCAACAGGATACTCAAATTCTTTTTCCGACTTTTTCAACATATCTATAGCTTCCGTATATGTGATTTTCCCAAAATCCGAATTCACAATATTGTTTAACCTGTCCAATAAAGTATTATCCATAAATTTGTTGAAAAACTCCATTTCCAAGGGAGCGTTTTCTAAAATATAATTAATGACATATTTAAGCATATCCTCTGCTAAAGCCATATTATCATCTAGATCCGCAAATGCAACTTCCGGCTCAATCATCCAAAACTCTGCGGCATGCCGGGCTGTATTGGAGTTCTCCGCCCTAAAAGTAGGTCCGAAAGTATAAGTATCCCTGAATGCTAAGGCAAAACTTTCCGCCTCCAGCTGACCGCTTACAGTAAGATTAGTTTCTTTACCGAAAAAATCTTCCCTTACATCTACATTGCCCTTATCATCTTTAGGAACATTCATCAAATCCAATGTAGTAACCCTAAACATTTCTCCTGCGCCTTCAGCATCACTTCCTGTAATGATGGGAGTGTGAACATAAATAAAGCCTCTTTCATTAAAGAATTTATGCAATGCAAATGCCGCCAAGGATCTTACTCGAAAAACTGCAGAAAAAGTATTGCTTCTAGGTCTTAGATGAGCTATATTCCTTAGATATTCAAGGGAATGTCTCTTTTTTTGTAAAGGATAATCAGGTGTTGAATTACCTTCGACAAAAACCTTTTCAGCCTTTATTTCAAAGGGCTGCTTTGCTTCCGGAGTCAATTCCAGTTTACCTTCAACATAAATTGCTGAACTGATATTTAATTTAGATATTTCTTTAAAGTTCTCAAGTTCTTCACTAAAAACTACTTGTATATTTTTAAAATAACTCCCGTCATTAATCTCAATGAAGCCAAACTTTTTCGAAACACGTAAGGTTCTGATCCAACCGGCTATTAAAATGTTGCCATCCACATAGTTTTCAGTATTTTTGTACAAACTTCTTACATAAATTGTTTTCATATTCTTATCCTCCCAGCTTTATTTCATTCCCAAAAAATAAACAACTTTCGTTCCTTTTTATAGGGACGAAAGTCAATTTCCGCGGTGCCACCCTGTTTGCCTTAATGGCCATCTTAACTCTTTAACGGGGAGAAAACCGTTCGAGCCTACTCTTCAAAAATTTCGGTCGAAAACTCCGAGACGTTCTTCAATACGAACTTGCACCGTGCTTTCACCTAATGCCGGTTCTCTATAAGCATCATCCGTATTTACTTTTCCCTTCACTGTTTGTAGCGGTAAACTGTTATTACCCAACATTATAGTATCCGGCTGTACAATTGTCAATCAGTTACTGTCACAATTGCCTTTTGACAAGCAAGGTTTAAGTTTTCCATTTTCTATATGCTGCATATCCAAGTTATTTAGTTCTCTGCCTAAAAAGATTGCCGTCATAATTGATGAAGTTAAATCAGAAACAGGGCCGGCTGTCAATAACCCGTTTAACCCCATAAACTTAGGTAATATAATTACTAAAGGTATGAGTATCAGTACTTGTCTGGATAAGCTTAAAAACAACGAATGCTTTGGTTTACCAACGGCCTGAAAATATGCAGAGCTTACAACTTGAAACCCTATAATTGGCATAAAAATTAAAAATCTCTTTAATCCAAAGGCCCCAAATTCAACCAGTTCCGGATCGTCATTAAATATTTCGATTATTTGCCTGGGAAATAGTCTTGTCAAAATAAAACCTAAAAGAACTACCACGGAAGCCGCTGTAATTGCTAATTTCAGCGTTTTCTTCACTCTGTCAAATTTTTTAGCTCCATAATTAAACCCTATTATCGGTTGGGCACCTTGGTTTATTCCAAATACAGTCATCATAAACATCATGGCAACATTGTTTATAATCGCCATACCGGAGACAGCTATATCTCCTCCATAATAACTAAGGCTATTGTTTAAAATAACAATCAGCACACCTCCGGCTATTTGCATGGAAAATGGTGCAAGACCAATAGATATTATTGATTTTATTATATCAAATCTAATCTTTAAATTAGCCTTTTTAATCTTTAATAAACTATTGCCGTATAGAAAATAATGAAGCACCCAAGACGAAGAGATGGCTATGGATAAAATAGTCGCATAAGCGGCTCCTTTTATACCCCAATTAAATACAAATATGAATATTGGATCCAAAATAGTATTAAGTATAGCCCCAATAAGCATGGTTATCATTGCCATCTTAGGATTACCTTCTCCTCTTATAAAGTTGTTCATGCCCATTCCTATAACTTGAAATACCGCACCATACAATATAATACTGAAATAATCCCTTGCATAAGGATAAACATTTTCACTGGCACCGAACATCTTTAAAAGCGGTTCTAAAAATATAAAACCTAATATGGACAAAGTTATAGCAGTAATAATCATAATGGACATAGCGTTTGCCATGATGAGCTCCGCTTCATCTTTCTTTTTTTGACCTAATCTTATGGAAATCAAAGAATTTGCACCTATACCAAATAACATGGAAAAAGCCATATTTACCAGCATTATTGGGAACCCTATCCTGACGCCGGCAATACCTAAAGGCCCTACCCCTTTACCGATAAAAATCATATCAACCAAATTGTACAAAGCATTTACTAACATTCCTACTATCGCAGGTATTGAAAACTTTAATAAAAGTTTGAATATTTCGCTTTCACCAAGTAACTTTTCTCTTTCTACTACTTGCATAATACATCTCCTGTCGCATTTATATTTTTTAAAATAAATTTTATATCCTTAAAATTTTCTATCAATTTTACAATATCCGATATATTTAGATTGTCGAACAATCCTATAAACTCCGCTTTAAATTTTTCGATTAGAATTGAAATATAGGTTTCACCTTTTTTTGTCAAGTAAATCCATTGCCTTCTCCTGTCATTTTTGTCACCTATTCTTTTTACAAAATCATAACGTTCTAAAGAATCTATCAGTGTTGTGAGGCTTCCTTTCTGCATATCAAGGCATATTCCCAATACTGATGGAGAAATCCTTTCATGTTTTTTAATGATAAAAATAGCTCTTTGCTGATTTTTATTAAGCTTAGGCTCTATATCATAATCCTTCCTATAAATACTTCCCATAGTCTGATGATACAAAGGCATAAACTCATACATTAAATTAAAAAGTTCTTTTAGTTTTTCTTCTCTCATAATAACCCCCGGCTTCATAATCAGCTAAATAAAAAATAGTTCTGAGTGGCATTTCAAAATTAAAGTAGTTAGAATTCATACAATTAGAATTCTAACTACTTTAATTATATTTGTCAATACTTTTTTATAATAGACCATTAGCCTTGTAACTTAGTAATCACAGCAAATATAATAAGCTATACTGAGAATAGAGCTGTTTGTGAACGGTAACAATACTACCTTACTGCTATCTAATAATATATTGCTCTAAAATCTTTCTGATACTATCGGCAAAACTTTCTGCCGCTCCCCAATCGAAATTAAACAGCCATCCTTTTGAACTCCCAGCAGCAATTACCCTCAGCGATGTAATGCCTTCAACATTATCTATTATAATAGTTAAAGCTGCTCTGTTTTCTGCTCTGAAATAATATTTTTCAAACACCATTACAACAAATTGCTTACCAGCATCAATATTTTTTATTTCCCTATGCACCAATTCGGCATTTACTTCATCATTTAAAATATTGTAGGTTTCTATTGGGCTGATACTCACGGTAAATTCTAATATTGCCATTATTTGCTCTCCCTATATTCGTTAGCTTTTTCTTCGCCTTTTAAAACCCTCAAAGCTCCAAAGGCCAAAGCCTCCATCTCGTTTTCGCCGGCCGCAATTATTACCGGGGCAATAAATTCAACTCTCTCTTTAATAAAACTTGTCACCATCTTTGAATGAGCAATACCTCCTGTTAGCACTATAGCATCTACCTTTCCTTTTACAACAGTCGCTAATTCGCCGATCCCTTTAGCAATCTGATAAGTCATTGCCTCATATACCAATTTTGCTTTTTCATTTCCTTTTTCAATCATTTTCTCTACTTCTATTGCATCATGAGTACCCAGATGGGCTTTTAATCCCGCATTACCTCTCATTTTTCTTGTTACTTCATTTTTATTATATTTACCGGAAAAGCATATATTTATAAGCTCTTTACCGGGTATTCTACCGGCTCTCTCCGGTGCAAAGGGCCCTTCGTCATCAGCAAGCATATCGATAATTCTGCCCTTGCTATGCATAGCGATGGATATCCCTCCGCCTATATGTGCAACTATAAAATTAACGTCCTCATATCTTTTATTAAGCTTTTTTGCCGTTTTCATTGCCGTTGCCCTAGAATTTAGCACATGGTTAAAGCTAACTCTTTTTACCTCAGGTATACCGGTTATTCTAGCCACATCGGATAGCTGGTCTACCGTTACGGGATCATATATGCAGGATAATATCCCCAAGGGTTTTGCTATCTCATAAGCAATAGGCGCCCCAAGATTGGAAGCATGTTCCAGTATCGGATTGTTTTTTAATCTATCTACCATTTTTTCATTAATCTCATAAGCTCCGGCCTCAACGGGAGGGAGCATACCGCCTCTTCCAACTACCGCTGATAATCCTTTTAAATCTACCCCCTCTTTATTCAAGTATTTTAAGATTTCATCTTTCCTATATTCGTATTGATCAATTGTCTTTTCATACTTACCTAATTCTTCTACCGGGTGATTAATTGTATCATACAGAATTTTATCTTCATTTACATATAGTGCAATCTTTGTTGAAGTGGATCCGGGGTTTATCGCCAGTATTTTGTATCCCAATTTATAACCTCCTTAGAAAAATAATGCTTTTTATATTATAACATATATAAAAAGCAGATTAATAAAAAAGTAATTTATCGGGAATAAATTCTATAAGTAATAATAAATATGCCATTTATATTCTTTTTAAAATTGTTCCCTGATGCTTTTAAACACAAGTAAGATAACAAAGCCTATTCATATCAATGTTACCTCCGCTTACCACCGATACGATTTTTTTACCTTTACACCAATCACTTTTTATTGCCGCTGCAACACTGACAGCTCCTGAAGGCTCGGGAACAGTTTTAAAATACTCAACACATGCAATCATAGCATTTGAAATTTCTAACTCGCTAACGGTCTCTATGTTATCCACAAACTTTTTGACTAAAGGAAAAGTCATAGAACCCGGCTCTAAAGAAAGCAATCCGTCGGCAATAGAATCAGTTTTATCTAATCGTACTATCTCACCTTTTCGTACTGATACGCCCATAGAATTACTTTCTACCGGCTCAACGCCAACCACTTTTACTTGAGGCTTTAGATTTTTTATATAAGTTGCAATACCGGAGATTAACCCACCGCCACCTATTGGAATAAAAACTGCCTCCACATCCGGCACTTGTTCCAATATTTCTTTACCTATAGTCCCCTGCCCTGCAATAATATGATAATGGTCATATGGAGGCACTTCGAAATAGCCTTCCTGCTCCGCAATTTGTTTTGAACGGTTTAATCTATGTTGAGAAGTAAAGCCGCAAAATTCTATTCTGGCGCCCCAACGTGAAACCGCCTTTATTTTAGCTTCAGGTGCAGTTTCCGGCATAACTATAATAGCCGGTATTCTTAAACGATAAGCCACATAAGCCACAGCTTGGCCATGGTTTCCTGATGAGGCGGTTACAACACCTTTTAAACTTTTAGAAGACTCTAATTCTTTTAAAATACAATTACTTGCACCTCTTATTTTAAAAGAATTGGTAGTCTGAAAATTTTCGGCCTTTAGCATTAATTCAAAACCAAAGTCCTTGACTGCGGCTTCTGAGTATAATATAGGGGTGTACTTTGCATAGTCCTTGATATCAATATGAGCTTTTCTGATTTGTTCTATTTTTAGCAAACCTTTCTGCCTCCTTCCATTAAAAATATACTTGCAATGTCCCTATCGATGTACTTTTAGATTAACATAAATATAACCTAATAGCTATATTTCCTTTTAGCTCCGGGATACTATCATGCCCCTGCTTTGCTGTCATTCCAAATAGTGCAACATTCAATACATCTGCCTCATTTGCATATACATACGTTATTTGATATTTGTTTAATGCAGAAGGATATATATCTTGAAAATCCGCTAAAACGGAAGAGAAAGGTATGCTGTAATGCTTGGTACCACTAGCTTTCATTGCTCTTTTATGTTAGAATAATAGTAACAATATTAGGCGGTAATGAAATGAAATATATTACCGGAGATGATAGAAACCAAATGATACCGGAAGGCCATCCTGCGATCCGCGGGATTTGCTTAAATTATACATATACGGATATTTCAATAGAATACGGTCCAGCCGAAAGCTGATGCAAGAATGCACCGGAAATGAGGTTAAACCTATACCAAAGGGAATTGATAGCCATTGGCGGTTCAAAGTTTCGTGCCCAAAATAGCAAGAAGAATTGCTATAGCAAAGTGGTTTTAGAAAAAAAGCTTGCTAATATAGAGAATCATATCAATAAACCCACTAATATAGCGGGTTTTCAGACAAAAAGTGGTGGAGAATAGGGGACTTGAACCCCTGACCTCTTGACTGCCAGTCAAGCGCTCTCCCAACTGAGCTAATCCCCCACAATTAAAATTAGGACGATAAACTGTAATACAATAGCCATTGTTAGGTCAACAAGATAATTTTTACACTACCAACTTGTCTCGACAATTACTATAATAGAATATACGGGGGTATATTTCAACTACTTTTCATTTTTATTTGTACATCTTTAAAAAATACTTTAAAATTATAATAGTTTAATCTTTATCTTAACGATAATTAACCGCTAAATTTAGGACAATTAATTTATTCTATAATGTAAATGACTTACTAAAATTAGATTTAACCTTGACACAATGAAAACGTTACAGTTTTAATACAAATATATATTAGTATATATTTAAGCAATTTAGCTTTTAAGTTTTTCCTGCAATTAGCAAGCTTTTATTTGAAATCCGGCAATTTGATCTATACCTAGAAAATCGTTAGAACTGGCAAATACAGAAATACTGTTAGGTAGGTGTTTAAAAATGAAAATACTTATTGTAGATGATGAACCTGCTATCGTAGATTTAATAAAACTTAACTTGGAACTGGAAGGGTTTGAAACAATAACATCAAACGACGGATTCGAAGCTATAAGAGCAGCACAGTTACAAAAGCCGGATTTAATACTTTTAGATATTATGATGCCGGGGATGACGGGATTTGAAGCATGCAAATCCTTGCAAAATCTCAACATACCGATAATACTTTTAACGGCTAAAGATTCAATCCAAGATAAGCTTAAAGGTCTTGAACTTGGTGCAGATGATTATATAACTAAACCTTTTGACAGTAGGGAACTAATTGCGCGAATTAAAACTATATTAAGACGGGTTGACAAATATAGTAGCAAAGACGATGATACCATTACCGCGGGGCCTATTTATATGAACCCCACTGAAAGAATAGCCCGTATTGATAATAAAGAAATTTTCCTGACACCAAAGGAGTTTGATTTATTACTTTTATTCATTGACAATCAAAAAAAGGTTTTTTCTAGAGAAAACATACTGGAATCCGTATGGGGTTTTGAATACATGGGCGATAGCCGTACTGTGGACATGCATATACAACGTTTAAGAAGAAAACTCGGTAACTATAGTTCTTACATAAAGACTGTGTTTACCATTGGTTATAAATTTGAGGTGTCACCATGAATTTAAAGAGTAAAATAACTGCTTTAAATATAGCTGCTTTATTGATAATGCTAATAATTTTGGTGCCTGTAATAACCAAAATTTCCGATAATTATAATTTATCTACTATCTTAAACTATCTTCAAAGCCAAGGAGAATATTCAACAATCTATGTAGAGCAATACTCATTAAACAAGGCTAAGAATATATTTGAAGTTCCAACCATAATGGACAGCGATTCACCTTATCTAACCTCTTATTTAAAAAGAACCATAAAATGCAGGGTACAAATTTTTTATAATAATAGATTGTTAGGGGATTCAGAAGAAATACCTGAAGATATCAAAACGCTGAGGCCGGAAGTCCAAGAAGCTTTTAAAGGCAATAGTGCTTACTTTATAGAAAGTGGGAAACCCAGAACCCTTTATATGGCCATGCCAATAAATATAGCCGGTAGATATAACTATTCTCTTGCATTTATTTATGACCTAGCGGAAGAAGACAAAATGAAAAGCAATAACATTAATATTTTCATTATAACAAGTTTACTTGCAGCTACTTTTTCCGCTATGTTAAGTATATTTATTTCCAACAAAATCATTGCCCCAATAAAAAACCTGACGGAAATAACAAAGAAATTTTCTAAAGGGGATCTGCAACCACGAATCCAAGTCAAAGAAAAAGATGAAGTAGGAGAATTGGCACACAACTTTAACTACATGGCAGATAGTATTCAAGGTATGATATATAAATTAAAAGACGAACAAGACAAACAAAAAAGCTTTTTCGATAACTTTACTCATGAAATAAGAACTCCTCTTACCACTATACTTGGCTACGCAGAATTGTTATGGAAAACTGATAATACAGAAGTAAAAGATAAAAGTCTATTTCATATAACTAGCGAAGGTCAACGTTTACTTAAAATGATTGAAAGTCTATTAGAATTATCCAGGCTAAAGCGTTATGATTTCTCAATAAATAAGGAAAAAACCGATTTGAAAAAACTTTTAGAAGAAGTATGCGACTCTATGCATTATAAAGCAAAGCGGTACAATATTAAGTTAAATCTTCAACTTGATGAAGCTTCACATTTTATAGATCAAGATTTATTTAAACAAGTAATTATAAATATTTTAGATAACAGTATTAAATATAGTCAAACGGATAGCATTGATATCATATTAAAAAAGTCCGATACCATTGAATTAATTGTAAAAGATTACGGCATAGGAATTGACGAAGAAACTTTAAAAAATATATATGAACCCTATTATAAAGGTGACTTGTCAAGGAGCAGAAAAATAGAGGGCTGGGGTTTGGGACTCTCAATCGTTAGAGAAATTGTTGAAAAGCATGACGGAAAAGTTGAAATAAATAGCAGCAAAGAATATGGCACAGAAGTAATTATTACCCTATAAATGTTTAAAAAGCTTTTTAAGTAGGAGGTATTATTATTGAATAAGCTCGCTTTAATTATATTATGTTTCACGTTTTTAATATCCGGTTGTTCAATAAAAGAGAATAGACTGGTGATTTTAGATAATCATAATGAAATCAATAACAAACCCTTGGATATAGAGAATTGGCAATTTGAAGCAACCTCCCAAAAGGATATAATTGATAAGAATAAAGAACTGCTTAAAAAGGTAGACGATAGCCTTATGCCAATAATAGTTTCAGATGACTATACTTCCGCATTTGCAATAAAAAATATAATTGATTCCAAATCCGACGAAATAAATAGTAAAGTAATTGCAGGAAACATGATTCAACAGATTGAGTTGTTTTTTATAAGACCATCTACCGGAACAAAAAAGAGCTTAGGCAAGTTTCTTACGATAAAAGACTTTCAATTTGATGGGGAGGGCAACCAATTGGCTTTTATAGATGGAGAAGATAACGTATTTATTTTTAATCTAGAAAATGAGCAACTGAAAAAAGTCTTAACAAAATATAAATACAGAAATTTTAACAGTATAGGTTGGTCCAAAGACAGTAAAAGGTTAATGCTGGATTGCCGAATGATTTTTGATATCGCATCTAAGGAATTTATCTCAATTACTACGGACTGTTATACACCTTTTATTAAAAAACATTATAGTGATAATACTTATATTGTTGAAATGAAAAATGATAAATATGGAAATATCGTCGCATTATATAACTTTGATAACAGGTCCTATACGCAGGTTGCAGATGGACAATATATGGATTCTGATAGTACCAGCATATTATATACCTTAGACTATTTGCAAGGTTTACAAATAGTTAATTTAAAAACTTTCGAAAGCAAAGAAATAGAAAATGGTCCTGTCTATTGTGCCAATATTTTAAAATCTACCGGTGAGATAATCTACACCACTACAAACCCTTTTTTTGAAGATGACGATAGATATCTTTTGGTTACGGTAAATCCTGAAACTATGAATAAAAAAACTCAACGATTATGTACTCCCACATATTATTTAAGCCCTGCTGAAGACAAACTGTTTTTTATAAGTAATTACGGTGAAAATGAAATAAGTTATAATTTGTTAAATGCTGCCCCTGAGCAGAAAATTGTAAAAAAAGATGATAATGATCTTTCAAAAATAAAATCAACAGTATTAAAAATGTTCCTGTTGGATTACAACTTTTCCGGTTCATATGAAGAATATGAAAAAGAAGCTAAAAAAATTTATACTAATATCAACTTTCCTGTTCCGCAAGAGGCTTTGAATAATAAGCTTACTGACTTTAAAAGATTTAATATGCCATTACCGGGCATGCAAAAAGAACCTTATATACCTCCTACTTTAAATTTTGATAGTATAATAATAAAAAACAATTATGCATCTATAAATATCGGGCGTTTTTTTGTTAATGCAATGGAACTTGTTAAAATTGATGCTGACTGGTTTATTGCAGGTTTTTCAACTCATCCCGAATCTCAAGAAGTGCATGAAATACGAAATATAGTACAAAACCATATAAGTGATATTCTAGAAGGAAATGAAACAAAAGCATTGAGTTATTGGGCTTTGGATGAAGATAATGAGTTTGACAAAAATAATCGTAAAATAGTACAAAACCTTATGAGTATTAATAATAAAATTAAAACTGAAATAGGTGAGATAGAGCTATGGGCTATGAGTGACCCTCACAGAGCAGAATCTCCGGCTTCCGCAACAGAAGCTCGAGTAAAAATAACAGTGGAATATGATAACAATATTAACAGATATAAAATAAACTTATCAAAAAAATACCAAGAAGGGTTTATAATTACATCTTGGGATACTGATCCTTTAAGTATTTCTCAATTACATTAAATTTGCGGTCTCATCATGCTATGATGAGACCGGTTTTATAGATAGGTGTTTCCATTTTTTCTACTACATTCAACAAAGGTTCGTACTCTTCATAAAACACAATGATTATGTCTTCTCTTTCTGCCGCTTTTATTGCCATTTCAAACGCTCTTTCTTCTATAAGTTCAATAATAATATTTGAACCTAGCGCGCCTCCTTTTAGACATCCCTTTTTTAAAATCTCTGCTATTTCGCCATTCTTTCTTCCTCTTTTATCCTTATCTTCTTTGATATATATCTTATCAAAAGTATTTCCGCATATTTCTCCAATTCTAATAGTGCTTGAATCGGAACGATCACCGGGCACTCCTATCACTCCTATTAATCTATTCCTCTTTAATTTTTTTAAAGAATCTAAAACGCTCTTATATCCATCAATATTATGCCCGTAGTCAATAATTATTTTTACACCATTTATATCATACATGTTAAATCTCCCCGGATTGTCTTCGTAATTTGATTTAAAAGTAGATAATCCTGCTTTTATATTAGATGTACTGATACCTAAGGCAAAAGCGGCAGAAACAGCTCCTAACGCATTATATATATTGTATTCTAAAATACCGCCTAAAGTAGCCGGTATATTTTTTACCTTTATAATTTTTTCTTCTTTATCTTTAAAACTTAATACAATGCTTTGGCCGTCATAATAAAAAGCAATTCCACCCGATTTAATATGATTCAAAACATGTTTATTGTCTTTTTTAACAGAGAAAAGTATGACCTTAGATTTCACCCTATCCAAAAGCTTTATACAATGCTCATCGTCAGCATTTAAAACAGCATAACCCGTATCTCTTACCGCCTCAATAACTAAAGATTTCACATATGCCAGATCTTCTAAAGTATATACACCGTCAATTCCCAAATGGTCCTCTTGGATATTTGTAATTATCCCAACATCAGCCATATCATAACCGAGGCCTTTATTTATTATACCTCCTCTTGCTGTTTCAAAAACAGCATATTCCACATTTTGATCCATGAGTATGGTTTCGGCACTGACAGGCCCGGTATTATCACCTTTTCTTATACATGTTTCATTTATAAAAACACCGTCCGTAGTTGTTGTTCCAATACATTTATTCATTCCTTTTAAAATATGGTTAATCATTCTTACAGTTGTCGTCTTTCCATTTGTTCCTGTTACAGATATGATGGGTATAGAATACTCCTTGTTTTTAGGACAGAGATGGTTTATTATCTCTCTTGCCACATTTCTTGGTTTTCCTTCTGCAGGAAAGTGATGCATTCTAATACCGGGAGCGGCATTAATTTCTATTATTGCGCCTCCCGTTTCGATAAGAGACTTGCCTATATCCGGTATTGTGATATCTACTCCTGCTATATCCAATCCAACAATTTTTGCTGCTTTAACAGCATAAGCTATACTATCCGGATGGACTTTTCCCGTAACATCTATAGCAATTCCGCCTGTACTCAAGTTATCGTTTTCTCGCAAAAATACTGTCTCGCCTTTTCCCGGAATATATTCCAGCCCTAAGTTTTGCTTTGTTAAATAAGCCATAACAACCTTATCTATAATAATTTTTGTTAGAGGTTTCTCATGACCTTCCCCCCTTTGTAGATTCTTTGTATTTTCCTTTTCTATTAATCCCTTTATATCCAGTTCCCCGTCTCCAACAACGTGTGCCGCTATTCTCATAGATGCTGCAACCATTTTGTCTCCTACTACCAATAGCCTATAATGATTGCCTTTTATATACTTTTCTACAAGTATCGTATCCTCATATTCTTTTGCTATTTGATACGCTTTTAGTGCTTCTTCAGGAGTTTTTAAATTTATGGATACCCCTATACCGTGACTTCCGAAATTTGGCTTAACTACAACAGGATACCCTAAAATCATGCACTGCTTTAGCAATTCTTCCTCACTATTTACCAGTTTTCCTTCCGGAACGGGTATGCCATATTCATGCAACATTTTCTTTGCTAATTCTTTATCACATGCTATGTCAACTGATATACAAGAAGAGTTATCAGATAATGTAGCTTCAAGCCTTCTGCTGTTTTTTCCATACCCAAGTTGAATTAAACTGCCGCTACCTATTCTTATAATTGGTATTCCACGTTTTTCCGCCTCTTTTCTTAGCATTGATGTACTTATCCCCAAATCTGTCTTTATACAGTTTCTTTTTAGTCTGCTTAACTCTTTATTTAGATCGAAATCCAGATTTTTTATCAGACTATATATAAGCTTAACGGCGAGCTTTCCGACCTCTACACCTGCATATTCATTAAAATAAGAATATACAATACAATACTCTTTTTCGTTATCTCCATCCATGGTTTTGCCAAAAACAACATCATACCCCAATATGTTTTGCAATTCTATTGCCACATGTTCAATTACATGAGCAAAGTAGGTACCTTCTTCAAGTCTTTCTAAAAATCCTCCTTTATATCCTCTTGAACATTTATGGTTATACAAACCGGGCAACAGTTTTATTAAATTCTCATTAAATTTTTCTACTTTATTTGTTGTAATATCATAAAATTCTCCTAATTCAATATTTATCTTTACTACCGGCTTATGACTATAGATATTTCTGCCTCGATAAGCGTAGCAATTAAGAATTTTCAATTCATTTCCTCCTCAAAGTTATCGTTTTCATAAAAATTTATTTTTTTTTCTATTATTCCCTGTTTTGTTTTAAAGTTAAACCCATAACCTTCCGGTAAAACATGAATTCTTACATTAGTTATTGCCAAAGGCTCATCTTGATTTTGTTCGGATATGTTGATATACATAATATCTCTTCCATCGACAACAGTAACAACACCTGTACCGACTACCCTGAATTTCATTTCTTTATTAACAATAACAGCAGTATTTTCATCAATACCTAAACCTATTACTGAAGGATTTTGTGCTACGGCAGCCAGCAGCCTTCCAATTCTTCCTCTTTGATTAAAGTGCTGATCTATAATCACACCCTGAAGCAATCCCATGCCCGGAGCCATTTTTAAAGTGCATTTTCTTGGTGCATCATCGTCTTTACCTTCTACTACCATAATTTCACTCATCATTGAAGCTCCTGCGCTCGTACCTGCTATAGTTTTACCATTTTTCAAGCTTTTTAGTATAGCATCGTGAACTATAGTGCCACCTAATATACTTGAAATTCTTAACTGGTCACCACCTACAAAAAAAATACAATCTGTTTGCATAATCTTTTCCAAATTGCTATCTTTATTTGCTTGTTCTCTATTATATATTTTTATCCCATATGCCGATTTCACACCAAAATTTTTAAATATATTGATATATTCTTTCGCCGCATCATCAGGATTTTCTGTTGCAGTCGTTATAATTGCAATATTACTATTCTCTCCTCCTGAAATTTTGTGTACAATTTTCAATATTTCTAAATCTACTTTCTTATCTTCAGCACCTCCAATAATGATTAAAGTTCCCCGCTTCTCTTCCAATATAATCCACTTCCTGTTTTTTTCATATTTATATTTTTACAAATAATCATAATTATATACAGAAAAAAGCTTAGAATGCTTTTGTCACCAATAAACGTGTATTATAAAGCTAAAATTATACAAAATATTGACTAAAACCATTATGTTATTCATAATTAAAATAATTCAAGCAGTAAATGGAGTGACAACCGTGAATAGAATAATATTAGCCATCTTACTTATTATTACTCTTTCAGCTTGCATCAAACAACCTGAGGAATCTGAACCTGTAAAAATAGAACCTAAAGATAATAGCATTAAACTATCCTATGAAGATGAGATGTTGGCAAGTTTAACTTTAAAAGAAAAAATAGGTCAACTTGTAATACTTGGATTTTCAAATGATATATCAGAAGAAGAATTAAACAATTATATAAAAATAGATAAGATAAGCGGCTTTATATTATTCAGATGAAGAAGCCGTTATTGAATCATTTAATGCGGGTATAGACATATTTGTGATAGCCCATACCTCGGAAATACAAAATAAAGTGCTAAAGGCTTTACTCCATGCTGTCTTGGAAGGCACCATAACAAATGAACGATTAAATAAATCCTTAAAAAGGATAATTATGATTAAGCAAAAATATAAGCTTTCTGATAATATGAATATAAGCTATGAAGAAGCCTTCCGCCTTATAAATAATAATAAACTTGAAATATCAAAATAGCTTATTGCTATTTTTCAAAAGGTTTTGAAATATCAAAATGACCCATAAGTGATTCTTCTACCTTACCGTCAATTAAAAACTGAACTTTATTTATTTCATCTAATTCAAGTAAACTTTTCACTATTTGTTCTATGGTAAAACCTTCTTGTAATGAGCCCCCATACATGCCTTCTCGTGCAAAATTTACAAAAGCGGTTCCATTGGATACTTTAACATCTATTAAATTTGCTGTTTTGGGTATCTCGGTTTCTAAGTCATCATTGTCTGTGCCTTTCATCAATTCCCTAACTATGGCTTCTTCTATTGATATCTTATCATCAATCTTTAGGCTTCTTTTTTCTGCTATTAGTTTTTCTTTGCTTTCATCTCCTGTTTCTACATATGCAGTATTAGCAAAATATAAAGTTACTTCTCTTTCCTCATTTTCAGGCAGAGACTCACTTATTTCATTATTATTTTTATTATCATTTTCATCCGCTGTCCTTTTAAAAATACCGCAAGAAGATATGTAAAAAACTATAATAAAAATAATACATATTAATAAAACTTTCCTTTTCATATCATTTATCCTTTCATTTATTACAATTTTTTAGTCTTTTAATTATTAGACTCAATATTTAAAATATTGTTCATTTAGTAACCATTATTATTTTCCCATTTTTTATGTACTTTATTCCATAATTAAATACTGATTATTGGATATGTTATGAGTTTTTAAATTGTTACTTTTTCTCCGGAACAAAAGCAGCTTTGCAACATCAATCAATTAACGTTTTATTGTTAATACTACATATTTCTGTACTGCTGCTATGTGCTATTTCCGAATTGAACGAAAAAATATTGACATGGTATATATTAGTCTGTTTTTTTATTTGACAGGAAAGTAGGACTTTCTTATTAAATGAAAAAAGACCGGCTACCCGGTCTTTTTTTATCAGATATTATTTAAAAGGCTTTACAGTATCCATATAGGTAAATTTTCCGTCTTTTACTACTTTGATAACAGCATCTTTTACTGCATCTCCGTTTTCATCTAAAGTAACAAATCCTGCCGAACCTTCAAAGTCTTTAGTCTTTGCAATCTCGTCTCTTACAGCATCATGGTCAATGCTGCCTGCTCTTTCAATCGCATCCAGTATGAGAATATATGCATCGTAACCTAAAGCAGTAACAGCAGCAGGTTCTTTATCATATTCTTTTCTATATTCATCTAAGAAAACTTGAGATTCGTTAGTAATAGGTTGTTCTGTCGCAAAGAAAGTTGAAAATACGGATCCTTCAACTGCTTCTTTACCGATGTCTATAAATTCCGGAGTCTCCCATGTATCTCCACCTATCATAGGTACATCAATGCCTAATTGTTTTGCTTGAGAAATAAGCAACGCTGACTCAGTAAAATTTCCCGGGGCAAATATCACATCAGGATTTGAAGCTTGAATATTTGTTAATTGAGCTGTGAAATCTAGGTCTCCTGTATTATAATTTGAAGTTGCAACTATGCAGTTATCATCGCCCGTTAATTCTGTAAAGGCATCAACAAAAAATTTTGCCAATCCTACTGAATAATCGTTAGAAACCTCTTGAACTATTGCCGCTTTTTTAGCACCCAGCTTGTTATAAGCATAATTTGCCATGACTGTTCCTTGGAAAGGGTCTATAAAGCATACTCTAAAATAATAGTCATTGCTTAGTGTAACAAGCGGATTTGTACATGAAGCACCTACTGTCGGAACTCCTGCATTGTTTACAATATCCCCAGCTGCCATAGACAACGAACTACCCCAACTACCTATAATCGCTACAACTTTTTCTTTCTCTATCAGTCTAGCTACAGCACTTGCTGCCTCAACCTTATCAGACTTGTTATCAACAATAACCAATTCAACTTTTTTACCAAGCGCTTCCGGATAAAGTTTGTTAGCCAGCTTGATGCCCTCAACTTCCAAAGCTCCGCCGCCTGCATTAGCTCCCGTAATAGGCTCAAATACACCTATCTTTATAACTTCTTCCTCTTCGGCCGGTTTAGCACATGCTGTCAAAAAGATAGTAAATATCATAATTAGAGCTAGAATTAGACTTATCTTTTTCACTTTTTTCTTCCTCCTCCTCATGTTATATAATTTCTTTATCATAATAACACTTAAATCTCAGTAATACAATACGTTAATAAACAATATCTATAAAACGTTTAATTGGTTACTTGTTCACACCCTAATTATTTCTGATAAGCAGCTTATTATATTTGCTACGATTGCTGAGTTCCAAGGCAAATAATCTGTAAGCTTGTTGCGGGTTGCGCCAAAACTCACTTCGTTCAAACAGTTGACGCAACTATTCCTCCACTGCGCTAACAGATTCTAAGCCTTTCCACAACGCAATCTTAATCAAATATTAATAATCTACAATAAAAAATATA
>Ga0265293_10004310_pt1 | contig 25217 bp, 35 predicted proteins | sample Munlanlewell138R_FD_192505 | JGI IMG/M metagenome (GOLD analysis project Ga0265293, IMG submission 192505) | Leachate microbial communities from a municipal landfill in Southern Ontario, Canada - Leachate well 138R | ecosystem: Engineered > Solid waste > Landfill > Unclassified | place: Canada...
ATCCTGGAAACGTACGCGGCGCAAGTCCTGGGGGCTGAATAATGGCTGGCTACGGCACCGATCAAGGGTTTACTGACTGGCTCGCAGGCCAGGGCCTGGCGTTGCCAATCGGCGCGCCAACGGCGGCGGTACTGCGCCAGGTGGGCAGCGATTACGTCGATGCCGCGTACGAGCACCGGCTAGCCTGCAGCCATCGGGCGGGCGGATACCAGCAGGAGCGCGCATGGCCGCGTACAGGGCACCGCCAGGGCCGTAACGATGTGCCGGACGATCTGATACCGCCCGCATGGGTAAACGCGTCGTACAGGGCCGGATACCTGCAGGCTACGCAGCCTGGGTGGGCAACCGGTGCCGTTGATCCTGGACGTATCACGAAAAGGGAAAAGGCCGATGTTATCGAGCGCGAGTTTTTTGGACCTGATGTTATGGCCGCTGGTGATGCTGCGCCGGGTATTCGTGCGGATGCTGTGGTCAACGGGTTGGTACTTCCCTGGTTATGTGCCGCTGGTCGGCGCTCGCCTGATACGTTATTCAGGGTGATCTGATGGCGTTTTACGATGACATGGCCGCGATGGTGTCTGACTTGCTCGCCCCCGATACGTCGGGCGGCCTGGGGCAAGGGGCCATCACGTTGACGCGGTTGACGCCCGGTACACCAAACCCTACTACACCATGGGAGCCGGTGACGCCCACCAAGCAGACCGAAACGCTACGCGGCGCGGTGTCTGGCGTCAGTGCCGAGCTGGTGGGCGCGGGTGAGGGTAGTGCGGTGATCCTCGCGAGTGATCGCGCTGCGATATGCGCTGTGCCGTCGATTGGCTATCAAGCCGGTGACGTGCTCGCCATCGATGGCGTTGCCGTACATGTATTGTTGGTACAAAACATACCGGCTGCTGGCACTCCGGCTGCAGTCCGTTTTGTCGTGAGGAATGGATGAGATACACGCCAGAAAACACAGCGCATATCGATAGACCGGTCCGGGTGTACCTGGACGGCGTCGAAATCCACGACGTACATGAAGCCGACGATGTCGAGGGTTATGTGATCGTTGCGAGCCGCAACGCCGACGGTAATCTATATGATGATGGGTACGGCAACATCGCAACCGAACGGCGTACCGGCACTGTGGTTGTTGAGGCGATGTAATGGCGAGCGATCAGGCGCGACTATTTGCCGAGCTGATAAGCCAGTATGAGCCGCGCATACAGCGCGCGTTTATGGCGTCAGTGGTGGATTTACAGGCAAACGTCGATTGGCCCGGCCTGATCGATGGATTGATGGCCGTTGATATTGAGCGCGCCATCTTCGCATTGCATATCGATCCTGCAGCCTGGGCGGCATATTCCGCCGAAATGAGCGCGGCATACGCGGCAACGGGCGCATCAACAGCGGCATTTATCCGCAGCCAGTACGGCACCATTGGCGTGCGGTTCGCGATGACAAACCCCCGTGCCGAGGATTGGATCGCGCGCAACGTGGCCGCGCAGGTGGCCGGGTTTGCCGCCGAACAACGCGAGATAGCACGCGAGATTATCGGCGCAGGCTACGCCAGGGGCAATCATCCGCACGTGATCGCAACCGATCTAGCCGGGCGCGTTGGACCTACCGGCAAGCGCGAGGGCGGCATCCTGGGCCTGGATCGTAACCGGGCATACCGATATAACCGCATCAGCGATGGTATGCGCACGGCTGACGGTGTGCGTGAGTTGTTCGACGATCACGGCAACCTACGGTACAAAGTTAATGTGGCGACGGCGCAGCGGCTGCAGAAAGCATACGATGCGGGAACTGCCGTACCTGACGCGCAGCGCGCGCTATCTGATCGGCAGTTTTACAACGCGTTGATTAAAGACCGTGCCGACACAATCGCCGAAACGGAAACCGGCAACGCGGTAATGTCGGCCAGACAAGAGGAATGGGAGCAATTCGCCGAAGCGCAAGGTGTGGACCGTAGCGCGGTAATCAAGACATGGCGACATCGGCGCGGGGCGTCGCGCTATCATCGCCCGGACCATCTGCGGATGAATGGGCGCAGTGTGCTGGGCCTTGGCGAGGTATTCGTGTTTCCCGACGGTGCGCGGATGTTGCACGCCCACGACGTAAACGGCGGCGCACGGCACAACATCCGGTGCGGTTGCGATACGGAATACCGGCTTGACCATACGGCGGGGTTGTCATGAGCTTTGCAGCCGACGTTAAAAAATGGACACAGGGCAGCGAGGCGCGCATGTCGGCAGTGCATCGGCGCAGCGTGGAAATGTTGGCAGAAAAGATGCGAACGACGCGCCCGCAAGGTGGCCGGGTACCGCATTTGACGGGTAATCTGGCGCGGTCGCTGCAGGCGAGCACGTCGGGCATGCCGTCAATGGGCGCACCGAAGCAGGAATGGTTAACCGGCCAGGATGTGGGCGTTGTAACGGCTACGCTGCGACTAGGGCAGCCGGTATGGATGGGCTATCAGGCCAACTACGCCAGGCGTCAGAATTACGGCTTTGTTGGTGCCGATAGCCTGGGCCGTGTGTACGATCAGCAAGGCGCGTATTTTGTCGAGGATGCCATCGCGGCATGGCCTGAGATTGTGCAGGCTGCTGCACGTGAGATTTATAGCAAGGTGGCGAACAAATGAGCGCACATAAAGAAACGGCAATATGGTTAGCCATCAAATCGCGCATTGATACGTTGCCGTCTGGCTACGCGCGCGCATGGCCCGGTAAAACGTTTGTTCCGCCGCAGGCAGGGTCGCCCCCGACGCCAGCCGCGTACTACCGTATCGGGCAGGTAACGTCTGCACCGCGCCGCATGTTGATTGATGACGGCAAACCGCACAATCGGGACGGGTTTATTATCGTCACGCTGGTTTACCCGCTGGGCCAGGATGTGGCCGTCTACACGCAGGCCGCAGGCATCATTGCGAGCCATTTTAAAGATGGCACAAGGATGCGGTACGGGGCGTTGTGCGTCAGTGTGCCGGAATACCCGCACGTTGGCGACGGGTTCGCTGATGCGGGCTACTGGATGGTGCCGGTTCGTATACCGTGGGGGTGTTATGTGTGAACAATGCGAGAAACGCCGTAAATTGATGCGTGAGGCGTTTTTACAAGGTAAGATTGCCGAAGCCGTCGAGCACGCTGCAAAGGGCGTTGCGCAGATGGTCGGCCAAGTATCCCGGCGCAGGCCGGTTAACGCCCAAAATGGGCACAATGCGCAGGAGCGGAAATTATGAGCGGTGGACTGTATCCCATTGCGGGATCAAAACTTTACATTGGGAGCCGGGTAACCGCCAAGGGCGTCGTTACGCTGGGTGATTTCACCGGCGTTTCCTGGACCGAGGTAGGCGGCTGGGCCAACGCAGGCCAGATCGGCGACACGCAAGAGGTGGGCGAGCAAGCGCTGATTAACGAGCGCCGCGTTCGCAAGTTTAAAACGACGCTTAACGGCGGCACGATGGAAAATCAATTTGTGCCAATGGCGCTTGATGCTGGACAGATCAAGTTTAAGCAGGCTATCGACGATTGCCAGCCGTACCAGTTCAAGATTGAATGGGGCGCGGATTGTATGCCTGAAGGTCCGGTGACCATCAGCGTTGCCGATCCTGGTCTAGTGACCTGGGAGGGCCATGGTTTTGTCGCAGGCCAGCCGGTAATTTTCGAAACTGAGGGTGAATTGCCGACCGGCTTAACGGCTGGTACGACTTATTACGTTGTGGCACCGGTTACTACCGACACGTTCGCCGTGTCAGCAACGCTAGGCGGCGCGGGCGTCGAGACGACCGGTGCGGGTTCCGGTACTCACAGCGCCAGCGCACCGCCTGCGGGTATGACTGACATGTTTTATGCGCTGGCCTTGCCTGGTGCTCGCCAGGGTGGCGACGCGACTACACCGCATTTGCGCGCGTGGTCCGTAGCTGTGGACAGCAACATCATCGAAACCTAACCGAACTCGTTGTGCGGCGGGTCGTGGGCGGCATGTTGGCCTCAATTGCCGCCCACGTTTTGAGGCTAGAGGCTATAAAGGTGGGTACAAATGGATATCAACGAAATCGTATTGTCGGATGAAGCGCTGCGCGTTATTGATGATGGTGTCTGGATCGATGAACTAGACGACGCGCCTGGTGTGCGCTTGCTGGTTACTGGCCTATCGTCTGACGGCGCGCAAAAACTCATGCGGCAAAAACAAGCCGCGATACGCACTAAAAACCGCAACAAACCGTTGTCGGATGAGCAGATCACGCAATGCACGAAAGAGGTACTGGCCGAAGCCGTATTAAAGGGTTGGGATGGCCTGACGTCCAACGGTGAGCCGGTGCCTTACTCGCAAGAACTCGCCACGCGCTGGTTACTGTCGCGTAACGGTGCTAAGTTTCAGGGGCTAGTTGCTGAGGCGGCATCGCGCGTCGATAGACAGGCATCGGAGCTAGCTGAGGAAATAGCAAAAAACTGATTGCCCGGCTTACCTGGGCACTGGACAATCCCGACGCGCAAAAAATCGCAGCCGACTATATCCGATACGAGCAAGATGTGCCGGACGCACTTATACCGCCACCATTGCACGATATTGAGGATGCGTATTGGGTTGCGTTTTGGGAATTGTCCAGCGATAGGGCTGCCGGGATGTCTGGACCTGGGCCAATACCCGGATCTGCGATACGTGGGTACAAAATAGACTATCCGTGGTTGGATGATCGTATTATCAGGGCTATGGACGGTGCCTATATAACCCATAGCAAAGGTAAAAGTAAGCCGTTTGATCGAACCATGTTTAAGGGCGGTAGATAATGGCAACCGAAGTTGATGCACTCGGGCTAAGGGTCGATAGTACGGATGCCCTAAAGGCGACGGACGCGCTGCACGATCTAGCCGACGCCGCAGGTAAAGCGGAAAAGGCAGCCGAGGGCGTCGGCAAAGGTTCCAAGCGCGGCGCGGCTGGCGTCGGCGATCTGAGCAAGGTAGTCACTAAGCTAAATGCGTCGTTAGCCGGTATCGACAAGGCCGCCAGCGCGTTGATGGGTGCTGCAAATGCCCTGACAAATGCAGGCCGTGCAGGATCATCGGCTGCTGGCGATCTATCCGCCGTTGCTCGCGAGCTGGGCAATGTGACGACCGAAGCCGATACGGCTGGTAAATCCGTTACCCGCACAACGCGCGAACTCGAAATATTTGGTGCAAAGGGTATCAACGCCGTTGTTGGCATAACCCGTGAGTTGACCGGGTTTGAAGCGATGGCAGCACGGGCAGCACGCGAAGCCGCGTATATGTCCGAACAAATGCGCAAGCTAACCGAGCACGAAATACGCGCAAACGACCTGGCCGCGTACGGTGCAGAAATGGACCGCCTGCGCGCCAAATACAACCCGCTGTTTGCGTTGTCCAAGCAGTACGAGGTGGAGCTAGACGAACTCAACCGGGCGCATCGTGTGGGCGCGATCAGCGCGCAGGAACACGGTAACGCGCTGACGGCGCTAAATGCGAGGTTCCAGCAAGTCGCCAACGGTGCCGATGTGGCCGCAGCGAGCACCAAACGCGGCGCGGCTGCCATGGGCGGCAGTATGTCGGGGTTGGCGGCACAATTCCAGGACATCGGCGTAACGGCGGCAATGGGCATGAATCCATTGATTGTCGGCCTGCAGCAAGGTACGCAGATCGCCGGGCAAATGGAAGCCGCGATGCAAGGCGGCGTTAAGGCAACGCAGGTATTCGCGACGGCGTTTAAATCGCTGCTGGGGCCGGTTGCTGCCGCGTCGATTGGGCTTACCATCGTTGCGACGGCGATCATACAGGCCGTCGATTGGGTGGCCGTTGGTAAACGTGCGCTGGGGGCGCTGGCTGATGCCCTGGAAGTGATCGGGCCATATGCTGCGATGGCAGCCGCTGGCCTGGCGTTGATGTACGCGCCTGCGATCCTGGGCGGACTTGCCAGCGTGACGAAAGCGCTGACGCTTACCGCTGCAGCCGCGTTGCGGGCCGCTGGGGCGTTTTTACTGGCTAACCCTGCAGTTGCTATCGTGGCTGGCGTTGCGGCGGCTGTAGCGGCGCTATACGTGTTTCGCGACGCCATCCAATCGGCGGTGGGCGTTGATGTAATCGGTATCGTAAAGCGAGCCGGTAACACCATTATTGGATCATTTGTCGCTGCGTTTGAAGATATCAAATTTGTCTGGAATAACTTTGGCAACGTCATTGGTGCGGCAGTTATTGGTGGCATCAACATTGCCATACGCGCCATTAACGACCTGATCCAAGCCGCGTTTACTGGAATAAATTTCCTGGTTGACGCAGCGAACAAACTAGGTGCCGACATATCGCGCGTGGGTGAAAGTTTCGGCCTGACCGAGATTGATAACCCGTACGCAAACCTACTCGGACCAGCCGTTGCCGAGCGCAACAAGGCCATCGCCGAAGCCATGGGCCGCGATTGGATCGGCGAATTTATCAAGGGCGCTGATGCGGCAAGTGCCGAGGCTGCAGACTGGTTGCGCGGCCTGTTTGACGGTAACGACAAGGTAGACCAGAAAGCGGCTAAAGCGGCGCAGGAGCTGCGCGATTACATCGTACAGGCCGCCATGGCCGCGCGCCAGGTACGCGAACTGGCCGACGCGTACCTGGACGGTGCAAGCGCCGTTGCCAGACTGACGCGCCAACACGAGATTGAAAAACAGGTGCTGGAGCACGGCGAAAAGGCGCGCAAGGGCATCACGTCTGCAATCAACGCGCTGGCCGCTGCAAACGACCGCCTGGACATCAGTAAACAGATCGCGGACCTACGCCAGCAAAACGAGGCTGCAGCGTTTTACCTGATGGTATTGGACCAACAAAGCAAGGGCCTGGCCGAAGGCGAAGCGGCGCTCGCAGCGTACAACAAGGAACAGGCGCTATCGACGCTGCTGCTAGGTAAAAACGCCGAAGAAATGGCCGACCTGGTCGCGCTGTACAGCGAGGCGTGGGACCAGTCTGCAGCGATACAGACACAGGCCGACAAGATAGGCGAGCTAAACGAGCTGGTCGAATCGACGAAAACCAAGCAGGAGAAGTTTAACGATGAGTTGAAACGGCTTGAAGGCTTGCGCCCGTTCGCAACGCAAGCCGAGCAAGTCGAGGCGTTAACCCGCGCTATACGTCAATTGCAGGCCGAGAATAGTACATGGGTGCAGTTGACGGACAAAGCCATCGAACGGATTGATGGTGCGTTTGCTGATATGTGGAAAGGTGCCCTGGACGGTAGCAAAAACGCATTTGATGTGATGACGGGCGGGTTTAAACAAATGCTTGCCGAGATGGCACACGCCGCTATCACTCGCCCCATCATGATCACCGTCGGTAACGCCATGACCGGACGCAACGAGCCGGGCGGCATGGGCGGTATGCTGGGTAACGTACAGTCGGCAACCGGGCTGGTAAATGCGTTTACCGGTGGCACGATAACCGCGCTAGGTTCCAGCATCGCCAGTGTTGGCGCAACGATGGGGAGCGCGGCGGCTACGGCGTTCGGTTCCGGTGTCGCGGCTGGTGCAGCCGGTGGGTTCGGTACGGCAAGCGCGGCTGTTAGTGGTGCTATGGCGGCGGGTGGTGCTGCTGGTACTGGCGCGGCTGCCATGGGCGCTATGCTTGGCGCTGTCGCCCCCTGGGCCATGGGTGCATTGGCGCTGTACAGCATGTTCGGCGATTCGTTCAAGGGTGAAACGCGTTCGGGCGGTTCGTTCTGGCTGCAAAATGATCAGGTTGAGCGCTTAGGTGGACCGTCTGGCGGTGCCAGCCAGGGAGCAACGCAATTTGCCGAAGCGCTGTTAAAACAAGCGACGGAAACCATCAACCGGGCATTTGCCGCTGTCGATATTGATAACGCATTGAACGGCTTGATTATCGCATTCGAGGATAGCGAGAAAGGCCGGGGCGGTACATACTCGTTTGGCGATCTGTCCATTGACGGCCAGCGGTTCGATTTCGGCGCGGAGGGCAAAGGTAAGGGCTACGGCGGCACGACCGGCACGCTCGAAGAAATGATGCAGAACGTCGAGGTTGACACCTGGCAAACCATCATACAGGCGTGGCAATCGGCAATCCATGTATTCCCGGACATGATGCAAGACATGATCCGTGGCGTTGATGCGGATGCACTAGGCATGGACGCCGCCAAGGCGCTCGCCGAGCAGTTTATCGGCACATTAGAAGCCATCAACGCCCTGTCCGACGCTCTACATAGCTTGCCGTGGGTTCCGGCAACCGCGCATACGTTCGAGTTCGCCGCAGCGCTGGCGCAAGCCGCTGGGGGCGTCGAGAATGCGAGCGGCCTGCTGACCTCGTTCTATCAGAATTATTTCACCGAAGCCGAACGCATGGCCGACCTGACGGGTAGCCTAACAACCGCGTTTGCTGATATGGGACGCGTGATGCCTAGCACACGCGAAGAATTGAGGGCACAAATAACTGAAGCGATGGCGATGGGCGACGCTGGCGCAGAAACAGCGGCCAAGCTGCTGGCGCTGTCGCAATCGTTCCACACGTTGACGACGTACACGGACGCGCAGGCCGCAGCAAACGCGCAGTTGGAAGAACAGGCCAAGGCGACCGCAGACGCGTTGTTGAAGTCGATACAGGGCGAGGCGGCAGGTATCGAGGCGCAGATACTGCAGTTGCAAGGCGACACCGTCGAGCTGCGACGCCGTGAGCTTGAAGCGCTGCACGAGACGAACCGACCGCTACAGGATCGTCTATACGCGCTGCGGGACGAGGCGGAAAAGCTACGCATTGCCACGGCGGCGCAAGAGGAAGCCGACCGGCAACGAGCCAGCCTGGAAACGCAGTTGCTGCAGTTGCAAGGCGACACCGTGGCGTTGCGCAATCGCGAGCTGTTGGCGCTGGATTCGAGTAATCATGCGTTGCAACGGCAAATATGGGCGCTGCAGGATCAGCAAGCAGCGGCCGAAGCAGCCGCGCAGGCCGCACGCGAAAATGTGCAGGCACAACGCGACGCACTACAGAATGCACTGGCCGAGTATGCACGGGCCATCGATGCGCGTAAGGGCGAGCTACAAACCGCGTTTGATGCGATTGCCGACGGATTCCGCGCGTCGATTGCGAGCGTGCAGGCCAACGTGTCCGAGCTAACCAGCCTGGTGCGACGACTGGCGAGCGCTACGGCCAGTATGCGCGGCACCATCGATCCTATGGGCTCGCGTCAATGGGCGCAGGGCCAGCTATCTAATGCGCTCGCAGGTGCGCGCCGTGGCGTGATGCCCACGGGGGCGAATTTCGAGGCAGCGCTAGGTATCCTGTCGCGCCCGTCTGAGGATTTGTACGAAACATTCGAGGATTATCAGGCGGACTTTAGCAAGACCGCACACGACATCACGACGCTAAACGAGCTGGCGACGACGCAATTAACCATCGAAGAAAAAACGCTTAGATCGTTACAAAACCAACTCGAATATGCGCAAAAGTCGCACGCCGAAGAAATCGCCCGCTATGATGCAATGCTCGAATTGCAGCGTACGGATGTGGAGACAGCGCTAGGCACTTACACGCTTACGCGAGATATTGCCATCATAAGCCGAGATATTTCCATCATGTTGGTAGGTATTAATTCCGGCATAAACAGGTTAGCGTCGGCCAGCGGTGAGGACGCGTCGTTTGCTGTGGGTACAAATTATGTGCCGTACGATATGACGGCACAAATCCACAAGGGCGAGGCAATCGTACCGGCGAAATATAACCCGGCTGCCAATCCAAGTTTGTACCAACAATCTGCGCCTGGTATTGATAGCCGAGCAGTGCAGCGCGAGCGAGCCGAACAGCGACGCATTGCCGATTTGACATATACCAACACCAAGACGCTGATCAAGATGCAAAAAATATTCGATCAATGGAACACCAACGGTATACCGGGTGAACGCGTCGAGGAATTCGCGCCATGAAAGTAATACAGCCGGTCGTGATTAATCCGGACACCATGCAGGCCGGGCATTATCAAGTACAGCCAGACCAAGATAATCTTGTCGTGTTGCCGAACGGCGATAATTTTATGGTCTATCCGTTGTACGTCAACGTGCCGGAAGAAACGGGATACGCGACATGGGATAATGGCAGCACATACCCAGCCGAGACACGCGTAATTCACAATCACGTTATCTGGTATACGCAGATTGGCGCGGGTGCTGGCGATGAACCTGGTGACGAGGCGGACCCAGACAATCCGATATGGATCAATCCGTTGATGACTAACCCGTGGCGCATGTTTGACCATAAGGTAGGTACATTAACGACTAACCCAGACGTGATCGAATTTCAGATTACGCCAGGGATGCCGGTTGATTCGATTGCGTTTTTTGAGGTAGACGCCGCATCAATTCAAATCGTCATATTTGACGCGGCAACCGGCATTATCGAAACGCGTACAGCAGCGCCGGTGCTGACTGACGGTATAACGGACTGGTACCAGTATTTCACCAAGCCGATAGAGTTATTGCGAGATTTCGTGGTGACTGGCCTGAAGCAGAACACGTTCTACTCGCTCAAAGTGACGATCAGCAAACCGGGCGGGCTAGCCAGCGTTGGCGAGGTAGTGTTAGGCCGTACATTTGAGCTGGGCGATTCGATACAGGGTTCTAGCGTGGGTATCGTGGATTATTCGCGCAAGGATCGCGACGCGTTTGGCAATTGGGTAATCGTACCGCGTACGTACAGTAAGCGTGGCGAATTCGACGTGTTGTGCGACACCGATGCAACCGGCGCGATACTGCGGTTTCTGTCCAAGTTTCGCGCAACGCCAGCCGTGTTTATCGGGCATCCGGACCTTGAAGCAACGCTCATATACGGGTTTTATAAAGAGTTCGACATTATTCTAGGCGGCGCTTGCAAGTCGGAAATGTCCATAACAGTCGAGGGTTTGACACAATGACAGTACCTATGATTTCCCCATTGCCAACGCCCCCGAGCATGTTGGACTCGCCCGAAACGTTTGTAGCGCGAGCCGATGCGTTCCTGGGCACCGGCTTGCCGACGCTTCGCACCGACGCCAACGCGCAGGCGCTGTACCTAGAGGGCCGCGTACAGGATGCCGAGCAGGCCAGACAGGACGCGCTGACCTATCGCAATCAGGCCAACAATGCCGCCAGCGCGGCCACAACCAACGGCCAGACACAAGTAAACATCGCAGCCGGACACGCTACAGCAGCCGCGCAGCAGGCCAGCAACGCCGCGTCCAGTGCCAACCATGCCGCGAATATGGCGGCCAGCGCGCAGGCCACGGCGGCGGCTGTGGGCAACACGGCTGGCTTGCCAGCGTTGACCGGTAATCAACGCAAGGTGCTGGCCGTCAACGCGAGCGCCACGGGCGTTGAATTCGTCGATAACATGCAGACGTACTATGCCGAGATAACATCAGCACAAACCTGGACAAAGCAAGTATCTTGCCGCTGGTTTGAAGTCGAGTGCATCGGTGCTGGGGCTAGTGGTTCGGCATCCATTTATCACACCAGTGCGTACGAGGCTGGCGGCGGTGGTGGTGGTGGGTACAACCGCAAGTTATTCCGCGCGCAGGACTTACCGGCCACGGTGGCTTGCGTGGTGGGCGCTGGTGCCATCGGGACTGTAGTTGTTCGCGCTGTTGAGGATGGGGCGGCGGGCGTACTGGATACCGGATCGGATGGCGGGAACACATCTTTCGGGGCATTCCTTAAAGCGTATGGCGGACAGGGTGGCGGATCGAACAAGGTCGGCGGGGCTAGTGGATCGGGTGCTCGCCAAGGGCATATCAGCCCGGACGGATCGCCTGGCGGGGGTACCGCATCGTCGTCGGGAGCCGGATTTTTTATTGCCGCCGCTACGCCCCCGCTGACGCGCAACGGCGGTGCGGGTGGCGGGATGGGCGTTCCAGCCAGCGCGTCAACGCCGAGGGTTACTCCGGGCGGCGAATCGCTTAATGCGGGCAACGGCGGCGATGGTCACGGGTTTATTGCTACAGGACTTTCCGCAGGGGACGGCGAATTTCCCGGCGGGGGTGGCGGCGGTGCTCACTTGCGCATTGTCGGGCCTGGGACAACCACTAGCGGCAAGGGTGCCAACGGCATAATCAGGATCAAGGGGTGGTAATCATGCGTTATGCAATCGTGCAGGATGGTAAGGTGGTTAATATCGTCGAGGCGTCGCCACGTGTAGCCGAAGCGAACGGCTGGGCCGACTTACCGGACGGCGCTGGTATCGGTGACACATACGCTGACGGCCAGTTTACGCGAGCCGTTGCTGATAATGTGCCAACATTCGAGCCGGTGCCGCGCCACGTCGCCAAGATGGCCGCTATACAAATCGGGCTGTGGCCTGCGTTGGTGGCGTACCTGGATCGCATTAAAGACCCGACACAACGCGCCATGGCCGAGATAGCGTTGCACGAGTCGCCCATGTGGTTTCGCGACATGGTATTTCTGGCCGATGCCGCGCAAGTCATGGGCGTATCACCCGGTACGCTGGACGAGCTATTTAACGTTGCCGCAACTATTGAGGTATAAGCATGGCTGATTATCCATCGATACATACCGGCGTTGGCATCGATGCCGGTATATCCGAGATTGCCAACATTGCCGACATCCGGCAGGAAATCGACGGTAACCGCGTGTTAGCACAATCGGCGGCCACCACGGCAACCAATCAGGCCGGGCTAGCGAGCGCGTCAAAAACCGGCGCAGATGATGCGCAGATCGCCGCCGAAGCCGCACGTGATATTGCGGTGACAAAGGCGGGCGATGCGAACGATAGCGCTACGGCGGCGGGCCTTGCCGAGACTGGCGCAGAGGCTGCGCGCGACCTTGCCGAGACATACCGCGATCAGGCGCTAGTCTATCGCAATCAGGCATCGCAGATTGCGGCGGGCGATCTGATCGACGATGTAAATCCGTCGGATGCGATGACGTATTCTTCGGAAAAGATAGAACAAATCCTGTCGAGCAGCGGCGCGTTAACGTCGCAGGTAATCGCAGCAGCCGGGGCCAGTCTGACGCTAACCGGTGCGTCAGTTGGCTTATTCCACATCACGTTGACGACAGCCAATTGCAATTTGTCGGTATCTATCCCGACGGTTGCGCCTGAGCTACGCATCATCACACTGGTACTAAAGCAGGGTAGCGGTGCCAACGAGGTGACATGGGATAGCGCCATAACGTGGCAAAACGGACGCCCGCCGATACTCGCATACGATATTGATGTTGTGGACATTGTGCGCCTGGTGTCGGACCCGACGAATTCGGGCGAGTGGTTCGGTATCTTTGACGGGGCCTGGTTCTCATGAGCAAATCTGGCATCATTACAGCGCAAAGCATGATCGAGGGGCACCATCGGTTTATGGTGCGCAATACCGGTGATACGGACGACCCAGAAACCGATCTGTACTGCGTCAACGAGCAAGGCGTGCTCGCCAACAACCGGCACTTTATCGCGCATTCGATGATGGAGTACCAGCCGAACGGTGACGGCACGACTGAGGGCCAGTCCCTGGAAATCCTGGGCTATGCGTACGCATATATTGCCACGGGCAACGCCGATTACCTGGCCGAAGCCGTCAAGTATTTCGATGCGTACGTTGATTATTTTTATGCCGGGCAGCCGATACCAACTACACCGCAACGCTGGATTGCAAACTGGATCGTAAACAGCAAAGAGCCGGTACTAGCCAATTATCCCATTGATGTAGATTACCCTACGCATAGCGGGTTTAAGGGCGTTGTACTGACATACCTCAACGGCAATACGGTTATACCGCCTGGTACGCCGACATGGGGCGAATATCTGGACAAAGCTACCTTTGCATTCGATGGTGTGCTCGCGTGGGATGCCATCAACGCGAGCGTACAGGCCGAGAATCCAGACGGTTCTACGGATTGGTCCAACGCGGGTGACCAGTACGACGTTGACTATATTATTAATTGGGAAGGTAAGAAAATCGACGCGGGCGGCAACGTCATATCGTCGGGCCATTCAAGCGGTGAGTACGGCACGATCCAGCTCAAAGACACCAACATTAACGGCGCGTACAAAACCAACTACACGACCAAACAGCCGGTCGTTGATGGCGGTTATCTGATCGACCGCAACGAGGTACAGCATAACAGGCCGTGTCACGTGCCGTTGCCAGGCGATGTGAACCAGATGGGTAACGCGGCGGATGGCGAAGAATGGTTTCTTGATGCCTGCTACATACTGTGGAAGATAACCGGCGAAACCCGCTATAAACAGGCGTTTGATTGCGTGTCGTTTACGCTGCACGAATATACGTTAATCGATTCGGCAGACCAATTTTTCCGCAAGTCTGAAGCAGCCGATACACCATACACTGATGGTATATCGTACTCGTTTACGTTTCCGTCCAGCGGCGTGGAAGTCGAATACACGCGCGACGTTGATGGGTACATTAATATTGAGCTGGACGCCACCGCGCAAGAATCTATGGAGCAACAATCCGTATGGTTCCGCGTGCTGCCCGAATCCGAGCTGGTAACGGAATTCGGCGGCATGGGTGCGGTAACGAGCGCCCCCGTAACGTGTACCGTGCAATTGTTGGTATCTACGGACAAGCAAGAAATCAACGGCACGTTGTACGGTACGAGCTTTCCGAACAGCACCAGCATGACGCCGGTAAAACACAACGTGCCTATGTCCGGCCTGGTGCGCCTGGAAAAGCCAGGCGGCGGCACATACATACTGGCTGATGCGCGCGCCGTTGATGAGTACGGCGGGGCGGTGCTGACTGTGGATGTCGAAACGCTGGTGTATGACGGGCGTAATGGCCGCGTGGTGTCGTGCTTATTCCCGGATGATGATGCGGGCCTGGACGTCGGATTCTGGCTTGAAACCAGCGGCACCGCGCCCGTAACGTCGATTGTGGTCCGTACCGATGGCGAGTTCGACATCCGCATAACCGATGACGACGGCTGGCGCTGGTACTGGATTATTCCGGACACCGAAGGCGCGTGGGTTAATTTTGTGCTTGATCCTGGCGCAATGATCCTGTCTGGCTATCAACCAGATCATCCAAGCGACCAGGCACCGCCTACACCGGTATTTACTGAGCTTGCCGAGCTGGTGGTGCTGCTGGAAAACGGCAGTGATACCAACAAAACGTTTTCCTACTATTGCATCAACGATATTCCGCCGTTGTACAACATGGCCGACGGCTACACGCTCAAATACCGCATTACGCTGGCCTGCAGCGAGGCGTACACGGCAAAGGTGGGTGACTGCACCATCGATGGTTACCGCGATGATTCGCTCGCCTATACGCCAGGTGTGATACCGTTTTCAAACATCTACACGACCGGTGCTATGCAATTCGGCGGTTGGCGTGGGATGCCTTATCCTGGCTACCAGTATCCTATGATATATATCCCTGGCCTATTCGACGGTAACGGCAATCTCGTGCCGTCTGAGGATTTGCGCCTGCGGAATATGATCGATTTCGTATATGACGCGCAGCAGTGGTACTACGGCGAATTCGGCCAGCTCGGCCCGGTGGCAAGTGCCTACATTTGGGATCGGTGGGATAACTACAAATACGGACCGCCGAATACCTGGACTATGTACCATTGGGGCGATGGTGTGGCCTGGTCCGGCTATCAGCCGCGCGCGTTTCAAGGTGCGTGCCGGGCGTGGCATGAGCTGACAATGATGGGGTTTGACGCCAACGATTACCCGCGTCTGGTCGAATACTGCGAAAACTGGATAATTTGGTTGGCCGGGTTTGTTGATACCTACGGCATCACGCCTACGGACTTCCCGCCCGATAGCGTGCCGGTGGGCGTGCCGAACGACTTCACGGGCCATATGGCCGGGTTATTCTTGTCGGGCTGTTGCATGGCCTATATGGCCGGTTGCACGCTGCCAGTGTTGCCGCGATTGATAGAACAAATCGTCAACGAGATACAGGATAACTACCCGGTCAACAGCGGCGGCTGGAGTTCCTGGGTTGGCGGCGGTATGTTTTTTGGGTTCTGGTCTGGCGAGTTGCTGCGCGGCTTGGCTTGCTATGCCATGTATCATCGGTATCACGTGGGAGAAAACATATATGCTTGACCTAGTGCCGGATGTAAAAAACTGGTGGCGTTTCTGGAGTATTCGACTAGGTGCGGTGGGCCTTTCCATTGTTGGTATTTTCGAGGTATTCCCCGATGTTGCGACGACTGTTTGGCTGGCTATCCCTGCTGATATCAAAACTACGTTCTCGCCAGAAACCGGGCGATACATCGGTTACGCCATCATTGCCGCAGGACTTATATCCAGAGTCATTAAACAACGCCGTTTGCCTGATGTGGGGGCAAAAGGTAAGCCAGGTATTCCGGGATCGGATAACCTGGACGGCGCGCGAGCTGGGGATTGATGCCAGCGACCTGATGTGCGTTATCGCGTTCGAATCGGGGCGTACGTTCAGCGCGTCGGTACGCAACGCGGCGGGCAGCGGCGCAACCGGACTGATCCAATTTATGCCAGCAACGGCGATTCACTATTTTCACAGCGCCGAAGCCATCGCGGCAATGAGTCCGGGCCAGCGCAAGGCCGCAGGGTTGGCCGCGTGCGATATGCTGGCCGCGATGACGGCGGAGGATCAGATCAGGTACGTTTATCGCTACCTGTTGCCGTATAAGGGCCGCATGGGCACGCTGTCCGATATCTATATGGCGGTGCTGTGGCCTGCAGCAGTGGGTAGGCCGGACGACGCTACACTATGGACGAATACCAGCCATCCGAAAACGTACCAACAAAACGGCGGCCTGGACATCAACCGGGACGGCGTTATAACCAAAGGTGAGGCTGCTGCAAAAGTTGCCGCGATGCGTAACGATGGGTTACGCTATGCCTGGAAAGGGGTTGTAAATCCGGGGCGGTAGTGGAACAAGACATAATGCGATGGGCATATGGTATCGGTACGGGGGCGCTATCTATCGGCGTCCTGGTACGCTATCTGTCCGGCATTTGGACACGTGACCGCATCAACCGGGCTGATTTAAACGGTAATATGTCGGTACTTGAAAACCTGCGGAAAGATAACGAATCGCTGCGGGCCGATAATGCAAACTTGCGACGCGAGCGGGACGACTGGCAGCGGCGCTATTACGAGTGTTACACAGGCGACAATGGCTAGGACTATACGGCGATTTGTCATACGGTACTGCGACCAGTTGCAGCTATTTGGGTTTTGGCTGTACGTGGTGGCCGCGTCCCTGATGGGCGTCGGCACTGGCGCATGGTTGATGATGGAATCGGCCAGCAAGCAGGTTGTGACGGCGCGTATCGATTCGGCGGATAAAATCGATGCGGCAAACCAACGCGCGGCAGAGTACCAAGCCAGTAATGCCGAATTGTTAGCGATCATCGGCGGCAGGCTGGCCGCAACAACAACGCGTGTGGCCGAAACGGCGCAGGCCGTCGATGGTATGGCGCGTACTGCAAGCGAGGCAGCGACAACGGCCAGCGTAGCGGCCAGCAAAGCCAGTACGGCGGCCAGCAAAGCCAGTACGGCGGCCAGCAAGGCTAGCGAGGCGGTTGCCAAGGCGTCGATACGCGAAACCGTGATAGTCGAGATACCACAACCAAATAACCCGCCATTGCCTGGGCAGCAGGCCGCGCCGGGCTGGATGTTGAACGGGGGTTAACATGATCGAATTGATAGCCGCGTGGATAGCGTCAGTCCTGGTCGCGATCCTGGGCGGCGTAGTGTACGCAGGACGCGCCAAAAGTAAGGGCCGTGCCGAAGGTAAGGCCGAAGCTGAGAAAGCGCGCCAGGATGCCGCAAATCGAGCCAGGGAGCAAACCCGCGATGCCATACGAGAAACCGATACGCTGGACGATGCTGCTATGCGTCAGCGGGCTATTAACCGGATGCGCGACGGTAAAGCCGGTAGGTGATTTTTGCGACGTAACGCCCCCGCCGTTTGAGTGGCACACCGTCGAGGAAATCGACGCTACGCCAGCGCGAGCACTGCGGTACATTGAAACGCAGGCCGCAGTGTGGGCGGCGTTGTGCGCCCACCGTCGGCATTCATGATGAATAGTCCGTGTGACTGTTAACGCGTACCCGCACTTGCCAGACGTTGCGCGGCGGTGCTTCGCTGATTGTCTGCACATTGATCGGCGAAACCTGCACGTCAACGCTCGCCGCGTGTGCTGCACTGACGTTTAACGCGCGCTGCAGTCCCTGTGCCGCATCCGTGATCGTGGGTGCACCGGATACCAACGGCGGGTAAACCTCGAAACCGGCAGAATCCGCGATAATTCGCGAGCCGTCCGGGAAATGCCATCCCGTGGTTGGTAGTTGGCTACGCGTCGCGAGCTTGTCGCATAACTCGATAGCGTCCAGATAATTCGACAGCGCATATATTGCATGAGCGATCATCATTGCGTGGCACTCCGCACCATAGCGGTTATGTAGTGATCGGCTGGCACCGGTTCGCCGTGGTACTCGCGACGTGCAGCCATCCGGTTTAATTCTGCGGTTTCGTTCCACCGGTCGCGGTCGCAATCCGGCTTGCCGCCAGCCGCGTACAGCGTAACGGGTTTGCGGTTTTGCATCACGTAATCGACCGCGTATAGCTTTTTATTCGGTTCGGCGCGCAACCGGCGCAAGATGGATTTCATTTTCTTAGGCGTGTAGCCGGTCGCGTCGCATATTTGCTGCTGGGTGTATCGCTTACCGCCGTCAAACAACGCCAGGACGCGTACACCGCTAATCGTTATGGGTTCCATGGGGTTATCGTGCACTCCGAGTGAGGATGGCCCGTAACGCGTCCAGCGCGTCTACCTGGCCCTGGTGGTAGTCGAGTGGATGGATATCGTATGCGGCCTGCGCCTGGTTGCGCAGCGTCGCGATTTCGTTATCCAACGCCAGGTACATTTGCGAGACGGCGAACCATTGCCAGCGCGTAGACGGTGCAGCATACCTGCCGTTTTGTGTGCGTCCGGTTACGCCGCCGTTAGCCAGGATAAACCGCTCGAATGATGGTCGGATGAGTTCGGCGCTCATATGGCACCGTTCAAAACCAGATGTACGTTGCTATCGTTCATTTGCGATTTTTCTAAATTTGGCGATCAGTTCTTCGCGTGGTACGTGCGGTTGGCGCGGCGTCGATGGCTTGGGTTAACAGGGGTTCGAGTGGCGCGCCAGCATCGCGCAATCTGATTGCTGCCACGATAAACAATTCAATTTTGTCTAGCAGCATCGATTACCCCGATGATTTCTTCGGCTGTTAAATGTTGGTGCATATAGACGTACGTGACCAGTTGCACCAATGCGCGTTTGGCTCGCGGCGTACCGTTGGTTTCGACAACGGCAAGTGTGACGTCGGTAAGCGATTCTTTACCATCGCGCGCCGCAACAACGGATTTGATGAATTCGTTCATTGTGTTTCTCTGTGCGTGCTCACAGGCCGCAACGAATGATTCAATGGGTGCGTTCATTGTGTTTCGCCTGGTATGCCTGCAGGCCAGCCGCCGTGCGGCTGATGGCCCATATGTTGTATGCGTGCGGCGCGCGGTACGGCCATTTGCTGGCCGGGTATACGCGGTTTAGTTCGGTTTCGTCCATCACGACGACAAGTTTAAATGTTGGCATGATATTAGTGTCTCGTTGCGTTGGTTGATTCGCCAGCGGCCATAATCGCCGCCATGAAATCGGCAAAATGTGCATATGCGACATCGTCGGGATTACCGATCAACAGGTTAGCAAATAGCGTTGGCGCAGATTCGGTGCCGATGTGCAGCCGCACAATACCTGATATGCCGTGCAGCTCGCAGATTTCCCGTAACTCGATTAGCACCGGCACAATCCGTTCATCGAATGCTTGCTCGCGATCCATGGTTTACACTCTAAGCGGTTGGCATACGCCGTTGAATTCCGGATACTCTGGTATCAGTACACGCGCTGACATCATTTCACGGCTTGGCAACACGGTTACCTTATGTTGTTTGCTGGGTTTCGTGCCGAGTGCTACGGCTACTTTCTCGAATAATGCCAGGTACTGCCATTGGAACTGTAGCCAGCCGTCGGCGCGGTCGTGGTGCAGCATGGCGCGTTTATAAGCCGGGTATCGGCCATATTCGCCAGTAAACTGCACGACGGCGGAACCTGCAGCCAACGTACCTTTGCGCGTGTCGGCGTCATACGTTATGAGCGCGTCAAACGGCAGGCGGCCAGCCAGTTTAAAAAATGCGTCGAGCGGTTCATTCGGAATGATAATCTCGGCTGCACCGGCAACGTGTTCGGTTTCGATGACACCTAGATAATGGCCGTTTGTACCAATAATCGCACCGTCAGTGATGCAAACGCCGTTTAGGTAATTGCGTATGTCCAACTTGCCGGTTAGTAAGCGGATGGCGCGCAGGTACGCCATGGGTACGGTTAATTCCATTTTTTAAACCTCGCGATCATCCATGCGTCGATGAGTAGGGCAAGCAGGAAACATCCTGCAATGCTGATAATTGATAGTGCGTCGATCACAGTTGCGGTTCCTTGCGAGTGCGTAGCGGCACGACTGGCGCGCGGTTGATGCGTTCCAGCTCGGCCAGGATGGCGCGCTGTACGGACCACATAGACACGATCAAGGCGCAGGCCAGCCCGGCACACAGCGCGCCAGGGATGCCGAAGGCCATATAGGCAGCGGCCACGATGATTGCTGAGCTTAGCAGCAAAACGGCGTCAGTCAGTTTTACGATTAGTTTGTGCATTACAGTACCTCGCGACGGATATACACATACCCGTTGGGGTGTTTGACGGGCCGCGATTCGCCGTGCAGACGCAGGGCGCGCGCTGATTTCGAGTCGATAGGTTCGACGGTGGTACTCTCGTTCGCCACGTATTCATCACGGCGCTTGCGCGTGTAAAACGCGAGTAAGTGCCGTTGTTCAATCGTCGGCTTGCGAAATACCGGGCGGGTTTCGATTGCGTAGTACATGTTAATTTTTCCTTGCGTAGCGCCATGCGGCGAAAGATAGCGGGTGTATGCCGTTACGCTGCGCCCACGTAACGTAGCGTTGATACCTAGATAGGGCAATTTTGCTCATGCTCATATTTCCTCTAGCCATTCGACAGGGATGCCGTTACGCACCATGGGGTGATCGAATTCGAGCGCGTCGCGTTCGACAACAAGCAAATCGTCCGGCAGCACACGGTATATCTTGCCGCCGTGTACGCTGGCGTGCATGTGTGCGTCAGCCAGCGAATCGTACAGATGGACATAGTGCGCGTGATACTGCGCCAGATCGCCCGCATCAGGCCAGCGCTTGGCGTACATGTCATACGCGGCGTCGCCGTGCTGGCTGTACAGGCTGGCGAGGTCGCCGGTGTGATCGGATGGGGCAACGTGGTACATGGTGTGCGCTCCGGTTAGTAGATGACGCGGCCAATCAGCGCGTTGATGTCGAGGCCGTATTCTTCGGCGCGTGCACCGGCTGCCGAGCTGGCGGCGCGTACCATCGTCGGCCAAAACTCGGCGTCGGTTTCGTCCAGTTCGACGTTTTCGCGGTCAACGTTTTCATCAACCAGGTACAGATTGCGGGCGCGTTCGATGGCGGTAAGTTCGGCGATCAGCGTTTCGTAAGCGCGTTCGCCATCGATGCGGCGTTGCAATTCGGCGATTTCTTGTTCGATGGTCAACATGACTTTCTCCTGGGGGCGCTTGGCCCCCGCTGGCGTATTAGTTGGCGCGTATCGCGGCTTGTGCGGCGTCGATCAGATCGCCGGATGGATCGCGGATAACGACGATGCCACCATCAACAACCAGTGCGATGCGGTTGCGCAACTGGCCCGTGTAGTACCGCGCGCCGTCGTACTCGAATTCAATGACTGCGGTATCCACGTCGGACCATGCCAGCGCATCGAATGCAACCTCAACCGCGCCCTGGTCGGTAATGTCGAGCTGGGCGAGCAATTCGCCATCGCGCAACGCATCGCGCATTTCTTCGCTGGTTTGCGCGCCGTGGTACACCAGCGCTTCGAGGATAGCGAGTGCGTCGCCAGTTGCCGGTACTTGCAAGCCGTTTCTGAGGGTAAACATGGTGCTTTCTCCTGGGGGTTAAAAAATGTACTGCGAGTCACTAATATAACCCGTGTCAGTAGCGAAACGGAACCCTTTAAATTGCAACAGTGTGTAACTTACAACACAACACCAACGTCTAACAGGATGCCGCGCGCCAGCTCGTTGTACTTCGCGTAGTCGATATCGGCTGGCAGCACATCAGGTAGCGTCATGACGGGCCGCGCGCCATCACTGGTTGCGACCTTGTCACCCTTGCTTGTCATGATGTACCGCAGCTCGCCCGCCGCGTAGTACCAGCGTACGGCGCGGCCTAGATACTCGCCGTTTTCGACCCATTTTAATTTTCCGTCGCGTACCTGCTGGCCGTTGTAATACCCGCCACCGGTGACGTTGCGCGCAACGACGAATTCGCGTATGTCGGTACATTCTCGGATGGTTTGCTCAACTGGCACGCCATCGGTTAGATAGCAGATAGCCGCGCGCGTCGATATGTTGGCTGATGGCGTGATGGCGAGCGCGCCGTACGCGTCGTCTACAACGGCAAGCAAACCCTTAGATTTCGTGCGCCCGTCCGGCTTGATAGCCAGATAAGAATTAACCGATTGGCTGTACAGCGCGCGGTAGTCCGTCGTTTCGGTTGCGAGGTTCGCGGCGTGTTCCCAATCGGCCACGATGGCGGCTACGATGGGTTCGAGCACTGCCGGAAAATACGTTACGATGCCGTCGGTATTGGCCGACATAACCCGCACGCCAGCGAGTTCTAATCGTTCGATCAACATCAGCATAGCGAGCTGGCCGGGCAACGTGGTATGTATCAGCAGTTCAGGCGCATAAAACACGCTGTATTGCGAGCCAGTCTTACCAAACGTGCCGTTCAACACAATTTTTTTCGTGTCGGCTGCGCGTTTGTCGCCAGCGTGTTTCGCTGTGATGCGTTCGTCGAAATACGTTTGATAGATGGGGCGAAACGCTGGGCCGACCGCTGGCGGATAGCGCCCGCTATTGAGGATCAGTTTTGGGTAATAGCTGGCAACGTCAATATCGCGCAGGATGTAGCCTGGTGCGGCCACCAACGCGCGGTTTGATTCTTGGCTGTGCAGACCACCAATGCCGAGCTTATATGTCGATTGGCCTATCGTGACGTTTAACCGCTGTAGCTGTGTCGGCAGTTCGATTTTATCGTTGGCGTTGACGACGAATTCCGCCGCGCCTACCATCGCCTGGACGCGCTGTAGATCGTGCGTCAAGTAATGTACCCACGTTGGCATCTGCAGGGTAAACCGATGGCCCGACATGCTGCCGGGTTTCTGCGCGCCGGTAAGATGCTTAATCACGGCCTCGGCTATCTGCGCATCCGATTTGCTGCGCAAGTCCAAGCCGTACGGATCGCCCATGGTAACGCGCAGATCAATGGCCGGTTTGACGCGGTGGTATAAATCAACCGTTGTGGCTAGGTCGTTTAGGCAGTACGCGCGCAGCGTATCGCGTTGATCGGGCGTTATTAGCGCGTCGTGCGGTATCGGCAAGTCCTGGACGGTTTTCGAGTGCATCCGCGCGCCGTACAGTTTTAAAGATACCGCAACGCCAGGTGCCAGTTCGAATAGGTCGATATGGTCGCAATGTGGTACGCGGAATCCATACTCGCGTTCGATTTGCCAGTATCGCTTATTGCCTTGAATTATCGCGTTGCTGATCTGTTTTAGCTCGCCATTATTGTACCCACATAGCGCGCCGCCCAACATCGGCATATCGTAATGTTCGGAGTTAAACCCGATCAACTGCGCGTTGTTGACAAACCATAACAGGCCGTCAACGTCGAGCGGCTGGCCGTCGAATAGCTCATATGCCCATTGGTTGCCGGTGTCGATATCCTGTAGGCATACTAGCCAATAGTTGGAATAACACTCAATATCGAATACTACGCGCATTGTATTTGTCCCAACAATTTGCATTACCGTCATTTCAGATATTCCCGATGCGGCACTTTCTCGCCGTCAACCAGAAAACCCCATGTACCACGATACCGGCCAGTTATAAACAGCGTTACGGGTGGCGTGTGCTGCGACACCGATTGTATCCGGTGATACTCGCCATAGCGTAGCGTATGCGTGTCTCCGGCTTTGCGCACGCGAAATCCATCATTGCGTTGTTCAATGTACCAGCCGCGTAGGATGATGCTGCGAGCGTTCCATGGGTGGTCGTGTAAATGTCGGTCGGAGTCGGCCCGGTGGATAATGTGCAGACGTATGGACGGTAGGCGACGCATCAGCCAGTTTTGCGGCCTGTCATACGGATTGAATATCCAGCCGCGCCCCATATAGTCGCCTATGTCTAGGTACGGATTGCGCGATGCGCGCGTAAGCAGCCAGGCGACGATGCGCGGATGCGTTAGTAGCCCGGCTAGTTGCTGTGGCGTAATCATTGCGGTATCTCGAAAACGTGGAACACCAAGCCGCCGATCATAATATGGCCCGTGCCGTGATATGTGGCGGTTTCCGGTATCGGATGGCCTGTGCCGACTAACATAAACCGGCGTCCGACTAGCGGCTGGTTGGTATCCACCAACGCCCATAAGCATACCGATTGCGCTTGCTCGCCAACGTGTAATACCGTCGCGCCTAGCGGCAGTTTGATTGTGCCATCAATAGGCACTTGATATTTATATACCGTTTTCATCGTTTGTCTGCCCTATCTTGCGCCGCCTGGTCGGTGTACGTCATGCTCGCGTAACGCTTAGATAGTTTATCGATGTTAGCGCGTAACGTGGTAGCGCGTTCGATGCCGAGATTCTGCCGAATGGCCGCTAGGTAGAATTCAATATCGCCGAGTTCCTCAATCACGTTACCCATGTCCAACGGCTTGTTATAGATGACGTATTTTTTGATCGCGTCGAATAGCTCGCCCGCCTCACTAGGTACGCATGACGCGGCGTGCCAGAGTTCGCAGCGGTCGGGTGTTAGTGTTTCGAGAATATCTGCGCCAGGCTTGGCGAGCGCGCGTACAAGTGCATCGTGGGTAATCATGGCATGGCCTAAGTAATGGGGGCGCGTTGCCCCCTGGTTGTGTTTATGCCGACATCTTGCCAGCGCTGATCAACGTCGCGTCAGTCCAGCCGCTAGCAATGTACTGATCGTACGTGTAGTCGGAAACCAGCATACGAGATTGCGGCGTTGGCGGCTGTAGGATGCCTGGATGCGGCGCGCTAGGGGCACCA
>Ga0265293_10004311_pt1 | contig 25212 bp, 17 predicted proteins | sample Munlanlewell138R_FD_192505 | JGI IMG/M metagenome (GOLD analysis project Ga0265293, IMG submission 192505) | Leachate microbial communities from a municipal landfill in Southern Ontario, Canada - Leachate well 138R | ecosystem: Engineered > Solid waste > Landfill > Unclassified | place: Canada...
ATCATTCCCACGGTTTCACCTTACCTCCTGCCCAAGCTGATGCAGGTCCATAACGAAAGCAGGCACGATATCCGGATCGTGGTTTCGGAGCTGACTACTGATCAGATCCTGAAAGCCCTTTCCAACGACTCCCTCGATGGAGGAATCGTGGCAACCCCGCTCAAGGAATCGGCCATCAAAGAGCGCCCCGTTTATTACGAGCGTTTCTTTGCTTACGTTTCTCCCACGGAGAGGGCTCTCTACGCTAAAACGGCGTTGGACGAAAGCGACCTCTCCACCTCGAAGCTGTGGTTACTGGACGAGGTGCATTGTTTCCGGACACAGATACTGCACCTGTGCAACTTGAAGAAGCGGAGAGGAGCCAACCAATCGATCTTCTCGTTTGAAGCGGGCAGCATCGACACGCTCATCCAGATCGTGGATCAAAATGACGGGCTGACCGTGATCCCGGAAATGGCCATTGCCAACTTGAGCGAGAAGCAAAAGAAGAACGTGCGCCCCTTCAAAAACAGCACGCCCGTCCGCGAGATTAGCTTGATCACGCGGAAGGAGTATTTGCGCGAGCGGCTGATCGAGATCATCACGGACGAAATAAAAATAGCCGTGCCCCGGTCGCTTCAAGACACGGCCATGAAGAAATACGTGGTGCCGTTGTGAACTGATCTGATTGCACCATGCCGGCTTTCCGCAAAAAATAAATCCAATTATTTCAATTTTAAATAATTGAGTCCGCTCCGATAAGTTTTTTTGAAAAACTCCCCACCCACAACACCTTGTAGTGCGGGCGAAATCGGCAAAATAGGGTTTGCGGAGGAGACTCATAATTGTAATCCGGCCAATGATGCGAGAAATAAAAAAACAGCTTTTTCGAAGAGGGGAATTTGTTCGCTTGATCTAATTTTGTACATTTGTATAATGTAAGATGCGCCTCGGCAATGCCTAAACAAGCTTGGCACCGCTCTCGGCTTTCATTACATTTGTTTTCGTGAATTACAGCACAAGCCTTGTCCATCGCTTTGGTTTCAAATAAATCATTGTCCGGCGGGCGGCGCGTCACTTGGGTGTCAGATGTATATGTGCAACCCTGTGAAGGTGCTGGAGGTTTTATTCCAATTAGAAAGAAAAGTGAAAGCGCGATTCAGAAATAATATATCCAAACAGATCGCCTTAGTGATGATCGTGGTCTTCGGATTGTTTGTGTTAAACAACGCCCTATTTCTGCACGCGCACCAGTTAAGCAACGGCCGGATTATCCTGCACGCGCACCCTTATAAAAAGAGCCAAGACGCGGCTCCCATTAAAACACACGACCACACGGCGGCAGAGCTGTTCCATATCGGGCATCTCCAGATGCTCTTCTTTATTTTTGTCGCGTTGGCCGTCACCGTGTTTAGAACCGACCAAAAAAGAGTCTACGCGTATATTCATCCCTTTCTGTATCTCGACTATCACGCGAGATCCCGGGGACGTTCTCCTCCCACCTCATGCATTCCTCAACATTAACCATGTCGTTTCTGTTATCACTCGACGTGGTCCATTAATTAAAATCAGAGCAGATTTTTCGAAATTGTTCAATCGCCCGCTATTCGATTGTTAATTGTCGTCAGGACATGGGATTAACTATCGCTGTGGCATAGAATTAATTGTCGCTGTGGCATAGGATTAACCATCGCTGTGGCATAGGATTAACCACGACATATGGTTAATTGTCACTTGTGGCGCGACGGGCGCAGTTTCGTTTTTTATAAAAAACATCCAATACACATTGTATTGATTAAGAAGGGTGCTGAAGATAAGGTGCCTGCAATCTTATTCAATATAGACATTACAAATATTTATTGAATTCATGAGAAAAATAATATATAGCGCGATCCTCCTTTTTACCGTGGTGATCGCGGGAAAAGCGCAAGGGCGTTCAGGCACCGACGCCAACATCGTGGGTGACGTGCAAAGCGAGGGAGAACACGTTCCCTTTATAAATGTAACCATCGACGGGACAACCATCGGTACTTCTACCGATGCCACCGGGCATTTCCAACTGGTGGACTTGCCGGTAGGGGAGTTGACGGTGCGTGTCAGCGGTTTTGGCTACCAGAGCGTGTCCCAGAGTGTGAAAACCGAGGCTAACAAGACGGTGGAGATCAAGTTCGTGGTGAAAGAAGACCCGCTGAACCTGCAAGCCCTCGTGGTGACGGCAGACCGCAACCAGACCAACCGTGCCGAGGCGCCGGTGGTGGTCTCGTCTATCTCGCCGCAATTGATGGTGCAGACCCAGTCGGTGAATATTGCCGAGGGTTTGTCGTTTTCCCCCGGGCTCCGCACCGAGACCAACTGCCAGAGCTGCGGGTTCACCCAGTTGCGGATGAACGGGATGGAAGGGGCTTACACCCAGATACTGTTGAATAGCCGCCCGGTCTTTAGCGGGCTGGCCGGTGTGTACGGCTTGGAATTGATCCCCACCAACATGGTGGAACGGATGGAGGTGGTTCGCGGAGGCGGGTCGGCCCTTTTTGGCGGGAACGCTATCGCGGGAACGGTGAATATCATCACCAAGGAACCTGCCAGGAACTCTTTCAGTATGGATAGCCGGATAGGAGCGATCAACGTGGGAGGGCGCGAGGGTTCTACCACGAAGGCAGATACGGAGCTGAACGTGAACGCGTCGGTAGTGAGCGACGACCGGAAGACGGGCGGGTATATTTATACCATGCTGCGCAACAGGGGCGCCTATGATGCCAACGGGGACGGCTTCAGCGAAATGGTTGAATTGGATAACACCACGTTTGGATTCAACGTGTTTCATAAACCGGGAAGCAGGAGCAAGATCTCGCTTGACGGGTACCGGATCAGCGAGTACCGCCGTGGAGGCAATATGCTCGATTACCTTCCCCACGAGGCAGACGTCGCCGAGCAACTCCAACACCTTATCTCAGGGGGGAACCTCTCGTACGATCTCTTTACCAACGGCAAGTACGATAAGCTGAACCTGTACGTGTCGGCCCAACATGTCGCGCGCGACTCGTACTACGGAGCCGAGCAAGACCTGGGCGGCTACGGAGACACCAAAAACCTCACCACTTCGGTAGGGGCGCAGTATAACCTGAACAGCGACCATTTCTTGTTCGCTCCCTCCACGACCGTTTTCGGGATCGATAATACCAACGATAACTTGCGTGATGTGAAATTGGGCGCCGAAGGAGAAGAGAATGTCACGCTTTTCGACCAGTACTCGAATACGTTGGGCACCTTCGTGCAGCAAGACTGGAAAACGGAGAAAGTGAATTTTACCTTAGGGCTGCGATACGATTATTATTGGATCAAGGATACGGAAAGCGTGTCCGATGATCCTAGCGGTGGCGTGTTGGTGCCGCGCGCGGGACTGCTCTACAAGCTGACGCCCGATTTGCGCTTCCGGGTGGGCTATGCCAGGGGCTATCGCGCCCCCCAAGTCTTTAACGAGGACCTCCACGTGGACCTTGTAAACGCCACGCGGGTGGAGACACGTAACTCCCCCGATTTGAAACAAGAGACCTCCAACGCGTACACCGCCTCTTTCAACTCGGTATTTGTTTGGGGTAGCACTTACCACGATTTTCTGGTGGAAGGGTTTTACACGCAACTGATCAACCCGTTCGCCAACGAGTACGCGTTGCTCGACGAGGCGGATGAGTCGCGCGGTTTTTACTACGAGAGGGTAAACGCCGAAGACGGCGCGTACGTGTCCGGAGTCAACCTCGAACTGAAGTCACTCCTGTCCACTCGATTAGAGGCACAGCTCGGGTTTACTTTCCAAGCAAGCCGCTACAAAAAAGCACAGGCGTGGGGGGAAGAAGAAGGGAGCGTCTCGAAGAATTTCCTGAGAACCCCCGGCCAGTACGGCTATGCCACTTTTATCTGGAAGCCGACGGAGCATTTTAACACCTCTCTGTCCCTCAACTATACCGGATCGATGGATGTGTCGCACTTCGGACTCTATGCCAATGACTTCGAGGGTGCCGAGCGGGAAAGGGTGCAGGCGGCCATCAACAACGGGGATATCATCGAAGGGGAAAGGTTGGAGAGAACCCCTGATTTCCTCGTGGCAGACCTGTTGTTTTCGTATGACTTCCATTTGGGCAAGGAAACAACGTTGGAGCTTTTCGCGGGGGTGAAGAATATTTTCAACCAGATACAGAGAGACTACGACAGGGGAATGTACCGTGATTCAGACTATATTTACGGGCCTTCGCAACCGCGTACTGTCAACGTGGGTATCCGGTTCGGCAACTTTTAAGCCGTCACTTTTTTTTCATCCCACGAAACAACCAAATTTTATCCGGGTACCCCTTTCCTCCCCTTATCGTTTCATCTTTTTGTGTTACTTTTGCACAAAAGCAAAGCAGACCCTGATTAATGTAATCCGTCAAAGATGATGACAGGCTGGTTTTATGAATATTCAAGCAATTATTGATACATATTACTCGAGGGGCACGAAATTATACGATATCTACCTATCGCACGTGACCGATGTGACAAACAAAGCGCTTTCTATCGCGGCGAAGCATCCGGAATTGGCTGTAAATACCCGGTTCATAGAAGAGGCGGGCATGCTACACGACATTGGCATCTTTATGACCAACGCTCCCCATATCGCGTGCAAGGGCCCCTATCCCTATATCTGTCACGGTTACCTGGGGCGTGAGCTGCTCGACTTGGAAGGATATCCCAAGCATGGGTTGGTATGTGAGCGCCACACCGGAACAGGCCTTAGCCTCGAGGGCATCATCAAGCGGAAGCTCCCAATTCCTCATCGAGATATGCGCCCCGTAAGCTTGGAGGAGAAAATCATCTGTTTTGCCGATAAGTTTTTTTCCAAATCACACTTGGGAAAAGAGAAGCCGATAAAAAAAATCCGGCAGGGACTTAAACGACACGATTGGCACCAGGTGAAGGTGTTTGACGAATGGTGTGAATTGTTCCTCTGACTTGCCCCGTCGCTGTATCGTTCTACGAGTTCTGTTTGCCGCCGGCGCGAAAGGCCGTTTTTGCGCTGATTTTTTTTGGCAAACTATTTGCTGTATATGTCGGTGGCAATCCAATTGAATTGAATATGAGACAAGACAACAAAAATAATACCGATCCCAAGGAGCGGATCGACGATCTCGAGGGAGAGGTGACCAAAGGTCAGCCGGAAAACGAGGCGAGAGAGAAAAGCGACAGATTGACAGACGCGGATACCGCGTCCACGATAGAAACGGGAGAATCCGAAAATAACGGAGTCAATCCGGTGGAGGAGTTGGAGACGCTTCAGCAGAAGTATGACGAGTTGAACGATAGCTACCTGCGCCTGCATGCCGAGTTCGATAACTTCCGCAAACGCACGCTGAAAGAGAAGACCGAGCTTATCAAGAGTGGGGGCGAGCGGGTGCTCCTCGATATCGTGACCCTCGTGGACGACTTTGAGCGGGCACTCGATTCGCTGCACAAGACAGACGACAAAGAGGCGTTGCTCGAGGGGATGGATCTCATTTACTCCAAGTTTATAAACTTCTTGAAACAACACGGGGTAAAGGAGATTGAAGCCGTGGGGCAACCTTTCGACGCCGACCGCTTCGAAGCGGTAACCACTATCCCGGTCACCGAAGAGTCGCGGAAAGGAACGGTGGTGGATTGCATCCAGAAGGGATACGAGATGAACGAAAAAATCATCCGTTTCCCCAAAGTAATCGTGGGGGAATAATATGGCAACGAAAAGAGACTATTACGAAATACTCGATGTGTCGAAGTCGGCTTCTGCCGAGGAGATAAAGAAGGCTTACCGTAAGAAGGCGATCCAGTATCATCCCGACAAAAACCCGGGAGACCACGAGGCAGAAGAGAGGTTTAAAGAGGCTGCCGAAGCGTACGAGGTACTGAGCGACGCCAATAAACGGGCCCGGTACGACCAGTTTGGGCATGCCGGGGTGAGCGGTTCAGCTTCCGGTGGTTTCGGCGGTGGCATGTCGATGGACGATATCTTCTCCCAGTTCGGGGATATCTTTGGCGGCCACTTTGGCGGTTTCGGAGGTTTTGGCGGATTCGGTGGACAGCGTGGCCGCAGGGTGAACCGCGGTTCCGACCTCCGGGTGAAAGTGAAGCTCACGCTGCGCGAGATCCTCAACGGGGTCGAGAAAAAGATAAAGGTGAAGAAGTTGGTCGCCTGTTCGCATTGCGACGGGAATGGCTCGGAGGGAGGAACAGCCATCGCCACCTGCGGTACCTGTAACGGTTCGGGGGTGGTGACACGCGTGGCGAATACCATCCTGGGGCAAATGCAAACCAGCTCCACGTGCCCCACCTGTAACGGAGACGGCAACACTATCACGAAAAAATGTGCTCATTGTAACGGCGAAGGCATCACGCGCGCCGAGGAGGTAATCCCTATCCGCATCCCCGCCGGGGTGGCGGAAGGAATGCAACTCTCCATGTCGGGCAAGGGAAATGCCGCCCGAAGAGGAGGAATCAACGGCGACCTGCTTATCGTGGTAGAAGAGGAGCAAGACCCGAACCTTATCCGGGACGAAAACGATGTCATCTACAACCTTTTCCTGAGTTTCCCTATGGCTGCTTTGGGCGGCACGGTGGAGGTACCCACCATTGAAGGGATGGCCAAGGTGAAGATAGAGCCCGGCACGCAGCCGGGTAAAGTGCTCCGGTTGCGCAACAAGGGGCTGCCTTCTGTCAACGGCTATGGTAAAGGCGATGAGCTGGTGAACGTGAACGTGTACGTTCCCGAGAAACTCGATGACAAAGAGAGGGAATGGCTCGAGAAAATGGATAAATCGGTCAATTTTGTCCCCTCGTCGTCAGCACGGAAAACCGTGTTCGATAAATTCAAGAAGATGTTCGACTAGTGGTGTCACCCCCGTTGGGGGTGCAATAGGGCCCTTGGCGTATCGCCAAGGGAAGGGTTATTCAACTAAGTTACTCCCGCTCGAATGAATGTAAATCGAGGACATATAATACATGAAATCACTCCTTTATCGGATAAGGATTGTTTTTACATTGCTGATAGACGAAAATCGGAGTTTACATACCCCATGCATTCTCACAGCGAGTTTGAAATCAACTATATCGAGAATGCCGAGGGGGTTAGGCGTATTGTGGGCGACTCGGTAGAAATAATTGGTAAATATGATCTTACGCTTATCGCCGGTGAGGATTTGGAGCACGTGTGGGAACAGCATCAATGTACCTCGAAACAGATACGAGAAATAACCATCCAGTTCTCCAAGGATCTCTTTTTTGATAATCTTATTCATAAAAATCAGTTCGATAGTATTCGGAAGATGCTCAACGACGCCCAGAAAGGAATCAATTTTCCGATGGAAACCATTATGAGAGTCTATCCCATGCTTGATACACTCTCGGCCGAGGAATCCGGTTTCCATGCAGTCATAAAACTGTTGACCATCTTGTACGAGCTGTCCCTCTGTGATAATTATCGTGCTTTAGCGAGTACCTCGTTTGCACATATTGATGAAACTTCCGATAGCAGGCGCGTGCGAAAGATTTACGAGTATATCAACGCCCATTATAAAGAAGATATTCGGTTAGAGGATCTCGCGAATATAGTTGGAATGACCCCTGTCGCATTGAGCCGCTTTTTTAAATTACGTACCGGAAAGACTGTCACCGATTATATTATAGACATACGCCTTGGGCATGCCACGAGATTTCTCGTGGATACCACCAACACCATAACGGAGATTTGTTATGAAAGTGGATTTAATAACCTGTCAAATTTCAACCGTATTTTCAAGAAAAAAAAGGGGTGTACCCCAAAAGAATTTCGAGAAAATTACCGGAAAACAAAACTTGTTATTTAATTGGCTACTCGTTTTCCAAGGGTACTTCCGTCCTTATCCTTTTAAATATTAAGCTGAAATGATGAAAACTGTATTTTTTGTCGCATGCGAATAGTATTAGTTTGAATTAAGATAATACCATTTTTTGTTAAATCGCGTCTTGCTTTCTCCTTTAAGTGTTCCGGAAATAATGCTTATTCAAGGGGAAATTCGAATTACTTCGCTTTGTCTGCCTTGTGCAATAAAAAATGTTACAATAGCCGCCAAGATTAAAATAAGTGTTATTCTGGGATAATATAGTACTTGATTGTTGAATTTGCCTCCATTACTTTTGTAATATTATTGAGATTATTTATTAATAACATTTTGTAACTGTATGAAAAACTTTATGATGTTATGTCTGACTCTTTTAACGAGTCTTTCGCTAATGGCCCAGCAACAGGAAATAACGGGTACCGTGGTGGACGTTAGCGATAATTCCGCGATGATTGGGGTGAATATTATGGAAAAAGGAACCTTAAACGGTACAGTAACCGATATAAACGGGAATTTTTCTTTGCATGTAACTACAGAGGATCCCGTACTCATTTTTTCAAGTATTGGATATCGGGTACAAGAAATTCGTGTTGGCGACCGAACCCGCTTGTCGGTTCTTATGAATGAGGATACAGAGTTGCTGGAAGAAGTAGTGGTGGTTGGGTACGGTTCAATGAGGAAAAGTGATCTCACTGGCTCTGTTTCTTCTCTTAAAACGGAGAAATTAAATGTGATACCTGCTAACTCGATAGAAGGATTACTTCAAGGACGAGTCGCGGGTGTTCAGATTATCAACTCTTCGCAAGATCCTGGGGCCGGAGCCACGGTCAGGATTCGCGGGAACTCTTCGCTACGAGGCTCTAACACGCCGTTGGTAGTGGTTGACGGTTTCCCGTTCGGGGATGCCGGGGACTTAAAACAAATTAATCCCCAGGATATCGTGTCGATGGAAATATTAAAAGATGCTTCCGCGTCTGCTATTTATGGGTCACGAGGTGCCAACGGGGTTATTTTGGTCACCACGCGCCGCGCCCAACAAAACACCACGAGGGTGACTATACATCAACAAACCACGTTTTCGGGATTTACTTCCGAGTTGAATTTATGGAGAGACCCCGTGCTGATGGCGATGTTAAGTAATGAGGCGAATATAAACGCGGGGCTCACCCCCACCTATATTGGAGCCGTGAATGCCGCGGGAATTTATTATCCCTCTATAGAAGAATTACAGACTACATGGACCACGAATACTCGCTGGGATGATATAGTATTCCGTTCGACGCCGGTATCCAATAATACAACCGTGCAAGTGTCGAGTGGGACAGATCGTACCAATTTCATAGCAAGTGCAAATTATTATTCCGATAACGGCGTGTATATAAAGGATAATTACAAGAAATATGGATTCAATTTTTCAGTCGAGCACAAGCTGTTTGAAAACTTCAATGCCCGGCTCAGTTCAAATATTGTAAGGAATCAACGCCAGAATAATGGTGGATTATCCTATGGGAGAAATCCAATCTTCCCGGTATATAATGAAGATGGCAGTTATTTCCAATACAGCGTTAATGATTATTATCATCCACTGGCGATCACCAATCTCCAGAAAAACGAGTCCAAGGGACTAGACGTGGTCAGTTTTGGGCTACTTGATTGGCAAATCACGAAGGCGTTAAACGTGAAAGGCCAGTTTAACTACAAACATGGTGAGTCGATTACCGATCAGTATTTTCCGAAGAAATATACCGAGACCGGAACCTTTAACGACGGGTATGGCAGTATCAATAACTGGAAAGATGACAATATTGTTGTAGAAGCCTATGCCACCTACAATGAACAATTCGATAGGCATAATTTAACGATTATGGGAGGTTACTCGTACGAGAATTATCAATCCCGTAGTTCCTATTTAGGTGCTAAAGGTTTCGTGAATGAATCCTTGGGCAACGAGAACCTTGCCTCTGGCGATGCTTCTACCTACTCCATCAGCAATGGCCTGTACAAGACCGAATTAGTTTCTGGGCTGGCGCGGTTAAATTATGGATATGACAACCGGTACTTGGCGACACTCACCGCACGTATGGATGGATCGTCTAAATTTGGTAGGGATAATAAATACGCTTTCTTCCCATCCGGTGCTATTAGCTGGAATGCACAAGAAGAGGAGTTTATAAAGCAATGGGATGTTTTTGATGTGCTAAAATTGCGCGCGAGCTATGGTTACTCGGGGAATCAAGGAATCAGTGCTTACCAGACACTAAGCCGTTACGGGCAGCATAAATATTTTCATAACGGGGTGTTTGTTACTGCTATAGGCCCTGGGTACCAATCGGGGACATCCGGGCAAGACGGCATATTTGCAGTCTGGAGCGGGATACCTAATGCCGGGTTAAAATGGGAGACAACAGGACAATTCGACGTGGGTTTAGATATGTCCTTTTTCAGGCAGCGATTGAATGTGACTTTCGATTGGTACACGAAGCACACGTCCGATCTATTGCGCGAAAGAAATATCGCGCCATCGTCCGGTTATGACAGGATGTGGGTTAACGATGGAGAGATTCGAAATAGAGGGATAGAGTTAACTGTTGACGGGACTATATATCAAAACAACGATTTGCGAATTGGAGGAACGGTTGTTTACTCGAGGAACCGTAACGAGGTGTTAAGTTTAGGTAACTCCATAGAGGCAGGGCTAAACACGGATACAAGAACGGGCATGCTTTACGAGAATTACGGAAATTCATCGGAACAGTTTAGGTCGTTTACCAATATCCTGGCCGTGGGACAACCGATGTATGTATATTATGGTTATAAAGCAGAGGGTATCGTCCAATCTTTAGCGGAAGGTTACGAGGCCGGTTTGCAAGGTGACGATGCGTATCCGGGTGAATTCAAGTATTTAAACATATACGATGAAGACGGGCTAGGCGTTGTTGATGAGAACGATAGAATGATAATTGGAGATCCTAACCCGGATTGGGTGGGGTCATTCAATCTAGATGTAGCCTATAAAAGGTTTGATTTGAGTCTCTTTTTTAATGGTGTTTTCGGAAATGATGTAATCAACACGCAGCGCTTTAATCAACCCAGCAATCAACCGCTCCGTTGGACACCCGATAACCCGGGGAACGAATATCCTAGCCTGAACGCGAATAGACAGTATAAGTTTTCCGACTGGTGGATTGAAGATGGATCCTTCGTCCGTATTCAGAATGTATCATTGGGATACACGTTCCCGTTCTTGGACTCCAAGGGAAGTATCCGTTTATATGGAAACGTGAGTAACCTGTATACATTCACGGGTTTCTCCGGGTATGATCCGGAGGTAGGTGTCTTGGGAATGTATTCCGGGGGATATCCCCGCTTGAGGAAGTGGACGTTTGGTCTTGATATAACATTTTAATTAAACGCTATTTAAAACGACAAGTATGAAAAATATATACAAATTAACATTCACCGTCGTGATTGGATTACTGGGAATGATTTCATGCGACCTGGAAGAATATCCCTATGGGTTTTATTCTGAAGATAATTTTTATAAAACAGAAGCTGATGCCGAGTCAGCCGTGAACTATATTTACGACGCGATTACTTATATTGAGTATTCACGTACCATCGTTTTCTTGGGAGATATGAATACGGATGATATGAATCCAAAAGGAGATGCTGCTGCCGACACGAAGAACCTGGACGGGTGGTCCATAAATAGCTTCAGGACAAATATGCATTTGGCAAATCTCTTTAAATATTCATACATTGCCATCAACCGGGCGAACGCCGTGATAAAGAAGGTCGCCGAAATGAATATCGATGAGGGATTGAAAAACAGGTATTTAGGAGAGGCGTATTTCATGCGGGGATACTCTTATTTTAATTTGGCTCGTAATTTTGGACGGGTACCTATTCATCTCGCGCCGGTTGAAAAACTATCAGAAGCAACCCAGCCCCCTGCCGCCACGTTAGATGAGATGTGGGACAGGATTATCGTTGATTTTACCGAAGCCGGGAACTTGCTACCATATTATCCCGCACCCGTTGCGGGACGTGCCGATAGGGCAGCTGCTCACTCTTTTTTAGCTAAATCCTACCTGTATATCGCGTCTTCAAAAGAACATGGAGTACCTGAATATATCAACATGACTCATGATGTGGAGGAGTATTATCAAAAAGCGGTTGAATTCGCGGGAAAAGTCGTGGATAACCCTGAACAGTCAGTGTTTGGTTTTTCGAACAACCTGCTGGATATTTATGATGTTGAAAAACCAAACGGGCCCGAGCATATTTTTATTATGTCAATGGATCGTACGGGAGAGAACGAAGGACAATACTCTAAAATATCGAAGATGTATATCCCTTACGTTTCGGGAGCAACCATCTACTTGAGGCAAGGGGACACGGATGAAATGATACCCTCTCATGACGGCTGGGGAGAATACAGGACCAGTATACCCTTCTACAATTCGTTTGAGGCTGGAGATCGTCGAAAAGAGTGGCTTATCGTGGATAGAGTGTACGATGCTTCCGGTAACCTGAGTGCGTCCTATTCAGATGGAAGGCTGGAGTACCCCTTCTGCCGCAAGTTTATAGATCCTCATTTCATGGGCGATAAGACATCTACACGGCCATACTTGATGCGGTATTCTGATGTCGCGTTGATATACGCGGAAGCCGCGGGGCCAACCACCAAGGCTTATGAACTAGTGAACTCTATCCGTGCTCGCGCGGGATTAGGAGATCTGCCTTCCGGTTTAGATAAAAATACCTTTCGCGAAACCGTGTTGAACGAACGGCGCTACGAGCTTTCGTTTGAAGGAGATCGTTGCTATGACCTTCGTCGCTGGAACCGGTTGCATACTGAAATAGCAGAAGCAAGAGAGCAGGGGTTAACGGCCAACGATATGGTGTTTTACCCGATTCCTTCCATCGAGACCGACCTGAACCCTAATTATTAACTTTCAAAATGAGAACAATGAAAACATTGACGCATACCCTATTTATATGTGTAATATTATTGCTTACAAGCTGGTCGTGTAAAAACGACCCGTGGGCCGATATCGCGGATGGTTCTTGGAACCGTGAACGTACCGTGTTGGAAATAAAATTCCAAGGGCAGGCTGGTAAAGCTATTATTACCTCGAACGATGCCGCTACCGGAACGATAGAGTTAGCTCTAGCGGTTGATATGATTGATGACCTGTCAAAGGTGAAGCTTGATAAGCTGATGACCTCGTATAAAGCCACTTCTTCCGTTGCCGCTGGAGGAACCATGGATTTCGCAAGCGGGGCACCCTCGTTTTCCGTTACCTCGGAAACAGGAGAAACGCGTACCTACACCATTCACATGTCTCCTTTTTCTGAAGACCTGATAGGCTTTTATGATATCAGGGATTTATATGTATACGGGGGTACGGGACCGGAGTATGGTGGAGGTGCCGTCATGAAGCCAAGCGATAAGTCGTGGTGCTGGGATCAAAGCGGGGAAGGCCCCGATGCCGAGACAGACAATTATTTAGAGTTTACCATGACAGAGATCATGGAGAATGGGAATACAACAGGCAGCTGCCTGCATCATGCCGGCGAAGACGGGAATTACTGGAACTGCATTTACAATGGAGAATTTAATAATGAAGGTGACAACGATATTGATTTGAATAAATTTTATCGTCAAATACCGGTTGGAGAAAGCACGTGGGTTCGGGACTATTCCGCTCAAACCATAACTTTCACCGATTCCAATGGAAGGGTAACTACCGGGCAATTATTGAATAGTGGAACGTATCCCCTGTTTGGTGATGACCTGAAGTTGACAGTTCCAGATCAAGCGTTTAGGTTTGTACTTAACGGGGTTGATGATTGGAACAATATCTATTCCGATTACGATAAGTTCGTGAAAAAGCCGAGAAATTATTTCGTGTTAATAGAAAAACGTTAGTCCAAGTATTTGATTATAACCCGGGACGAATAGCAAATACCTATCGTCCCGGCTAATTGAAATTTTAATCGTATGAAACTATCCCCCCACTATTACTTGCTTTTGATATGCCTAGCCTGCATGCTTCCCGCGTGCTCTCCCGAGGATGATGGAGTCAACGGGGAGCCGGAACCGCCAGCAGAAGCCGTGATATTAAAGCTGGCCGACAAGAGTGCTACCTCAGAGACTAAAGCCTTGTATTCAAATTTATGGGCAATACAGGAAAAAGGATTTATGTTTGGCCACCACGACGACCTGTTTTACGGCCGCCGGTGGTATAACGTGCCCGGGGGATCGGATACCAAAGATGTAGCCGGGGATTACCCCGCGGTGTTGAGCATTGATTTTGCACCGGTGATGGATGACAGGCACGAGTCGGACGCCGCGGAAAACAGTATTCGAGAGAGAGTGTGTAAAGAGGCCTATAATCGCGGAATGGTTATTACCGCGTGCCTGCATCTGAATAACCCGCTTACAGGGGGAGACTCTTGGGATAACTCAAGCGATCAGGTCGCGAGTGAGATATTAAAAGAAAACAGCCCCACGCGAGAGAAATTCAATTCATGGTTAGACCGGCTGGCGGAGTTCGCTTTAAACCTGAAGGGAGATGACGGCAAAACAATTCCAATAATCTTGCGTCCTTTCCACGAGCACACGCAATCATGGTCGTGGTGGGGCTCTACCTGTACCACTACCGCCCAGTTTGTGGCGCTCTGGCAATACACGGTTGACTACCTGAAGAATGAGAAAGGAGTGCACAGCTTTATTTATGCTATCAGCCCGCAAATGGATTCGTCGAAGAGCGTGGAGGATTTTTATTACCGCTGGCCCGGCGACGATTACGTGGACTTTATAGGAATGGACTCCTACCAGGGGATCAATAACAACGTTTTCGTGAATAACCTGAGAGCACTCTCCGCCGCTGCTATAGCGAAGAAAAAACCTTGTGGAGTCACCGAAACAGGTGTGGAGGGTTTCTCTAAAGCCGACTACTGGACAAACAATATTCTGGCCCCGATGACGGGACGAAAAGTAAGCATGGTGGTTACCTGGCGCAACAAATACGACCCGGCCGAAGAGGGATCGCACTACTTTTCAGTTTTTAAGGGACATGTGTCCGAGAGAGACTTTGTTTCATTTTATGAAAGCCCCCTCACCTTTTTCGCGGCAGATTTGCCGGATATGTATACAATGGCCGAGAATATCGAGGTTCATTAACTAATTACAAAAAATGATCGTATGAGACAGCTGCTTCTATTACTCCTCTTTTGCGTGAATTTGCTTTTGGTGCACGGGCAAGATGTTGACTTGGTAGACAACAAGGCTACCCGGGAGACCAAAGACTTATACGCGTTCTTGTGGGATGTTCAAGAAAATAACCTAACATTATTCGGCCATCACGACGCGCTCGCCTACGGACACGGTTGGCGAGACCGCTTGGGGTACTCCGATGTTTACTCGATGGTTGGTGAACATCCCGCGGTATGTAGTCTTGACTTTGGCAAAATTGAACATAACGACAGCCTCAATATTAATAGAATTCCCTTCGATAAAATGCGTGAGATTGTACAATACGCATATAAGAGAGGACAAATCATCACGTTTTGCTGGCACGTGGATAACCCGAAAACGTATGATAAAAACGCGGCATACCCCGTTGGCACATCATGGGATAATTCGGATAATGACGTTGTCCGGGAAATATTGACTGAAAACTCGGGATTGAACCTGCTGTTTAAAACATGGATGGATAACTTGGCCGACTATATCTACACGCTAAAAGACGAGAACGGCGAGCCCATTCCCTTTATTTTTCGTCCTTGGCACGAGCACACGCAAACATGGAACTGGTGGGGAAAAAAATGTGCAACCGACGAGGAGTTTGTCGAACTATGGAGATTCACGATAAAATACCTGAGGGATGTCAAGGGAATCCATAATATGATTTACGCGATATCCCCGCAAATGGACGAGGTATATGAAAATACCCGAGAGCGTTTGACTTTTAGATGGCCGGGAGACGAGTTTGTAGATTTTATAGGAATGGATTGCTACCACGGGAGAAACCACGCGGCGTTGAAATCTAACTTGGAAACATTGTCTAAATTGTCCAAAGAGAAGGGCAAGCCATTCGGGATTACCGAAATGGGTATCGAAGGGGTTACGTATGATAAATATTTCACCCGTGAAGTGCTTCCTTATATAACCAACAGCAACCCGTCGTTATTGATTTTTTGGAGAAATGATGATGAGTCGTCCAACCATCACTTTTTACCCTATAAAGGGCACCCGGCAGAACCCGACTTTATCGAGTTTTGTGATTCCGATCATATCGTTTTAGAAAACGGGGTGATCAAGAATAAACAGGGATACCGTATTAAAAAATAAAGCTAGTATGAAGAAAACTACGCTATTAATCCTTGCAGTTCTGTTTGCTAACGTTGTCGCGGGTCAGATTAAGACAGTGACCCTTAACACGAATGCTCCCGAGCAATACGCGCGGGTGGATATCGAGATTGAGCTGGTGGCAAAATTCGAGAATCCTCATTTTCAAGAAGAGGTAGCCCTTGATATGCATATTACAGCCCCTTCCGGGAAAAAACTGGTACTCCCTTGTTATTATGAATCCGGTGAAAGCGGGAGAACATCCCTCTGGAAAGCTCGCTTTACCCCGGGAGAGACGGGGGAATACAAGTACACCTTTCAACTCTCCCGTGGGAGAAAGAAAAGCGCTCTCTCCAGCGAACACTCCTTTTACGCGAGTGCCTCTCGAAAACCGGGGTTCCTGCGCACCAAATCTAACTGGATATTGCAATTCGATGATGGTACCCCTTTTCGCGGCGTGGGCCAGAATATTGGTTGGGAAACAAGGGATACCGACGATTCTAAATTTTTTAAGGACCTGCACGAGAGAGCGGATATTTATCATTACGACTACATGCTGCCCGAGTTTGCACGTAATGGCGGGAACTTCTATCGCACGTGGATATGCTCGTGGAACTTGCCTATAGACTACGAAGGTCCTTTTAATAACAGCCGTTACAACGTGTCGACGGAGTACTATAATCCCGATGCGCTTGCCCGGATGGATCACGTGATCGAGCTCTCTGAAACCCTCGATCTTTACATTATGCTTACCTTGGGCCAAGGAGGGTATACTACTCGGGATCGCGGCCCGGTAACCTCTCCCGAAGAGTTTTTTGCCGCTCCTGAGGCACGCGCTTGGTATAAAAATAGACTTCGCTATATTGTCGCGCGCTGGGGATATAGCCCCGCCATCGCCATGTGGGAGTTTTTTAACGAAGTGGATAACGTGCAATTCCGTGATCCCGGCAATCCCATCGATGGGAAACTGATTGTTGATTGGCATGAAGAGATGAGTAGCTACCTCAAACAGGTTGACCCGTACCAGCATATCGTGACTACCAGCATATCGCACCGGGATATCGAGGGATTGAATTCCATCGCCAACATTGATATAAACCAGAAGCATATCTATAACAACACGTCTGTGTTGCCCGAAGAGATAAACAACTACGTGAACGAATTCGGGAAACCCTATATTATCGGTGAATTCGGACACGAATGGGACTGGTCGAAAAACTTCGATGACTTCTCTCACGAAATGGATATCGACTTCAAACGGGGATTGTGGTACGGTATTTTTTCTCCCACCCCTGTTACCCCCATGAGCTGGTGGTGGGAGTACTTCGACGCCCGCCGTCTGACACCCTATTTCCGCGGTGTAAGAGAGATAAGCGATCGTATGTTGTACGCCGGAAAAGGGGCGTTTGAACAGCTCGCGGTAAAAGCAGGTGATCTGCAGGCTCTCGGGGTGAAATGTGGAAACGAGGTATACGTGTACCTGTTCAACCCAAGTAACAGTACCATTATGACGGATGTCGTAATCGACCTGCCGGGAGCGTATGGCAGATATAAAGGAGAAAGCTTCGAGCCCACGATGAGAATTTATGACCCGGTGCGGAATATTGAAGAGGCTGCAGGGGAAATATCCTTGAAAAATGAAATACTCGGCTCGAGCCGCGAGGTTGTTTATATTCTTACACCGGAATAACCGTAATATAATCAAAGGATAACTACTTGATTCTTGTGGAAAGAAGCAGGATAAATCCCGAAACCAAATCTGAATGATACCATGATGAGAAACCAGAGTTTTGAAGAAAAGAATTAATAACAAAGTGAATAGAGAAATAGATGGACATGCATTTTAAGGAACGATTAGAGGCAATTAACAGAGAATACGAACGGTTGATTTCATTAGAAAACTCCCCGGTGTTATATGGGAACGGCATATTCAAGAGATACAAGAACCCGGTGCTTACAGCAGCCCACACGCCCCCGCTCTGGCGGTACGACCTGAATCCGGAAACGAACCCTTTTCTGATGGAACGGATCGGGATCAACGCGACCATGAACTCGGCGGCTATAAAGTGGCAAGGAAAATATCTCATGATGGTGAGAGTGGAAGGGGCCGACCGGAAGTCTTTTTTCGCCATCGCGGAAAGTCCGAATGGTATTGATAACTTCCGTTTCTGGGATTACCCGGTAATGATACCCGAGGAGAATTATCCTGCCACCAACTTGTACGATATGAGGCTTACGCTTCATGAAGATGGATGGGTCTACGGGGTATTCTGTGCCGAACGCTTCGATGAAACGGCCGAAGATGGAGATTTGTCGAAGGCGAAAGCATCAGCGGGAGTGGTCCGGACAAAAGATATGATCAACTGGGAACGTTTACCCGATATCGACTCGAAAAGCCAACAGCGAAACGTGGTGCTGCATCCCGAGTTTGTTGACGGGAAGTATGCATTGTATACCCGCCCGCAAGATGGTTTTATCAACGCGGGCAGCGGGATGGGTATCGGCTGGGCATTGGTGGATGATATGGCAAACGCGGTAATTACCGAGGAAAAAATCGTGGATCGACGCTATTACCATACCATCAAGGAGCTGAAAAACGGGGAGGGCCCCGCGCCCATTAAAACATCCAAGGGATGGCTCCATTTGGCACATGGGGTACGAGCATGTGCCGCGGGTTTAAGATATGTGTTATATTTGTACATGACTTCGTTGGAAGATCCTTCGAAGCCTATCGCTACACCGGGAGGATATTTTATGGCTCCTGAAGGAGAGGAACGCGTGGGTGATGTATCGAATGTCCTTTTCAGTAATGGATGGATCGCCGACGACGATGGAACGGTCTTTATTTACTATGCTTCTTCCGATACGAGGATGCACGTGGCCACCTCTACCGTGGATCGACTGGTGGATTACTGCTTTCAAACACCCGACGATGGATTGTCGACCTTTAGGTCGGTACAAGCATTATATCGACAGATCGACCGGAACATGCAATTTTTAAATACGGTAAAATAACCCTGTTGGTGATTTTACACGTTGAATACCAAGGTGACATGGTTCGAGGTACAACATTTTATTTATGATAACATTCAAGGAAAAGTTAGGATACGGATTCGGTGACGCGGCATCGTCAATGTTCTGGAAATTGTTCGGGATGTATCTTCTGTTTTTCTATACCGACGTGTTCGGTATGGAAGCCGCGGCAGTGGGAACGATGTTTTTGATCACGCGTGTCTGGGATTCGTTTTTTGATCCGGTGGTGGGTGTCCTGGCTGATCGTACCGAGTCGAGATGGGGTAAATTTAGGTCCTACCTGCTGTTCTTGGCCATACCGTTCGGGGTGATCGGGGTGTTTACCTTCTTTACCCCCGCTTTCTCCTCGACGGGTAAAATAATTTACGCGTACGTTACCTACTCGTTAATGATGATCGTCTACTCGGGTATTAATGTCCCCTACGCCTCGCTGCTGGGAGTGATAAGCCCCAGCCCGAAAGATAGAAACGTGCTTTCTACTTATCGTATGGCCTTTGCTTATATCGGGAGCTTCGTGACATTGCTCTTGTTTATGCCGATGGTCAATTACTTCAGTGGAAATAGCCCCGCGATAGAAGATCAACAGCACGGGTGGTTCATGGCCGTGATCGTGATAGCCCTTGCTTGTATCACCTTGTTCTTGCTCTGTTTCGCGTTTACTAAAGAACGAGTTAAACCTATCCGGGAAAAGCAGGCTCCATTGAAAGACGACTTGCGGGATCTCTTTAAAAATAGACCCTGGTGGATACTCCTGGGAGCAGGTGTTTCCGCGCTTATCTTCAACTCTATACGCGATGGTGCGACCATCTATTACTTTAAGTATTACGTGGAGGAGGATCTGTTCGGAACCATCAATCTCTTGAATATCTCCTTTGTTCTAAGTGGACTATATCTTGCACTTGGCCAAGCCGCTAATCTCCTCGGGGTAATTTTGGCAGCTCCCGTGAGTAACCGGATTGGCAAACGATATACCTACATGGGAGCGATGGCGATTGCCACGGTGTTAAGCCTATTGTTTTATGGATTGGATAGTAGCAATATATTATTGATTTTCATACTTCAGGCACTTATCAGTATTTGCGCCGGGAGCATCTTCCCCTTGTTGTGGTCGATGTATGCCGATTGTGCCGACTACTCGGAATATAAAACCGGTAATCGTGCAACGGGATTAATATTCAGCTCTTCGTCGATGAGCCAGAAGTTAGGATGGGCCATCGGGACAGCAATGACGGGCTGGTTATTGGCATACTTCGGGTTTGAAGCAAACCAAGTGCAGAGCGTGGAAACCATTAACGGAATCAAAATGTTCATGAGTGTCCTTCCCGCTGCAGGGACTATCCTTTCGGTAATATTCATCTATTTTTACCCGCTAACGGAGAAAGGAGTGAAGGCAATCACGGCAGAACTGGAGAAGAGGAGGCATCAACATGAATAGTTTTAAGAACGAGTTGATCACGAATATATTACCATTCTGGATGAACAGGATGCAGGATGATTCCTTTGGTGGTTTCTATGGACAAATTGATGGAGAAGGCCAACTACATCCTAAAGCAAACAAGGGAGCTATCCTCAATGCGAGAATTTTGTGGACCTTTTCCGCGGCTTACCGATTATTGAGAGACGCGCGATACTTGGCGATCGCGCAAAGAGCTTTCGACTATATAACGCGATACTTTATTGATGAAGAGCACGGTGGGGTTTACTGGGAGTTAGATTGCCGGGGAAATCCGGTAAACATGAAAAAGCAGACGTACGCCCAGGGTTTCATGCTATACGGTTTTTCGGAGTTTTACCGGGCGACTGCCAATCCGCTAGCAATGGAGTTGTCAAAGAAGTTTTTTGGTTTGATTGAAAAATGTCATGATAATAACTATGGCGGATATTTAGAAGCATTTACAAGAGATTGGCAACCGATAGAGGATGTACGCCTGAGTGAAAAAGATGCCAATGAAAAAAAAACGATGAATACCCATTTGCATATTCTCGAACCCTATACCAACCTGCTCAGGATATGGCGTGATGATGGGTTGATAACCGCGCAGCGCCGGTTGATAGATATTTTTATAACGAAAATAATTGACCGGTCAACCAATCACTTGAACCTCTTCTTCGATGAAGAGTGGAGCGTGAAGTCTGCTGGCGTATCATTCGGGCATGATATCGAGGCCTCGTGGTTATTATTTGAAGCGGCCCAAGTACTGGGTGACAAGGAACTGGAAGAAAAAGTGAAAGAAGTCTCCCTGAAAATAGCCGATACGGCCTCCGAAGGCTTGGAGCCTGATGGAGGGATGGCCTACGAGAGGGTGGAGGATCACACCGATAAAGAGCGGCACTGGTGGGTACAGGCAGAAGCTGTTGTTGGCTACATGTACGCGTACCAAAATTCCGGAGACGCACGGTATAAGGAAAATGCTTCTGATGTTTGGAGTTATATCCGTGATCATTTGGTGGACAAAGAGAACGGGGAGTGGTTTTGGAGTTGTTTCCCCGATGGAAGTATTAACCGGAAAGAAGACAAAGCAGGGTTCTGGAAATGCCCCTACCATAATGGACGCATGTGCATGGAGATGATGGAAAAGTTTGGTCAGAAAGTTAAATAATCGTTTAATTAATATTAAATCGAAGAGAAAATCGGCGGAAATGTTTTAAAATGAAAAACTATTGGGATTTTTTTTATTTATTTGCAATAATTAAAAATCCAGTGAAGCATGAGCAGTTATTCAATTAAATCATTGGAGCACTATTTTAAAGTGTACCGCCAATCGGTTCGGAAGCCCAAGAAATTTTGGAACAAGATCGCCGAAAATAATTTTACCTGGTACCGGAAATGGGACGAGGTGGTGGAGTTCGACATGGAGAAGGCGGAATTCACATGGTACAAGAACGCCAAGCTTAACATCACCAAAAACTGCATCGACCGTCACTTGGCGAACAAGGGCGACGAGACCGCCATCATCTTCGAGCCGAACGATCCCGATGAACCCGCTCGACGCTATACCTACAGCGAGCTCTACACGGAAGTATCCAAGATGGCCAACGTGCTACGGGATCAGGGTGTGGGGAAGGGCGACCGGATCTGTATCTACCTGCCCATGATTCCTGAACTTGCTTTTAGCGTGCTGGCGTGCGCCCGGATCGGGGCAATCCACTCCGTGGTGTTCGGGGGATTTTCTTCCAACGCGTTGTCCAGCCGAATCAATGATTCATCCTGTAAGTTGATGATCACCGCGGATGGGGGGTACCGCGGAAAGAAGACGATCGACTTGAAACGGATCGCGGACGAAGCACTTCAGAAAGCTCCCTCGATTGAAAAGGTGTTGGTAGTGAAACGAACAGGCGAGGAGATAGAGATGAAAGAGGGACGCGACGTGTGGTTACAGCCGTTGGTGGACGGGGCGGAGGCGACCAATCAAGCGGAAGTGATGGATGCCGAAGATCCGCTGTTTATCCTTTATACTTCCGGGTCGACCGGCAAACCGAAAGGGATGGTGCATACCACGGCGGGTTACATGGTGTTTACCGCGTACACGTTCAAGAACGCGTTCAACTACGTATCGGGCGATGTCTATTGGTGCACGGCAGATATCGGCTGGATCACCGGGCACTCCTATACCATTTATGGCCCGCTGCTAAACGGGGCCACGACCGTGATCTACGAGGGTATCCCCTCGTATCCCACCCACAGCCGTTTTTGGGAGGTCATTCAAAAGCATAAAGTAAACCAGTTTTATACTGCACCCACGGCCATTCGTTCGTTGGCCAAAGAGAAGATCGAGTTCGTTCAGGATCATATCATGGATTCACTCAAGGTAATTGGCTCGGTGGGCGAACCCATCAACGAGGAGGCGTGGCACTGGTACAACGTGCACGTGGGGAACAAACGTTGCCCCTTGGTGGATACATGGTGGCAGACAGAGACGGGCGGCATCGTGATATCGGCGATCCCGTTCGTGACACCGACCAAGCCGACCTACGCGTCGTTGCCTTTCCCGGGTATCCAGCCGGTGTTGATGGACGACTTGCGCAACGAGATCGAACAGAACCAGAAGTCGGGAAACCTCTGCATCGCCTATCCGTGGCCCGGGATGGCACGAACCATCTGGGGCGATCACCAGCGATTTATCGACACCTATTTCACGAAGTTCCCCGGCAAGTACTTCTCGGGCGACGGGGCCCTGCGGGATGAAGTGGGGTATTACCGTATCACCGGCAGGGTAGACGACGTGGTTATCGTCTCGGGGCATAACATGGGAACCGCGCCCATCGAGGACGTGATCAACCAACACCAGACGGTGGCCGAGAGTGCCATCGTGGGGTACCCCCACGATATCAAGGGAAACGCCCTGTACGGTTTCGTGGTGTTGAAGGAGACCGGGCTATGGCGTGACCGCGCTAACCTCGTGAAGGAGATCAACCAGCTGGTGTCTGACCAGATAGGGGCGATTGCCAAGCTGGACAAGATCCAGTTCGTGACGGGCTTGCCCAAGACCCGGTCCGGAAAAATCATGCGACGCATCCTCCGGAAGATCGCGGAGGGGGAGAAAAACGACTTCTGGGATATGACCACGCTGGTCAACCCCGAAATCGTACAAGAAATCAGCGAGGAGCGAGTTTGAAAATTGGTGCTCGCGTTAAAACTGGTTGCTACGGCTGAAGAAGTCGATCGCGTCCAGTTCGCTCTTGATGAGGGACTCTTCGGAATCGCTGATGTTCTGGAAGGGTGTCCGGTTGATGCCGAGATCTAACCCGAGCAGCTTCATGATTCGTTTGCCGGCCACGATATTGCCCCGGTAACGCGCGATCACGTTGATCACCTCCTGCGCGAAGTTCTGATGATCTACCGCCTTTTCGAGGTTGCCCCTGTTGTACTCGTCAATAACACCTACCAGCGATTTGCCCACGTAGCTTCCGGTACCGCTGATACCGCCTCGGGCACCGCCCATAACGAGTGCCGGGAGGATAGTCTCATCTTGGCCATGCAGCATATCAAACTTCCCGTTTTCATACAACATACACTGGTTGTACTCGTACAGGCTTTCGAAGGTATACTTGATGCCCGCCAAGTTGGGTACGCGTCCATCAGCTGCCTTCAGGAAAGGAAGCATGGGGAGAAATACGCCATTCAGCGCGGGGATGTGATAGAAGTAAAAAGGAAGGTCGGGTGCCCCACACGCGATCTCCTCGCAGTACTTCACCAGTTCTTCTACTCGTCCCGCTTTGGGGAACGGCGAGGCCATTGCCCCGGTGCCGAACGCTCCGATCTCCTGGGCGTGCCGGGCCATCTGGAAACTGTCTTTGATGCAAGTAGCCCCCACGTGCACGATGACCTTGAATCCTTCCGGGGCGACCGACACCCACTTTTCTGCCAGTTTCAACCGCTCCTCCACGGTGAGCATGTAGCCCTCGCCCGATGAACCGTTAATGAACACGCCAATCAATCCGTTCTTCTGCAGCATGGCCGCGTAATCGGCTATCGGCCCGTGATCTACTTCGCCCTTTTTATCGAACGGGGTGAAAGGTGCGACGATTAATCCCTTGATTTTATCAAACTGTTGCATACGATTAAAAAAATGTGATTATGCTTTATGTTTTCTTTATTTCTTCCAATGTTTTCCAGCATTGGTACAGACTCCTTGGCACGTGGAAGTACCCTTTCCATTTTCCTCAGGTCGAGGAGCACTTCCCCTTGGCGGTTGATCCTTGCCTGTCCAAGTAGGTGAAATAACCGCCGAACTCATCGTCCTGTGACTTGGATATCCAAAATGACACCGCATTTTCAAGCAGTTCCGATTTAATAACCTTTCTAGGTTGTTAAAATTAATCATAATATGATCCATTATTCTTATAAATGTGGTGATTCTTACATTTTATATAATATGTATGGTTTTCGTGCGCAAGTTAAGCCATTATCTTTCATGATGTCAAAGTTTAAATGAAGGTGATTTATTAAATAGGTGG
>Ga0265293_10004312_pt1 | contig 25203 bp, 29 predicted proteins | sample Munlanlewell138R_FD_192505 | JGI IMG/M metagenome (GOLD analysis project Ga0265293, IMG submission 192505) | Leachate microbial communities from a municipal landfill in Southern Ontario, Canada - Leachate well 138R | ecosystem: Engineered > Solid waste > Landfill > Unclassified | place: Canada...
CGCTTGCTGCGCGAGCGCGCCGGCCCGCCGCGAATACCTTGCCAGGCAGTACGGCACCAGGGCCACGCAGACCAGCAGCAGCGCCAACACCGTCACCCCCAGCACCGGGGCATACAGCCCCGTCGCCGCGCTGAACAGCAGGCCCATGCCCACTGCCGTCGCGACCGGCGCCAGCAGCAGCAGGAACAGCGTATCCAGGACGTCCACATCTCCCACCAGGCTTGCCGCCAGATCGCCTTCCTGGTAGGCGGCCAGCTGCCCGGGGCTCAGCGACATCACCTGCCTGAATACCGACACGCGCAGATCCGCCAGCAGATCCAGCGTGGCCGCGTGGCCGGTCACCCGTTCGGCATAGCGCGACGCGATACGCACGAACGAAAACCCCCGGATCATGGCCGACGGAGAGAACAGATTGAACGCGATCAGGCTCGATGCCAGATACGTGCTGGTCAGGAACCAGCCGGACACGCCCAGCAAGGCCGTGCCGGCCAGCGCCGTCAGCAAGGCCAAGGCCGTCGCCGAGGCCAGCTTGCGCCGCCGCGCCCGCAGCCATGGAAGCATGAAACCCAAGATGCTCAACATGGCAGCACGCGCCCGTTCTCGATGCGATATGCCACGTCCATGCGCCGCGCGACCTGCGCGTCGTGGGTGGCCAGAATCATGGCGCGCCCCCGGGAAAAGGCCAATAGGGAATCGACCACCCGGTCACGCGTGCCGGCGTCCAGATGGGCCGTCGGCTCGTCCAGCAGAATGAGATGGGGCGAGGTCAGGAAAAGCCTGGCCAGCGAGATCCGATGCAGCTGCCCGCCCGACAGGCCGTATCCGCCGGCGCCAAGGCGCGTTTCCAGCCCGTCGGGCAAGGCCCGCACGACGTCGCCGACGCAGGCGAGATCCAGCGCCCGCCATACGGCCTGGTCCGGCGCCGCGCGGTCCGCCATGCGCACGTGCTCCCCGATCGTGCCCGCGGGGAAAAAAACGTGCCGGCCGATCAGCACCATGCCGTCGCGGCACGTCCAGCCGCCCGCCGTCGGCGGGCGCCGCGCGCGATACACCACGCCGCCCGCGTCGGGGCGGCGCCATCCCGCTACCGTCTCCAGCAAGCTGGTCTTGCCCGAGCCGCTGGCGCCCATCAATGCCACGCGGCAACCGCTGCGCACGCAAAGATCGACCTCTTCCAATACCGTAGCGCCTTCCGGCGTGCGGATGCGCAAACCCCGCACGCGCAGGATGGATTCGCCGTCCGGCGCCGCGCGGGGCGACTGCGCGACGGCATGCGAGGATTCGAGGCCCGCGGCCAGCCGGCCTTCGATGACGGGCGGCAGCGTTTCGAACATGCCCGCAAGCTGGTCCACGGCGGCGCGCGCGGCCGCCCGGTCATGGTAGTGGGCGGCGAACTGCCGCAACGGCTGATAGACCTCGGGCGCCAGGAACAGGCAGAACATGCCGATCTGCAGGCTTTTACCGGCGAAGGCGTCGCCCAGGTAGCCCAGATAACCCAGACCCACGTACAAGGCCACGCCCGCCACGCCCAGCGCGGCGAAAAGCTCCAAGACGGCCGAGGACAGGAAAGCGATCCGCAGGACGGCCATCGTCTTGCGGCTCAAGCCCCGGCTGGCATCGCCGACGACCGCGATTTCCGCCTCCACCCGGCCGAGCAGCTTGAGCGTGAAGGCGCCATGGACACGGTCGGCGAAAAAGCCCGATAATCTGCTCAAGGCTTGCTGATGGCGCCGGCTCGCGGCCTCCGCGCGCCAGCCGACCAGGGCCATGAAAACGGGAATCAGCGGCGCGCTGAGCAGCAGGATCAGGCCCGCCACCCAGTCCAGCGGCAGCAGCAGCACGCTGAAGGCCAGCGGGACGAACACCGCCGCCGCCATGGAAGGAAGATAGCGCGAGAAAAACCCGTCCAGCGCTTCGACGTGATCGAGCAGGGAGCTGGCCAGCTCGCCCGACACCCGCTGGCGCGTCCATCGCGGGCCCTCGCCCAGCATGTGTTCGAAAAGGGCTAGCCGCAGGGATTTCTTTATGCGCTCGGCCGCCCTGGCGGCCGAGCGCTCGCCGGCGCCGATGACGACGGCCCGAAGCACGATCAGCGCCAGGATCAGAACCATGCCCGGCATCAACGCGGCGGCCGGCGCATCATGCTCCACGGCCTGCGACAAGACACGGGACAGGGCCCACATCTGCGCCACCAGCAACGCGCCCGCCAGTATCGGCGCGGCGATTGCAAAACGCAAGGCGGGCGCCGCCAGCCTTCGCAGGCTGCCGAGCCAGGCCGACAGCCGACGATCCAGCTTCCCGCCGGCCGCCGGCGCGGCGTCTTCCCGATCCGCCGCATCCGTCAACACGCGCGGCTCCGCGCACCGCCCCCGGCTGCGCGATGCTTACGATGCGGCGCTATCGCCGGGGACATCCGTCGGCGACAGGTCGTGGCCTTCGCGCAGCTCGAACCACATGGCGTTGAGTATGGAAAAAGCGCACGCCAATCCCAAGCCGAGAATCCAAGAAAAATACCACATGAGCTACTCCCGAATACGTGCATGGATGAAGCCTCGCAGGGCATCGCCATTGCCATCGTTCAATACGAATGCGTCGACGACGCCATGGCTTCTTCCGTCACCTTGCCGCGCATCAAGCGGAACACCCAGATCGTGTACAGCAGGACCAAAGGCAGCAGGACCACGGATATCAAGAGCATGATCCACAGCGAAAAATGGCTGGCCGAGGCATCCCAGATCGTCAGGCTGGAGCGCGGATCGAGCGACGACGGCAACAGGAACGGAAACAAGGCGAACCCGAACGTGGCCACCACGCCCGCGGTGCACAGGGACGACGCCAGCAAGGCGGCCCTGGACGCGCGCGTGAACAACAGCCCCAGCGCCAATGCGGCGCCGCCCACGCCGGCGACGGGCGCCGCCCACATCCACGGCCAGACCGAAAAGTTGGCCAGCCACCCCCCCGTGCTCAGCGCCACGGTCTTGGCCATCGGGTTGGAAAGCTGGTCCTTGCCCCACTCGCTGGTAATGGTGTAGCCCTCGATGCCGACGGCGACCCATATTCCGCCCAGGATGAACAAGATCAACGCCGCCAGCGCAAATACGCGTCCCAGCGTCCTGGACCGCCGCGCGATCGCGCCTTCCGTCTTTTGATTGAGCAAGGCCGCCCCTTGCAGGCCAGCGATGCAGACGCTGAGCACGCCGCATAGCAGGGGGAACGGCGTGAACAGGGCCAGGAAGCCGCCTTCGTAGATGGGCCGCATGCTGTCCGGATCGAAGCGAAACGGCGCGCCCACTATGACGTTGCCCACCGCCACGCCCATGACCAGCGCGGTCACGACGCCGCTCAGAAACCAGGTCAGGTCCCAATTGCGGCGCCAGCGCGCGTCGGGAAACTTGCTGCGGTATTTGATGGCGACCGGACGCACGATCAGTGCCGCCAAGAGCAGCATGAACGCCAGGTAGAACCCCGAAAACGCCATGGCGTAGAGCAGGGGCCAGGCCGCGAACACGACTCCGCCGGCGACGATCAGCCAGACCTGGTTGCCTTCCCAGACCGGGCCGATCACGTTGTACAAGGTGCGCCGCTCGCCGTCGGTCTTGGCGACGCAGGGCAGCGCCATGGCCACCCCGAAATCCGCGCCGTCCATCACGGCGAAGGCCGCCAGCAAAAAGCCCAGCAAGGCCCACCAGATGACGCGCATGGTCGGATAATCGAACAGTATCAGCGATTCCATGACTTTCTCCTTACCTCGACGCGAGCTGCGCCGCATTCAGCGCACCGGAACCCGGCTTGCCGCCTTCGCCGGACTCGTTTTGCGGACCATGGCGCACGGCATGCAGCATCACCTTCACGCCGATCACCGCCAGGATGGTGTAGAGCACCAGGAACACGCCCAGGCTGATCGCCAGGTCGGTCACGGTCAGTCCGGACGCCGCGTAATAGGTCGGCAACACGCCTTCGATCACCCACGGCTGCCGGCCGAACTCGGCCACGAACCAGCCGCATTCGATGGCCACCCAAGGCAGCGGCAAGCTCCAGAGCGCGGTCTTCAGGTATGCGGGATAGCGTTGCAGACGCCCCGTGGACGCCAGCCAGAAGGAGAAGGCGAAGAACAGAATGAAGTAGATGCCCAGCCCCACCATCACGCGGAAGGTCCAGAACAGCGGCGCGACCTGCGGCACGGTGCCCTGGGCCGCGGCGGCGATTTCCTCGTCCGTGGCCGACAGGACGTCATCGGCATAGCGTTTGAGCAGCAAGGCGTAGCCCAGGCTATGCCAGTGCTCGTCGAAAACCTTGCGGGCGGCGGCGTCACCGGGATCGGCGCGCACCTTCTGCAGCGCATCATAGGCGATGACGCCTTCGCGGATGCGGTCTTCGGCATGCCGGACCAGATCCTTGATCCCCAGCAGGGGCTGCGTCAGACTGCGGGTGCCGATGATGCCCATGACGTAGGGAATTTCCACCGCGAAGTGATTGGTCTCGCCGGCCTGATCGGGAATGGCGAACAGGTTGAAACTGGCCGGCGCGGGCTCGGTCTCCCACATGGACTCCATGGCCGCGATCTTCATCTGTTGATGCTCGGTGGTCAGGTAGCCGCTTTCATCGCCCAGCACCACGACCGACAATGCCGATGCCAGGCCGAAGCTGGCGGCCACCACCATCGAGCGCTTGGCAAGCTCGATATGGCGACCGCGCAAAAGGTACCAGGCGCTGATGCTGATGACGAACATGGCGCCCAGCACGTAGCCGGCGCTGACCGTGTGCACGAACTTCGCCTGGGCGACGGGATTGAAAATGACCTGGGCGAAATCCGTCATTTCCATGCGCATGGTTTCGGGATTGAAGGCGGCGCCCACCGGGTTCTGCATCCAGCCGTTGGCGATCAATATCCACAGCGCGGACAGATTGGTGCCGATGGCCATGAGCCAGGTCACGGCAAGGTGGCCGAGCTTGGACAGGCGGTCCCAGCCGAAGAAGAAGATGCCCACGAAGGTGGCTTCCAGGAAAAAAGCCATCAAGCCTTCAATGGCCAGCGGCGCGCCGAAAATGTCGCCGACGTAATGGCTGTAATAGGCCCAGTTCATGCCGAACTGGAATTCCATCACCACTCCCGTGGCCACGCCCAGGGCGAAGTTGATGCCGAACAACGTGCCCCAGAACATCGTCATCCGGCGCCAGATGGCGCGGCCGGTCATCACATAAATGCTTTCCATGATCGCGACCAGGATGGCCATGCCCAGCGTCAGCGGAACGAACAGGAAGTGATACATCGCGGTCGCCGCGAATTGGAAACGCGACAGATTTACTACGTCGATATCGATCATCATGGCCTCCCGCAGCGCCTACGAACGAAATTTTTCGGTGAAACCCAGCACCTTCTGGACCGTGCTGCCCATGCGCATCAGGCGTTGCAGCGTTTCCGGCGGCAGGCGCTGCACTTCCTCGAACCAGGTCGTCGCCAGTTCGATGAGCCCCAGCATGTCCGTGATGCGCCGTCTTCCATATTCCTCGTCGTCGTTTTGCGCAGGTTCCAACAGTATGCTACGGAGCAAGGTCAAGGTGGGATCTATTTCACGTTTGCGTTTTTCTTCCGCCAGGATGCGGAAAATCTCCCATACGTCCTTGGGAGCTTCGAAGTATTCGCGGCGGTCGCCGATCCTGGTCGCCACCGCGACCAGGCGCCATGATTGCAGTTCGCGTATGCCCATGCTGACGTTGGATCGCGAAAACCCCAGGGTTTCGGCTATTTCATCGGCGTGCAGCGCCGTGGGCGACAGGAAAAGCAAGGCATAGATCTGCCCCACGGTGCGGTTCACGCCCCAGCGGCTGCCCATTTCGCCGAAATGCAGAACGAAACGCTCCGCTTGAGGACCTAGTTTCATGATGAGAAAGATGGAGTTACTGTAATTTCAGTAATTTCTGAAATTACAGTATAACAAGAATACGATGCATCCGATCGCCGCCTCGTCCCTCAAAGACCGTCCCTCCGGGAAAGACCGTATAAAATCCGTTTATGCACAGAAACGACACACTTTCCGCAGACGCCGTCCTCGCGTCTGCAGGCAGGACTTTCGACACCGAAATCGCCGGCCTGGCCGCCCTGAAAAGCCGCCTGGACCAGCCTTTCGCCGATGCCGTCCGGATGATGCTCGCCTGCTCCGGGCGGGTCGTGGTGTCCGGCATCGGAAAATCCGGGCACATCGCCAACAAGATCGCAGCCACCCTCGCTTCCACCGGCACGCCCTCGTTCTTCATGCATGCCGCCGAAGCCATACACGGCGACCTGGGCATGCTGACCGGCGGCGACATCGTCCTGGCCATTTCCTATTCCGGATCGGCGCAAGAGCTCCTGACCATCGTGCCCATCGCCAAGCGGTTGGGCGCGCGCGTCATCGCCGTCACGGGTCATGCGCAATCGGCCCTGGCCCAGGCCGCCGACCTGCACCTGGATGTCCGCATCGAGCACGAGGCCTGCCCCCTGAACCTGGCGCCCACCGCCAGCACGACCGCGACGCTGGTCCTTGGCGACGCCCTGGCGGTAGCCTGCCTCGAGGCCCGGGGTTTCAGCCGGGAGGATTTCGCCCGCTCGCATCCCGGCGGCGCGCTCGGCAGGCAGTTGCTGACGTTCGTGCGCGACGTGATGCGCCAGGGCGACGCCCTGCCCCTGGTCAGCGAAACCACGCCGGTCACCGATGCGCTGGCCGTGATGTCGGCCAAAGCCATGGGCATGACCATCGTGATCGACCCGCGACGCAAGCCCATCGGCATTTTCACCGACGGCGACCTGCGCCGGCTGATCAGCCGCCACGGCGATATCCGCGCCTTGACCGTCGGCGACGGCATGAGCCGCGACCCCAAAACCATTTCCGCCGGCGCCTTGGCCGTGGAGGCCGCCACGCAAATGGACCAGGGACGGCTGAGCCAAATGCTGGTCGTCGACGCCGACGGGCTATTATTAGGGGCATTACATATGCACGATCTGCTTTCCGCGAAGGTCATCTGACATGCCAGCCCTACCCGCCATCGCCCATCCCGCCGAAGCCCTGGTCCTTGCCAAAGTGGCGCCCACCGTCGTCGAGCGCGCGCGCAACATCAAGCTCATGGTCTTCGACGTCGACGGCGTGCTGACCGACGGCCGGCTCTGGTACAGCGAGCACGGCGAGATACTGAAGGGCTTCAACGCCCTGGACGGACATGGCCTGCGCCTGCTGCGCGAAGGCGGAATCGGCGTCGCCCTGTTTACCGGACGCGAAGGCCCCATCGTCGCTCGGCGCGCCGCCGAGCTGGGCATCGCCACCGTGCGCCAGGGCGTACGGGACAAGAGCCGGGCATTGACGGCGCTGGCGCAGGAAAAAGGCCTGGACATCGCCGAGATGGGCTTCATGGGGGACGACATCATCGACCTGCCCGCCTTGCAGCGCGCGGGCTTCGCCGCGAGCGTCCCGAATGCGCCCGCCTACATTACCCAGGCCGTGCATTGGGTCGCGTCCGTGCCGGGAGGATCGGGCGCGGCGCGCGAATGCTGCGACCTGCTGCTGGCGTCGCAAGGCCGCCTGAGCGCGTTTTTCTCCGCCAACAGCGTGCTGTCGGCCAGCGGGGCCATCCAGTAGCTTCATGAAAGACCGCCTGCCCACTTTCATTGCGATTGCGCTGCTGATCTGCCTGGTCGTGGGGACCTGGTGGGCCGCCGACTACGCGCAGCGCTCGGTGTGGGTCGACCCGCCGCGGCGCATCACCCACGAGCCCGACTCATGGGCGGACAAGTTCGTCATGCTGAGAACCGATGAAAACGGCATGCCGATCAATCGCATCGAAGGCGATCGCATGCTGCATTATCCCGACGACGACTCTTACGAAGTGATGCAGGCGCGCGCCACCGGCCAGCGTCCCGGATCGCCCACCACCGTGGCGACCTCCAATACCGCCGTCATGGATCGAGACGGCGCGCGCATCGTCATGCAAGGCGACGCGCACGTGCATCGCCCGCCCTACGAGGACAGGCCCGCGCTGGACGTCCGCAGCGAACAGCTGATCATCCTGCCCGACGAGGATCTGGTCCACACCGACCTGCCCGCGCAAGTCGTGAACGGCAGATCCACCATGAACGGAACCGGCATGCGGTACGATAACAAAACGCGCCAGCTGCAGGTCTTTTCCACCACCGACGTCAAAATCGCCGGCGAAGACGCCAAACGCCCCGAAAAGCAGAACGACTCCATTACCATCGAGCCATGAAAACAAAAATCCCCTTTTCTCGTGCCGTCTGGCTACTCAGCCTCGCCGCGCTGATCGCGTTTGGAACCGCGCGCGCCCAGACGACGCCGCCCGCCGAGGAGCCCGACACGCTCATCCTTTCCGACTCCCTCGATTACGACGACGTCAACAAGGAAAGCGTGTTCACCGGCAATGTGGTCATGACGCGCGGCCTCATGAAGCTGACGTCGGACCGGCTCACCATGCGCGAGGATCCCAATGGGTTCCAGCACGGCACGGCAACGGTCGAGAAGGGCAAACTGGTCTTCGTGCGCCAGGAAAACCCCGAGAAATTCGAAGTCATCGAAGCACGCGGCCTGCGCGCCGAATACAACGGCGAGACCGAAGTCCTGGAAATGATAGGCCAGGCCGTCGTCACCCGCTTCATCTGCGGCAAGCCCTTCGACAACATCCAGGGCGAGCGCGTCATATACCGGCAAAAGACCAGCACCTACCAGGCGTTCGGCGGACCGGATTCGTCCGCTGCCGGAGGGCGTGTCCGGTCCCTGGCCCAGTCGCGCGCCAAGGCCGATGCAGCGGCCGCCGCCTGCAAGGCGCAGCAATCCAAGGCCGGCTCTTAATCGCAACCCGCTTCTTTTTATGACATCGACCCCTACGACGCCAATCCGCGGCAATCGCGCCGTTTCAAGCTACCACGGCAGCCTGCGCGCAACCGGCCTGCGCAAGACTTATGGCAAGCGCACCGTCGTGCAGGACGTGTCCATTGCCGTCGAAAGCGGCGAGGTGGTGGGATTGCTGGGCCCGAACGGCGCGGGGAAAACCACCAGTTTCTACATGATCGTAGGCATCATCCCCACGGACGCGGGCCGCATCGAAATCGACGGCACGCCCATCACCAGCATGCCCATGCACAAGCGGGCGCGCCTGGGCCTGTCCTATCTGCCCCAGGACGCCTCCGTATTCCGCCGGCTGAGCGTCGAGGACAACATCCGGGCCGTGCTCGAGCTGCAGCTGGATGCCGACGGCAAGGCCTTGCGCCCCGGGCGGCTCAACGAAGAGCTGGAAGCCCTGATCGACGAGCTGCAAATCGGCCATATCCGGCGCAATACGGCCATCTCGCTATCCGGCGGCGAGCGCCGTCGCGTCGAAATCGCCCGCGCGCTGGCGACCAATCCCCGTTTCATCCTGCTGGACGAACCCTTCGCCGGCGTCGACCCGATCGCCGTCATCGAGATCCAGCGCATCGTGCAGTTCCTGAAAAGCCGCAACATCGGCGTGCTGATCACGGACCACAACGTGCGCGAAACGCTGGGCATCTGCGACAGGGCCTACATCATCAGCGAAGGCAAGGTCCTGACGGACGGCCATCCCAACGAAATCATCGACAACGAAGCGGTGCGCAAAGTGTACCTGGGCAAGAACTTCAGGATGTGAATTGCCGCGCGTTTCCCCCGTTCATCCGGACCTCCCGTTCGCGCGCCCCACTTGATTTACCCGCAATAATCTATACACTGAAGTCATGAACAACTCATGACAAGGAGCCACACGCCACCCTGACATCTTCGCGCATTCTGCGCACCGCTGTTTTCCCTTGCAAGGAGATCACCTTATGAACCTGAGCATTACCGGTCGTCATCTCGAAGTCACCCCAGCCATACGAGAATACGTCATGAATAAAATGGCACGCGTTTCACGCCATTTCGACAACGTCATCGACACCCAGGTCATTCTTTCCATAGAACGCGTCAATCACACCGCGGAAGCCACCATGCGCCTGCCGGGCAAGGACATACACTGCGAGGCTACCGACGAAAATCTTTACGCGTCCATTGATCTTCTGGCCGACAAGATCGACAGGCAGGTCATCAAGTACAAGACCAAGACACAAAACCATGCCCACGAGCCGACCAAGCGTCAGGAAGTCGCTGCGGAATAATCGCATCGCAAGCGCCACGGGATTCACCTTCCGCCAATAATCAGTCCAGTCAGGTAGAATCCTGGGATCCGGCCTCAATCGCCTATCGTGATTGGGGCCTTCGCTCTATGATTTTCCACAAATTTATATGTTTGGCATCGATGCCGATATAATGATTCCCATGAACCTCATGTCGCGCATATTGCCGCTATCGAACATCCTGCTCGATATGCCGGCCACCAGCAAGAAACGCGCCTTCGAACAGGCCGGCTTGCTCTTCGAGAACCACCAGGGCATCGCCCGGACGGCAGTTTTCCAAAGCCTCATCGCGCGCGAACGGCTGGGCTCCACCGCGCTCGGGCACCAAGTCGCCGTTCCTCATGGCCGGATCAAGGACCTGAAAGAGCCCTGTGCAGCCTTCGTCCGCCTGGCCGAGCCGGTCCGCTTCGACGCCACGGACGGCCGCGCGGCCAACCTGCTTTTCATCCTGCTCATACCCGAAACCGCTACCCAGATTCACCTGGACCTTCTGGCCGAAATCGCCCGCCTGATGTCGGATCCCGGCTTGCGCCAGGCATTGAGCACCGAAACCGACCCCGCCGCCGTTCACCAGTTGCTGACCGAACGGTCGGCGCACGACTAACCCGCCGGGCGCGTCCATGCTCACCGTCCAGGATCTCGTCAACGATCACGCCGGCAAGCACGGCTTCACCTGGATAGCCGGCCGCGACGCCGAGACGCGGCAGATTCCCGACATCGGCGTGGCCGCCGCCGACCTGATCGGCCACCTGAATCTGATCCACCCTTCGCGCATACAGGTCTTCGGCGCCGAGGAGCTCGCCTATTACACCCGCGTCGATCCGAAACGCCGCCTCCACCAGTTGGAAGACCTGGTCACGGGCGGCGTTCCCGCGATACTGATCGCGGAGGGCAAAGAGGCGCCCGGCGACCTGCGCGACTTCTGCGAGGCCCAGCAGATACCGCTGTTGTCGACGCCCTTGGGCGCCGCCGAGCTGATCGACATGCTGCGTGTCTATCTGGGCAAGCGCCTGGCGCCCAGGACGACGATGCACGGCGTTTTCATGGACGTATTGGGCCTGGGCGTGCTGATCACCGGCGAATCCGGGCTGGGGAAAAGCGAGCTGGCCCTGGAACTGATCTCTCGCGGCCACGGCCTGGTCGCCGACGACGCGGTCGAACTTTCCCGCACCGCTCCCCACATGATAGAAGGCCAGTGCCCCCCTTTGCTGCAGAACCTTCTGGAAGTGCGCGGCCTGGGCCTGCTCGACATCCGGACGATTTTCGGCGAAACCTCGGTGCGCCGGAAAATGAAACTCAAGCTGCTGGTGCATTTGATCCGCTCGACGCCGGATTCGTTCGAACGCCTGCCGACGCAAGACCTGACAGACGACATACTGGGCGTTCCCATACGCCGCGTCATGCTGCAAGTTGCGGCGGGCCGAAATCTTGCCGTGCTGGTCGAAGCCGCCGTGCGCAACACCATCCTGACGCTGCGCGGCATCGACACCATGGGCGACTTCATCGAGCGCCAAGCCCTGGCCATCATGGAAAGCCAGCGCCACGACTGACCGTTCACCGACAGGTAAAACGTATCCGTTAGAATAAGGGCGAGTCGGCCCAGCCTGGTCGTCCCGTTTCGCGGAAAACCCCATGCCATGCTCAGAATAGTCCTCATCACAGGTATATCCGGTTCCGGCAAGTCGGTGGCGCTTCGCTTGCTCGAAGACACCGGCTACACCTGTGTCGACAATCTCCCCGTGCGCTTTCTGCACGAGTTCATCGCCAGCACGCGCGAAAGCGGGCTGGAGCGCGTCGCCGTCGCCATCGACGTCCGCTCGCCGGGCGACCTGGACGAATTGCCGGACGTAATTACCAGCCTGCGCGCCATGGGCACCGCGTTTCGCGTCATCTTCCTGGATGCCAACGACCACACGCTGCACCAGCGTTACTCCGAATCCCGCCGGCGCCATCCGCTGAGCGACCGGCTGGAAAAAAACGGCAAATCACCGTCCTTGCAGGAGTGCATCGATACCGAACGGGAAATGCTGGCCCCCTTGCGCGAGCAGGAACACGTCATCGACACTTCCGATCTGACGCCGGGCCAGTTGCGCGCCTGGATACGGGACCTGGTGCAAGCCGATCGCGCCCCCGTCATCCTGACCTTCGAATCGTTCGCCTACAAGCGCGGCGTGCCGGGCGACGCCGACCTGGTATTCGACGTGCGCTGCCTGCCCAACCCGCATTACGACAGCACCCTGCGGCCGTTGACGGGCAAGGACGAGCCCGTAGCGCGATGGCTCGCCCAGTTCGGCAGCGTGGAAACCATGATCGACGACATCGCCGGCTTCGTGCGGCGCTGGCTGCCCCTCTACATCCAGGACACGCGCAGCTACCTGACCGTCGCCGTGGGGTGCACGGGCGGCAAGCACCGGTCCGTGTACGTCACCGAGCAATTGGCGAGACGCTTCGCCGATCACTCGCCTTTACTGGTGCGGCACAGGAACCAGCCGCCCGTCGAGCTGCCATGACAGGGCGCAGGGGACTCGTCTATCTGATGGCGCTGTGTCTCGCCTTGCTGGCGGGGTGTTCGTCCCCTCCCAAGCGCGGATCCGGCTCGGGGCAGGCCGTCTCGGGTGGCGGCTACTACAAAGACGACGGCCCGGGCGACGACATTCCCGCCAACATCCACGCGATTCCGGACGCCGTGCCGCGCATCGAGCCGTTCGCGCCGGCCAACATGCGTTCCTATGTGGTTTTCGGCAAGCGCTACACGCCGATCCGCAGCAATGAGCGGTTTCGCCAGACCGGCGTCGCATCTTGGTACGGGCGCAAGTTCCATGGCAATAAAACCGCCAACGGCGAAACCTACAATATGTACGCCATGACGGCCGCCCACCCGACGCTGCCCTTGCCCAGCTACGCCCGGGTGACCAACGCGCGCACGAACAAATCCGTCATCGTGCGCATCAACGACCGCGGGCCGTTTCACAGCAGCCGGATCATCGACCTGTCCTATGCGGCCGCGGCCAAGCTCGGACTGATAGGTCCCGGCAGCGGCCAGGTCATCGTCGAGGCCATCACGCACGACGACATCAGGCGCAACAATGTCCAGCCCGCGTCGAGCCCGCCCCCGGCCGTCATCGAGCCGCTGCGGCCCGCCACGCCGCTGCCGGCGTCACCGCAGCTCATGACGGCCAATTCGCAGCCGCCGGCAAGCGATGCGCCCGACGCGCTGGAAACACTGATTCGGCAAAGCAGCGCCAACGCCGCGCCCCTCTCCGCCTCTCCGACGCCCGCCCAGACCGGCGCGCCGATCGCCGCCGCCTCCGCGCAGGCCGTGACGGCAAGCATGCGGCAGCCCGCCTCGACAGGCGGCGAAATTTATCTGCAATACGGCGCGTTCAGCGCCAGCAGCACCGCCGACCAGCTGGCGCAAAGCCTGAACGCCGACATCGCCTCGATCGAACCCCGGCGCGCCCAAGTCCTGTCCGCCGACGCCCTGCATCGCGTCCAGGTCGGGCCCTATGCGTCGCGCACCGAGGCCGTCAACGCCGCGCTGCGCATCCAGCAACTGACCGGGCGGCAAGGCGCCCTGGCGTTTCGCTGACGCCCGCCGCGCATTGCCGAAGGGTCGTCAATCCGGCCGGCGGCTCAAGGCCGCCTTGTACAGAACGTCCCGCGACAGTCCCGTCGCCTTCGCGGCGATTTTCGCGGCATCCCGCGTGGACACGGCCTCCAGCAGAGCATCCAGCAAGGTCAAGGCGGAAGGCGGGATATCCTCGGCATCGACGCCGGCGGCATCGGCCTCATGAATGATCAGCACGAACTCGCCCTGCCCGCGATGGACGTCGGCCTCGAACCAGGCCGACGCGTCGCCCGCCGTCAATGTGTGGACTTGCTCGAACCGCTTGGTCAGCTCTCGCGCTATCGTCAGCCGGCGCTGCGGCCCGCATGCCTCGGCGATATCTCGCACCGCCGCCACGACGCGATGCGGCGACTCGAAAGCCACGACCGGAGCCGGCGCGGCGCACCACAGCCGCAGCCACTTTTGGCGCGCGCCCGGCTTGGCGGGCAGGAAGCCGGCGAACACGAACGCCGGATTCTCGTCGGACGTCACGCCGCTGGCCATCAAGGCGGCGATGACCGAGCTCGCGCCCGGGATCGCCACGACTTGGTAGCCCGCCTCGCGCACCGCGCGCACGATCCTGGCGCCCGGATCGCAGACCGCCGGCGCCCCCGCATCGGACACCAGCGCCACCTTCTGGCCCTGGGCCAGCCTGGCCACGATGGCTTGCGCGGCCTGGGCTTCGTTATGCCGGTGCGCCGCCATCAAGGGCGTGGAGATGCCCCATGCTTCCAATAGCGGGCGCGTCGCGCGCGTATCTTCCGCCGCGACGACGTCGCAACGCGCCAATGCCTGCCAGGCGCGCAAGCCCATGTCGCCCAGATTGCCGATGGGGGTCGCCACGACGTACAGCGCGGATTGCGGCCAATGCTGGCCGGCCACCCGCTCGGCGAGACGTTTCCATGACGCCTGGAAGTCGGAAAAATCGCCTGTTTCGCTCATACTTGTATAACCTGACCCTGCTGTGGAAATGTGAAACGCCCGCCATGGACGACGACGCCGAACTGATCGAACTGATGCGCCTGGCGCAAGCCAAGGCCATACGGCGGCGCCGGCGTTCGGCCGCTGGCGGCAAGACGACGCGCAAGCCGCGCGCGCAGCCCGCGCGCCTGTCGCCCAGCCAGCGGCAGGGACGACACGCCGAAAACCTGGCCTGCGAGCACGTCCGGGATCACGGCATGACCATCCTGGCGCGCAACCTGAGCTGCAAGGCCGGCGAAATCGACCTCGTCGCTAAAGAACGTGAGATCCTGGTATTCATCGAAGTCAGGCAACGCCGGTCCTCGCGATTCGGAGGCGCAGCCGCCAGTGTAAACCGCAACAAGCAACGACGCCTCGCCCTCGCGGCCGCCTATTTCCTGCCGCGTCTGGCAAAACGCCACTTCGGCGGCGCGATCCCCGCCTGCCGATTCGATCTGATCTGCATCGATGCGGCAGGCATGACGTGGATAAGACAAGCTTTCGACAGCCAGGCCCGGACCCCTGCCCGTTCGTGATCATGAGATAATTACTTTCATGGATATGACTTCACGCATGACGTCGCATTTCAATGATGCGCTGGACGTCCTGAAAACCAGCTCCCGCGAGCTGGCCCAGCCGTTGTCGGCCGCCGTCGAACTGGTTTTCGCCACGCTGGTCAACAACGGCCGGGTCCTTGCGTGCGGAAACGGCGGGTCGGCCGCCGACGCCCAGCACTTCATCGCCGAGCTGGTCGGCAGGTTCGAACGGGATCGCCTGCCGCTGGCGGGCATCGCGCTCAATACCGACACCTCCATCCTGACCGCCGTGGGCAACGACTACGGCTTCGATGCGATATTCGAGCGCCAGGTCAACGCCTTGGGCCAGCCGGGCGACGTGCTGGTGGCCATTTCCACCAGCGGCAACTCCGCGAACGTTCTCAAGGCCGTCGGCGCCGCGCACGAGCGCGAGCTGACCGTCATCGCCCTGACCGGCAAAGGCGGAGGTATGATAGGAGAACAACTGCGCGACGCTGACATCCACCTGTGCGTGCCCCACGACCGGACCATGCGCATACAGGAAGTCCACATCGTACTGCTCCATGCGCTATGCGACGGCATAGACGCTTTGCTACTCGGAGATTCGCTCTAATGATGAAATCCCATACTCCTCGTTTATTCCTGGCCTGCGCGGCAATGGCCGCCGCCGCGATGCTTGCCGGCTGCGGCGCCCTGGTCGTGGGCGGCGTCGGCGCGACGACGGCCGCCGTCGCCACCGACCGGCGCACGGTGGGCGAGCAGGTCGAAGACCGAAACATCATCTTGAAAATGAATGCGGAAACACGCAAGCGCTATGACGACAAGGCAAGGGTCACCACGACTGCCTACGCCAGCTGGGTCCTGCTGACCGGCGACGTGCCGACCGAGCAGGACAAGCAGCAAGTCGGCCAGATCGCCCAGGACACGGAAAAAGTCATCAAGGTCATCAACGAGCTGCGTGTGGGCGACATCACCCCGCTAGGCGTGCGCTCCAACGATACCTGGCTCACCTCCAAGGTGCGCACGGCGCTGCTCAACACCAAGGGTGTTCCCAGCCGCACGATCGTCGTGACGACCGAACGCGGCGTGGTGTATCTGATGGGCAAGGTTACCGAGCAGGAAGGCCAGCTTGCCGCCAAGGCGGCCGCCGGCGTCACCGGCGTGAACCAGGTCGTCAAGGTCTTTGAAATCGTCGCCGCCGAAAGCCTGATCACCGACGATCGGACCGAGCCCGCGCCCGTAACCACCCCGTCGTCCTCGTCCAATGCGCCGCAGCCCGCCGAGGAAGGCGCCCAAGCCATGCCCGTGCAATGAAAAAGACCCTGATCGGCCTGGTCGCCCTCGTCCTGTTCGCCGGCCTGGGCGCCTGGCATTTTTCCAATAACGCGAACGCCGCTCCCGAAGTCACGTTCACGTCGCTGACCGGCGAGCGCATCACCACGTCCGACCTGCGCGGCAAAGTGGTCCTGGTCAAGTTCTGGGCCACCAGCTGCGTGACCTGCGTTGCGCAGATGCCCGACACCATCGCCAACTACAACGCCCTGCGCGACAAGGGTTTCGAAACCATCGCGGTGGCCATGCAATACGACCCGGGCAACTACGTCAAGAACTTCGCCGACTCCCGCAATCTTCCCTTTCCCGTCGCGCTGGATTCGCGCGGCGAGATCGCCAAGGCTTTCGGCGACGTCAGGCTGACTCCCACCGCCTTCCTGATCGACAAACAGGGCCGCATCATCAAGCGCTACCTGGGCAATTACGACAAAACCGCTTTCCTGAACACCGTCAATCAGGCGCTGGCCGGCTGACACGCCGACCGCGCTCCGGAGTCATTTTCCTACCGCCATGACCACACCCCAAGACGCCGCCTCCCATTCCTCCACCGTCAAGGCCGAAGTCCTGTCCGAAGCGCTGCCCTACATCCGGCGCTTTCACGGCAAGACGGTCGTGATCAAGTACGGCGGCAACGCCATGACCGAAGAAGCCCTGCAGCGCAGCTTCGCGCACGACGTGGTCCTGCTCAAGCTGGTCGGGCTCAATCCCGTGGTCATACACGGCGGCGGCCCGCAGATCAACGACGCGCTCAAGCGCATCGGAAAACAGGGCGAGTTCGTGCAGGGCATGCGCATCACCGACGCCGAGACCATGGAAGTCGTCGAATGGGTGTTGGGCGGCCAGGTCCAGCAGGACATCGTCATGATGATCAACGAAGCCGGCGGCAAGGCCGTGGGCCTGACGGGCAAGGACGGCTGCCTGATCGAAGCCAAAAAGAAGCTGCTGCCCGACGAGAAAAATCCGGGCCAGTGGCTGGACATCGGCTTCGTGGGCGACATCACCAAGGTCGAGCCGGCCGTCGTGAAAGCCCTGCAGGACGATCAGTTCATTCCGGTGATTTCGTCCATCGGCTACGGCGAGGACGGCACGGCCTACAACATCAATGCCGACGTCGTCGCCGGCAAGATGGCCGAGGTGCTGGGCGCGGAAAAACTCATCATGATGACCAACACACCCGGCGTGCTGGACAAGAACGGCAAGCTGCTGCGCCAGCTCTCGGCGCAAACGATCGATGAACTGTTCAAGGACGGCACGATATCCGGCGGCATGCTGCCGAAGATATCCTCCGCGCTGGATGCGGCGCGCAACGGCGTGAATTCCGTCCACGTCGTGGACGGCCGCGTGCCCCACTGCCTTCTGCTGGAAATCTTGACCGATCGGGGCGTGGGCACGATGATCAGCTCGCACTGACACGCCATGCGCGCATTGCGCAGCGTCGCGGCGCTGCATCGTCCCCGCACGCATGTCCGGCACGATTCGGCGCCGCGCGAACCCGTCTGGCTGTTCGACCTGGACAACACCTTGCACGACTCGTCCCGCGCCATGTTCACGGCCATCGACAGCGCCATGACCCAGGCCGTGGCCGAAGCCCTGGCCGTGAACCTGGAAGCGGCCAATGTCTATCGCCGGGAGTACTGGCAGCGCTACGGCGCGACCGTGATCGGCATGGAGCGCCACCACGGCGTCGATCCCCGCCGTTTCCTGGAACGCAGCCACCGCTTCGAGGTCGCCCCCTTGGTGCATGCCGAAAAAGGCCTGCGCGCCAGGCTGGCCAGGCTGCCGGGGCGCAAGATACTGCTCACCAACGCGCCGCTGGCTTACGCGCGCGACGTCCTGTCCACCCTGGGCATCCTGCATCTATTCGAAAATCTGTGGGCCATCGACCACATGCGCCTGCAAGGCCGCATGCGGCCCAAGCCGTCGCCGGCGCTCATGCGCCAGGTGCTGGCGCGCCTGCGCGTGCCGGCCCGCCAAGTCATCCTGGTCGAGGACACGCTCAGAAACCTGAAGAGCGCGCGGCAGCTCGGCATACGAACCGTTCATGTCTTTCATCCCGGCACGCCTTTTTCATCGCTGCATCGGGGACGCAGCGCCTACGTCGATCTTCGCGTCAATGCCTTGGCCAAGCTGCTCAATGGCGCGCGCATACCCGGCAGGCCGGATCACGCTTGAAGCGCACGGTATCGCACTGCATCGTCAAGGCATCCACGCACAGCAGGCGCCCAGTCAGCGGTTCGCCCACGCCGGCCAGCACCTTGATCGCCTCCGCCGCCTGTATGCTGCCCACGATGCCCACCAGCGGCGCCAGCACGCCGGTCGTGGCGCAACTCATCTCGTCGGGCTCGTCGGTATGCGGAAACAGGCAGTGATAGCAAGGCGCATCGGCATGGCGCAAATCGAACACGCTGACCTGGCCTGAAAACCGTATGGCAGCGCCCGAAACCAGCGGCCTGCGATGCGCGACGCAGGCCCGGTTGATGGCATGGCGGGTATCGAAGTTGTCGCTGCAATCCAGCACCAGATCGGCCTGCCCGACCTGCTCGTCGAGCCGCGCACCGTCCAGGCGCCGCGCCAGCGCCGTAATGCGGATGTCGGGATTCAGGTCCGCCAAGGTGCTTTTGCCCGATTCCGCCTTTTTCCGCCCTATGGACTGCGTGGTGTGCAATATCTGCCGCTGCAGATTGCTCAGCTCGACGTCGTCGTCGTCGGCCAGGACCAGATGCCCCACTCCCGACGAGGCCAGATAGAATGCGGCCGGCGAGCCCAGCCCGCCCGCGCCCACGATCAGCACCCTGGCCGCCAGCAAGCGCTCCTGCCCGGCGATGTCGAACTCGTCGAGCAGGATATGGCGCGCATAGCGCAGCAGCTGCTGATCGTTCATTGCGCCGATTTGATCAATCCATCCGGCGTGATGCGATAGCGCTCAATCGCGTTCACCGGACTTTTTTTTTCTGCCTCAGGCGTCGCGGCATCCTGTTGGTCCGAAGCGGATCCGGCTTGCGCATCCTTCCCGGATTCGGCCTTGTCCGCGGCGGCGCCAACGGACGCGGTCTTGGCCAGCGCGGGATCGTTCTTTTTCACCTCGCGTCCCTCCAGCTTGTTGATCGCCTGCTGAAGCTGGAAGTCGTCGTCGCCGCCGAACTCGAACATCTTGGGCTCGGCCACGAGATCATCCTTGTTGGCATCGGCCGATTCGGCATTTTCCTCTTCCTCGCCGTTGATCAAGTGGCGTTGCAGGTCGCCTTCGCGCGGCAAGCGGAAAAGATTGCCCTGCGCGGTATCGTCCACCAGGATGTCGGGATGGACGCCGGTGACCTGGATGGAGCGCCCGCTCGGCGTGTAGTAGCGCGCGGTCGTCAGCTTGATGCCGGCATCGTCGCCCAAGGCCAGCACACTTTGCACGGAACCCTTGCCGAAGGTCCGGTTGCCCATGACCGTGGCCCGTTTGTGATCCTGCAAGGCGCCCGCCACGATTTCGGATGCCGACGCCGAGCCCACGTTGACCAGCACGACCATGGGCACGGTACGGGTCCAGCTCTGGATGTTGGCCGCGGTGCTCTGGGCGGCGTCGGTCAGGAGATTGCGCGAGCTGCTCAAGGGGCGTGAATAGTATTCCCGATTGGAGGACGGCACCCGGCCCTTGGTGGAAACGACCAGCTTTTCGGGCTCGAGGAATATCGAGCTGACGCCGATGGCGCCGTCGAGCAGGCCGCCCGGATCGTTGCGCAAATCGAGTATCAAGCCTTTGGGCGGCGTCTTTCCGCCCAGCTTGGCCAGATGATCGACCAGGTCCTGCACGGTACGCTCCTGGAATTGCGATACGCGGACGTAGCCGATGTCGCCGTCCAGCATTTTGCTGCGCACGCTGCGCACCTTGATCATGTCGCGCACGATGGTGATGACCAGCGGCTTGTCCCGTCCCTGACGCAGGATGGTCAGCACGATGGAGGTCTTGGGCTTGCCGCGCATCTGCTTGACGGCGTCGTTCAACGTCATGCCCTTGGTGGGCTTGCCGTCGATATGGGTGATCAGGTCGCCCGACAGGATGCCCGCCCGGGCCGCGGGCGTGTCTTCTATCGGCGCGATCACCTTGGGCATGCCGTCTTCGCTGCCGATTTCAATGCCCAGGCCGCCGAAGCCGCCCTGCGTAATGGATTCCATTTCCTTGAACGCCTCGGCATCCAGGTAGGAGGAGTGGGGATCCAGGTCGCTGAACATGCCTTTTATGGCGTCATGGATCAGCTTGTCGTCCGTCACGGGCTCGACATAGCTGCTCTTGATGGCGGAATACACGTTGGCGAACTGCTGCAGGTCTTTCAAGGGCAAGGGCTCGCCCCGCTGGGCGACAGCCGTTATCCCAAGACTGATCAGCACGCCGCCAAGCGCGCCCATCACGACCAAAACGAAACCGCCTAACCTACGAGTGCTCATGCACGTTCCCAATGTCTTGACAAAATTGCTCAGACGCCGCCAGCGTCTTCAGGTTCAGTAATAGTAACGAAATTAGCGCCGCAACCAAAGTAAGGGATTCACCGGCGTCGCATTATGGCGTATTTCGAAGTACAGCCCGGGCTCCACCTGGCCGCCGGTCGCGCCCACCGACGCGATGACATCGCCCGCCTTGACGACGTCGCCCACCCGCTTGAGCAGGCTTTGATTGTAGGCATACACGCTGAGATATTGGGCGCCGTGATCCACGATCATGATATTCCCGAAACCGCTCAGCCAATTCGCATAAACAACCCGGCCGTTGGCGACGACCTTGACGGGCGTACCCTCGGAAGCCCGTAATACGATGCCGCGCCAGATGCCGCCACCGTCCGGACGCTGGGCGCCGAACTGCCCCAGTATCTCGCCGCGCACCGGATGCGGCAATCCGCGCGCCAACCCCGCCGTGCCGGAGTTGGCCGCGGCGCGCAGCTGCGCCTGCACCTGGCGATCGGCTTCTTCCGCCTTCGCGCGATTGCGCGCCTCTTCCTGCTCCGCTTGCTTGGCCCTGGCCAAGGCCTGCTCGACCTGGATGCGCGCCTTTTCCGCCTTCTGGCGTTCCTGTTCGTGCCTGGCCTGCTCCTGCATGCGGCGCGCCTCGATTTCCGCCTGGCGTAGGCGTTCGCGCTCCCGCTCCAGCTCGCGCTGGCGCTGCAAGGCGGCCTGGCGGGCCTGCTCCGCCTTTTGCGCCTGCTCCCGGCGCCTTTTTTCCTCGGCCAGGCGCGCCGCCCGTTCCTGGCGTTGCAGCTCGGCCCGCAGTCCATCGACCAGCTCGCCCAGACGCGCCTCGTCGCGAGCCAGGGTCTGGGCCTGGCCGCGCTGGGCTTTCAATTGACCTTCGATCGAGGCAAGAACCGACGCGCGCTCCGCCTTCTGCTTTTCCAGCTCGCGCTTTTGCAGGGCGGTCTGCCCGGACAGGTCGTCCAGCTCCCGCTGGCTCGACTCCAGACGCTCCCGCACCGCCGCCAGTTCATCGATGGCCTGGCGAACGTCGCGCACGGCCTTGGCCTGCGATTTCGACACATAGCCCAGATAGCTCAGGTCGCGTCCTATCCTGTGCGGATCCTCGCCGGACAACAGGGCGGACCACGGCGACAGATCGTTGGCATACTGCGCGCGCAACTGCTCGCTCAATTCCTGCTGGCGGACCTGCAAATCGCGGACCCTTTCCGCTTTCCGCTTTTCCAGCCGGCGCAGGTCGGCCCGGACCTCGTCGGCGCGTCCGCCCAGCTCTTCCAGCTGCAGGCTGATCGCCGATATCTGCTGCTCGGACGCCTTCAGGGCCTGGGCGGCATCGCGCCGGGAGGATTCCTGCTCGGCGATCTTGCGATTGAGCTCGTCGATGCGCTTGCGCAATTGCGCCTGCTCCTCCTGGGCCTGCGCCTGGCGCTGGGCCAAGGCCGGATCCACGGCGCGCGCGTGCGCGCCCAGGCAGACGCCCGACAAAGCGGACAACAGGAGCAGACGGATCAGGCGCTTCATGGATGCGGACGCTTTCAGGCTTGCTTGGCCTTGCCCTGGTTGGCGACGGCGGCCATCGCCGCCGCGATTTCATCGGCATCGCCCAGGTAGTAATGGCGTATCGGACGCAGCTCGTCGTCCAGCTCGTAGACCAGGGGCTGGCCGGTGGGGATGTTCAGGTGCACGATGTCGTCGTCCGAAATGCCGTCCAGGTGCTTGATCAGCGCGCGCAGGCTATTGCCGTGAGCGGCGACCAGCACGCGGCGGCCAGCGCGGATGGCGGGCGCGATGGATTCGTTCCAGAACGGCAGCACGCGCTCCACGGTGTCCTTCAGGCACTCCGTGGCCGGCAGGTTCTCCGGCGCCACCTTGGAATAGCGCTTGTCGAACCTGGGGTGGCGCGGATCGTCCGACGCCAGCGGGTTGGGCGCGATCGCGTAGGCGCGGCGCCAGATCAAGACTTGCTCGTCGCCGTACTCGGCGGCCGTCTCGGCCTTGTTCAGGCCTTGCAAGGCGCCGTAATGCCGCTCGTTCAGCCTCCAGCTCAAGCCTATCGGCGTGTACATGGCATCCATTTCGTCCAGCGCGATCCACAAAGTGCGTATGGCACGCTTGAGCAAGGACGAATAGGCCAGGTCGAACTCGTAGCCCTGCTCTTTGAGCAGCGCCCCCGCATTGCGGGCCTGTTCGCGCCCGGTATCCGTCAAATCGACGTCCATCCAGCCGGTGAAGCGATTTTCCAGATTCCACTGGCTTTCGCCATGGCGCATCAGAACAAGTTTATGCATGATAAATACCACCCAAAAGTTGAAATTCGCCGTCCATTTTATAATCGTTGGATTCAGCCCATTTTTTGCAGGCCTATTCGGGACATATCGTGGACTTTTTCCTAGAACAAACCAATATCCTTCTTGTAGTCGTAGCCGTGACCGCAGTCGTCGCGCTGGCCCTGCCCTCTTTCCTGAAAGGCGGCGCCAAATCCGTGAACGTGCAGCAGGCCGTGCAGCTGGCCAACCACAAACAAGCCGTTTTCGTCGATATCCGCAATCATGACGCGTTCAAGGCGGGCAGCATACCCCAGGCGCGCAATATTCCCATCGCCGACCTGGCGAACAAGCTCAATTCGCTGGCCAAGGACAAGCCTATCATCGTTTTCTGCGAACATGGCCGCGATTCCGTGCGCGTCGGCGCCGACCTGCGCAAGAAAGGCTATGCCGAAGCGGTTACCCTGGACGGCGGCCTGCGCAACTGGCTCAAGGAAGGCATGCCGATTTCCAAGAAATCCTGATTCGCCCGGAGCTTTGCCATGCCCGACGTAACCATGTACTGTACTGCCGTCTGCCCGTATTGCATACGGGCGGAAATGCTGCTGAAGCAGCGCGGCGTGACGCACATCGACAAAATCCGCATCGACCAGGAGCCCGAACAGCGCGCCGTCATGATGGAACGCACCGGACGCCGCACCGTGCCGCAGATCTATATCGGCGACACGCACGTCGGCGGCTACGACGACCTGGCCGCCCTGGACAGGGCCGGCGGCCTGCTGCCGCTGCTTGGCCGATAGCTTTTTACCCTTTACTCTCCGATTCATTCCTTTTCAGGACCCACCATGACCGACAAGAACGCCAACCACGCTGACGCTCAAGACGACAACAGCCCCAGCTTCAGCCTGCAACGAACCTATGTGAAAGACCTGTCGCTCGAAATGCCGAACGCTCCCCAGATCTTCCTGGAGCAGGAAGCGCCCGCCGTCGAAGTGTCGATCAACGTCGGCGGCGAGCGCCTGGCCGACACGGTCTACGAATCCACTGTGACCGCCACCGTCACCACCCGCATCGGCGACAAGGTGCTGTACCTGATCGAAGCCAAGCAGGCGGGCATTTTCGAAGCGGCCAACATCCCCGCCGAGCAGCTCGACCCGCTCCTGGGCATCGTCTGCCCCACCATGCTGTATCCGTACCTGCGCGCCAACATCGCCGATGCGATCAACCGCACCTCGCTGCCCCCGCTGCATCTGACCGAGGTGAATTTCCAGGCACTGTACGAACAGCGCATCGCGCAATTGGCCGAGGAACAAAAAGGCGGACAAGGACCGGATTCGGGCCTGATCCTGCCTCCGGGCGCCACGCGCCAGTAACAGCAGGCGGACATGTCAGACGCGTCTTCGCGCCCGCACGTGGCCGTCCTGGGAGCCGGCAGCTGGGGAACGGCCCTGGCCGCCCTGGCATGCCCGCGCTCGGACGTCATGCTCTGGTCGCGCGATCCCGATCAGGCGCACAGCCTGAACAGCCGGCACGTCAACGACAAGTACCTGCCCGACATTCCCCTGCCGCCCGAGCTGCGCGCCACAGCGGACTTCGATACCGCCGTGGCGCATGCCTGCCGCGACGCGCACGGAGCCGGTCTGGTCATCCTGGGCGTGCCCGTGGCGGGCCTGGCGGATACCTGCGAACGTCTGGCCGACAGCGTGTCCCGCCTGGGGCACGGCCCCATCGGCGTCGTCTGGACCTGCAAGGGATTCCAGCAGGAAACCGGCCTGCTGCCACATCAACTCGTGCAGGCGGCCTTGCCCGCGGATCCATCGATCGGCCTGGGCGTGCTGTCGGGTCCTTCCTTCGCGGACGAGGTCGCGCGCGGCCTGCCCGTGGCCC
>Ga0265293_10004313_pt1 | contig 25202 bp, 28 predicted proteins | sample Munlanlewell138R_FD_192505 | JGI IMG/M metagenome (GOLD analysis project Ga0265293, IMG submission 192505) | Leachate microbial communities from a municipal landfill in Southern Ontario, Canada - Leachate well 138R | ecosystem: Engineered > Solid waste > Landfill > Unclassified | place: Canada...
ATTTCTCATGCTTTCTTTTATAATATGTTCAACTTTTTTCTTTATTTCTTTATTATATGGTTCATTGTCAAAGATTATAACCATATTTTCAACTTTCAGCTCTTCCATTTTATCAATTGTTGATTGATATGAACTCCCATTTAGAGAAACACAATTTTTAACAAACATTGAATCAATAAAACCTTCTGTAACATACACAGTTTCATTCAAATCAATTTTTTCAAGATTCCCTATCATTGGGTCGTCTGTTATTTTAATTGTCAAATAACGCAATTTGGCTTTCGGATTTAAACTTCTTCCCTGAATACCAATTATATCATTGGTTCTGTTCTTGATGAACCAGAATATTCTTGGGTCATAATTAAAATGTTTCTCTTCATCTATAAAGTTTTCATTTGTAACATCTTTAATTAGCTGTTTCATTGGATTGTATAGTTGATTATAGAAGTTTTCAACATAAAAAATATCATTTAATCTGCCTCTTGGTATTTTTCTATCATATATGTATTTCATAACATTGAAATCTTCGAGTTTTCGAGCTGGAATTATAATTTTTTCGTGTATTTTTTGATTTAAAAATTCTTTTATTATAGAATTATCAATTTTTTCAACAAAAAACTCTGTGTTTTGTTGTTTATTATCTTTTTTAAATGTGTGTTTGGTCTTTAGTTGGTCAAAGATATATCTTTTATATAATGCAGGGTCATATTCTTTCAAAAAATCAGTAAAAGAAAGATTTAGACCACAATTATGACATTTAAAATTATAAGATGTTTTAGTTTTTTTATTAATATAAAAATATCCTCTTTTTTTGGATTTATCTTTTTTAGAGTCACCACATATCGGGCATCTGAAGTTAAAAAGACCACCACTAAACTCTAAACCCTCTAAACCGAAAGATTTTATTATTATTTCTTGTTCATTTAATTGACTACACATATTTTCTCACAATAAAAAACTAATTCGGTTATATTATATCACATTTTTATGAAAAAACTAACTATTCGTGGATGAAATCCAACTCCAGAGTATCATATTTGAATTTACAGGTCTCATATATTCTTGTCTTATCTCTTTTCCAACTATATGTTGTATTCTCTTTCTTTCCTTTTATTGGGATGTTATCGATTATATCATAAATCATAGACAATTCCTTATCTTCATATAAACGAATTGACCTACCGATAGTCTGTAACAATAAAATATCAGATTTTAGAGGATTTGCCATAACTATCGTTGAAACATTGGGAATATTTATACCAGTTCCCATTATAGTTACATTTGCTATCACTATTCCACCATTTTCTTTTACATATTGAATAACTTTTTTTCTTTCTTTGGGTGGAACATTACCATGAATAAAGAATACTTTTTTCATACCAGCGTCTTTCATTTTAACATATAAATCTTCGATATATTCAACTCTTTTACACATAACTATTATCGTTGATTTTTCATATGACCTGTCTTTCCATAAATTTTTAACAAATTTGACAATAAGATTTTTTCTTGGCTCATTTTCTATAATTCTTTTAAATTCTTCATCATAATCTTTAATTTCAAGTTTGGTTTGCTTAGGTTCTGAGCTTTTCCAATTCAACACAACGCTTCTAACATGAAACTCAGATAAATATCCTAAATCTATAAGCTCTCTTGTTGTACTTGCTCTAAAAGGGAATCCGAAGTTAGCCATAATTGAATATTTATAAAATCTATCGGTATATACAGTTCCAGATGTTGCCATTCTCCAACGAGAGTTAATACAATTCTCACACACATATATTAATTCATCTGCCTTTGCCTTGTGACACTCATCCACTATTAAACCGCTAAATTGTTCAAACCAATCATATGGTTTTGTGTATATAGATTGCCAAGTTGAGATTACAACAGTGTTATCAAAATTTTTATCAGTGTCTTTATGAATTTTTGATATTATTTCTGGGTTCATACCATAATCAATAAAATCATCAGCCATCTGTTCAACTAAATCAACAGAAGGAACAACAACAATGAATTTCTCACCATTTTTAAAATCATGGTCTAAAATCCATTGTATATATGTGTATATAATATTTGACTTTCCGCTTCCAGTTGGTGATTCTAATATGCAACGATTAAGTTTTAATGCCTTTGTAACAGCAAGATATTGATATTCTCTATCTGTTATCTTCTTTGTGTTATGTTTTTCTATTTCTTCCAACCATTCATCGAAATCATCAAAATCAACATCCATTATGCCAATATCATCATTTTTAAATTCATATTCTATATTATGTAGGTCTAAAAATTTAATTATTTCTGATATTAAACCAATGGGAGCAATTGCAACCTCTTTATTTCTATCTAAATATTTTACGAATCTTACTTTTCCATCCCAATTACCTTTATTCTTATATCGTGTCATATTTATTTTGTTAGGATGTTCTAATGTGAATTCAATTTGTAGTTCCTGAAGTTCAACATAGTTGGAAGACACATCGGGTTTAACTAAAAAATAAACATCATCAATTTTTTCAAAAATAAGCATATAAATCCTCATAAAAATCAAGGTATCTATATGTATTTAGTACTTTAAAAAATTATCGATTTTTCTACTTGTTGCCTTGGGTGAAAATTTCCCAATCAATGATAGTTTTGATATTCCAAGATTTTTGTTTTAGCTGTTTCTGAATTTCTTCAAAAAAAGATAGCTGTGCCCTTAGAATATTTATTTTATGTTCCTCTTCGGCTATATCAACATCGTTCTTAATAGCCATTTGTATCTGTGTCGCAGTGAGTTTTCTCTGACTTTCAAAGTTGTAGAAATGTATTGCACTGTTTGCAACTTTTTTCAATTCAATTTCGGCTTCACTTATGGCTATACTCAATTTATAACAGTGTTTGATTATCTGTGCATCGTCGTGTAAAACCCTCATTAAATCGCCCTTTAAGTCGGTCATATTAACTCTTAACATTTCATCAACTTCTTCAGAAAGTTGTTTTGGAATATCGTTGGGTTTATCCCACTTAATATTTAGATAATTCATATATAATCTCCATTAAAAAATGGGGGAGCTAAACTCCCCCAACAATACAACATCAATTAATCTTCGTCTGAGATTTCTTCAAAGTAATTTTTCAACTTCTTGTTTGTCTCTTTACTTTCTATTTTTGTTTCTTTCTTAGCAGATTCTTTTTTCTCTTCTACTTTTGTTTCAGCGGTCTGCTTCATCCTTGAATAACTTTCAGAACTTTCTTTTTGTGTTTTTTCCATTTCATTTGTTTCGCTGAGACCATTCATATCAATAGTGGCAAGAAATTTGTTGAATTTTGTTTTCAATTCAGCATATTCTTTATATGAATTTTCAGAAATAACATCATCGAGATTATAAATGGCATTCAACCAATATTCATCGTCAATATTAAGTGTTTCCAAATCTTCATCTATTGGTGCTGGTGTTGCAAAAGAGCTTCTTGTCCATGTTGGGAACTGACCATCCTTTTTTACCTTAATCTTAAAGTTTGCACCGCCATCTGGACAGTAATAGAAAAGAGGTTCTTCTGTTTTATCCTCTGGCTGAATGGCTTCTTTAAGAATGTCAAAAATTTGTTTTCCAAATTCGAAAAGGAAAACTTTACCCTCATTTTCTCTGTTTTTAGGGTCAGAAATAACAAGAATATTGCATATCCAAGATTTCTTACGATAAGTTGTGTTTTTCATAATGAAATCTTTTTCCTGTGTCTTGTTCCAATCACAGATAGGACAGTCTTTTCCAATTGTCGTTGGACATCTGTCGATAAACTTCTTACCATTTATATCCATAGAATGTTTAAACATTGGCTTAAATGGAAGGTCTTTTTCATTTTTGTTTGGGAGAAATCTGATAACAGCACTGCCAGTACCAGAATCATCACGGGTTAGAACCCAAAATCTTTCATCTTTGTAACTTCTTGAATTACTACTGTCAAAATTTTCTTTGAATTTCTCAGCATGAATTTTTGCATAATCTCTTCTTTTTCTTTCACTCATCTGTAAATCTCCTTTTTAATAAAACTGTAAAACTGTAAATCACCAAACCTTTGTGATTTGTAACTATAATATCACATAAATCCGAAAAAACCAAAACTATTTTTCAATTTTTTCTATATTATTTATTATTTTAAAAATTTTTATAATAAATATATTTTTTATAATAAGTAACAATAAGTATAATTAGTTGGCTTCGCCAACCGATGCGAAGCATCGTAACTATATTCCTTATATTTTTTATATTTATTATTATATTATATAAAAAAGAATAAAAGAAAAATATATACAGTTTCACTGTATATATAAAAAGAAAAGAGAAAAAAGAAAAGAAATAGTTTTATTTTTTATAAAAATGTGATATAATATACATGAAAACTGTTAGAGGAGTGTTTTTTATGAGAAAAAAGAAAGAAAAGATAATTGATTATGAGTTAATCAAAATGTTAAATGACTATAAAGACAGAGGATTGTCTTATATAGATGCATTAGTTGACATACAAGAGAAATATGAGGTTGATGCAGACGATTTGGTTGATGTTTTGCCAGATGAAATAATCGAAGATATAAAAATAGAGTTTGCTAACAAAAAAATGATAAGAAATAAAAAGTTAAGAGATACAGCAGATATGAAAAAAGGTATTGAAAATCTACTTGATTGGTTAAAATGAGTGCTATTCATCCGTTTGAATTATATAAAATGTTTATTTCCTTAAGAACGCATTTTAGTTCTATAAAATTTATTTATAATCATAATATAATTAATTTAAAATATGAAAATTTTTACAGAAGCAAAAATCATATTTATTATGAGAAATATGCTTCCAAACTTTCAAAAGAAGATGCCGAGAAAATTTTTATATCTAACTTTGTAAAAAATATTGATACATCAATACACATGATAACACCAACGATAAGAAATGATGTGACTAAAGAGTGGATAAATAGACTTAAAACAATTGATTCACTTTTTGAAAATGATGTTAAAAGATTATTTAAAGAATATAAAATAAAAACAACACATGATTTTTATTATAAGTTAACAGACATAGAAACGATTAATAAATCAGATAATAAAGTTTCATCAATTGATGAAATAACAAAGGCACCAACAACAGTTAATCATTTTTATACGGATTTGATATTTAATTATAGTCCTGAAGTAATAGTCGTACTTAATCATTTATACTATAAAAAATATACATTTGATTTTTTGAGAGAATGTCTTGATAAGAAAATAGAACCAAAAAAAGAATTCATTAAGCTATATAAATATAATAGATTCATTGATGTCGAAAGTTTAATTGGCAACAATAAATACGAAAAAATAAACACATTTTTTAATAACATGTGAGGATATATAATGATATTGGAAAAAATAACTTTTAGAAATATAATGTCATATGGTAATACAAACACAACATTTGAGTTTGGTGATATTTATAATTATAAGACAATTGGTATAATTGGTAAGAATGGAAATGGTAAGACAAGTATATTTGATGCCTTATTCTATGCTCTTTTCAATAAGCCATATAGAAAGATAAATTTAACAGACCTTATAAACAGGGAAAATGGGAGAGATTTATATGTTGCTGTTGAATTTAGAGCAAATGGACATCAATATAAAATAGAGCGAGGCATGTCTACGGCTTCAGCAAAATCAAAAATGATAAAAATATGGGTTGATGGTAAAGAAGAAAATTTAGATGCACACTCAAAAGATATCCAACGATATATTGAAACACAAATAATTGGTGTAAATGAAAAAATATTCAGACTTATATTCATGATTGGTTTGGGTTCTTTTACTTCTTTTTTTGAACATTCACTACCAGAAAGACGAGCCATATTAGAGTTTATCGTTGGCATAAATGTTCTTTCCGTTATGTTGAAGAAAGTTAAAAAAACCAATTCTGAAGATTCGGCAACGGTTGAAAAGTTAAAAAGTAAAATAGAACAGCACATTAAAACAAGAGAACTTTATGAAGAAAAAGTAAAAGATATTAAAAAATTACAAGAATCAACTGATTATACCGATGATATAAAAAAACTTGAAAAACTTATAAAGCAGATTAATAGTGAGATTGAAAAAATAAATGTTGAAAAATTAAAATTGGATATTCAGGCATTAAATACAGACATTGAAAAAATTGAAGAAAAAAGAGATGTTTGGATAAACGATTTAAAACAAAATAAAATATTCTTAAAACAGAATATTGATTTATTATCTTTTTTTGAAAAAAATGATGTGTGTCCTACCTGTACACAGCCAATAACAGGAGAATTCAAGGAAGATAAGATAGAAGACCTTTCTTCTGATAATACTAAATTGGAAAAAAACATTAAAAAAACACAAAAAAGTATTGAAGACGAAGAGGCTCTTAAAAAAGAAAAGGATGCTGAAATACAAAAATTAAATGAAAAAATATCAAGATTCAGAGACCTTACAAAAGACCTCAATAATAATCAGACAACACGAGAATCATTTCTTGAAAAACAAAGGATTGCAAAAGAAGATTCGACAAAAATAATAGATGAAATTGATGAAAAATTACAGGATATCAAAAAAGACATTAAGGTTCTGGCAAAGGAAGGAAAAGAATTAAGTAAGGTGTTGGATGTTAATAAGATAATCATTGAAACACTTAATGATGACGGGGTTAAGAAGTATATATATGATATCATATTGAAACAAATTAATAAGTATATAAATCATTATATAACAGAGTTCAATTTTAATGCAAAGGTTAAAATAGAGAGTGATTTGAGCGAATTCTTCTTTCATAAAATTGGTGAAAATATTCAATATGCCAGTTTTTCAAACGGTGAAAAACTGATTGTTAATTTTTCCTTTGTGTTTGGATTATTGAAATTTATTGAAGAGTTTTATGGATTTAAATCTAATTTCTTGTTTTTTGATGAAATTCTTGATACGAGTCTTGATAAAGATAATAAAACATTTTTGTTGGAGACCCTTAAGCGTTTTGATAAGAATATAATAATAATTTCACATGATTATACACTCGATAGTCTATTTAATGAGTGTTATATAGTGTCCAAGGAAGATGGTTTTTCTATTCTAACATCAACAAAAGCTTGATTTTTTGATAAATATGTGATATAATATAGGTGTTTCGTTGTTTTAGGAGATTTATATGAAAAGTGCAACTGTTACAAAATTAGGTCAGATAGACTATGTTTTATTGCGAAAATCAATGTATATTGGAAATAGTAAAACAATTGAAGAAGTAAGATGGGTTATAGAATCAGATAAAATGATATTTAAGAAAGTCCCTTATAATGAGGGATTTTTTAAAATAGTAAATGAGATAATCGATAATTCAATAGATGAGTATCTTAAAACAGATGGAAAATTCAGCACAAAAATAGATGTTTCAATTATGTCAGACGGAACAATTAAAGTAACAGATAATGGTAGGGGAATATCATCCGAAAAAGATGAAGCAACAGGAAAGTTTCAAACTGAATTAGCTTTTTGTGAAAGAGAAGCTGGTTCAAATTGGGATAGAGATGTTAGTGTTGGGATGAATGGTCTTGGATGTACCCTTACAAATTATTTATCAGAGTCTTTCGTTGTAGAGACAGGTGACGGGAAATATATAACAAAACTCACATGTAAGAATAATTGTAGACTGATTGATATTATAAGAAAGAAAAATTCCACAAGAGGAACAACTGTAGAATTTAAAATTGATATGCAACAGTTTGAGGGTTCGGAATTGTTGGATGTGATGATTATTAAGGATTTCCTATATAAAAGATTGGTAGAATTGAATACCATATATCCCAAGATAAAATTCACTTTCAATTCTGTTCCAATAACAACCACAATTTGGTCTTGTTTTGATTTCAAAGATACTTTTTCATATAAAAAAGGTGGTGTTGAATTATATGTATATTATACCAACAATACTGTATCAGATATTTCATATGTAAATGGTCTTGATACTCATCGTGGCGGAACACATCTGAAAGTTCTGAAAAATGAGCTATCAAAATATATAAAAGAAAAAGTCAACAAAAAACATAAAATAGATTTTAAGAATATATCAAGTGTTTTTAATAATTTTATGTTTGCACTGTCTATGACAGGTTTTTCAAAGCCAGAGTTTAATACCCAAACAAAAACAGAATTAATAAATTCAGAAAAAGAAATTAAAGAATATTTTATCAATAATAAAGTGGATTTAGATACCGTCTGTAAAAAAATATATGAACAATTTGAAGCCAAAATAGATATTCTTGTTGAGGCATTTAATGATAATAAAATTCAGAAAAAAATAGAGGGTATAAATAAGAATCTTAAAAATGTCAAACGAATCGCCCAATTCATGGATGCTATTGATAAAGATAGAAAGGATACAATACTTTTTCTCGTCGAGGGCGATTCTGCAAAATCACATTTTCCAATTATACGAAATAAATATAAACATGGTATAATGCCACTTCGAGGCAAGGTTCTGAGCGTTTATAACACACCGTTATCAAAGATGTTAGAGAATAAAGAGTTAACAGATTTAATGAATATAGTTGGGTTGAAGATAGGTCAAAAAACAGATTCAAGATACTACGATAAAATAGCAATATTAACAGACGCTGATGTTGATGGTAATCATATTGCAATTACACTGATGTTATTTTTCTATAAATACTTTCCGCACTTGTATCACCAGAAAAGAATTGTTAAGGTTCTTTCTCCAATTATAGTGTGTACAAAGGGAAGTAAAAATGAATATTTTTATGATTACGGTGAATTTCTTAAAGTGCAAAATAAATATTCCGATTGGAAGATAAAATATAATAAGGGGTTGGGTTCATTGAATAAAGAGGAATATTCAAAGATGATTAATGAGCCGATTTTTGAAGTCATTTCAATTGAAGATATTGAAAATCTTGATAAAATGATTTATGTGTTATTTGATAAGAAAACGAGTCTGGAGCGTAGGAAATGGCTTCAAGGTGAAGATTTAAACGATATTATTAATGGAGTTGAACAATGATTGAACACTATGTGATTAGGACTATTAAAGACAAAGTTATTGTTATTGATGGAAGCGTGGATGATGGAAAAGTAGGTGCTATGAATTTTGGCGAAAATAAATGGTTGATACAACCAGTGTACGAATTTATTGATTATTTTCAGAATGAGGGTGTGTTTATGTGTATTGATGAAACTGGAGTTTCATTTTTTAATAATAATGGTGAAAAGCTCAACGAATATAGTTATGATGTTGCATACGGTTTTATGTTCGGGGTTTGTGCTGTTGAAAAAGATGGAATGCTCAATGTGATTAATAAGTATGGTAAACCATTGTTGGATGAGTGGTGTGCATCAGTATCTTATCCAATCATAGAAGAAATAGATGGTCACACACATTATGTATTATCGATATCTTATGATGTAAGCGATGGTGAATACTCTAAGTTTATAAGATATATTGTTGAAAACGATATGCTGGTAGAGATAATTTAGTTTTTGAAAAATCAAAAAAATGTGATATTATATAGTTGGTTGTTTTAAAATTTAATTGGATGGAGATTTAAAATGTCAGAGACTTGGCTTGATGAAAAAATTATGGATAACAAAAGAGACAAGATTATTGTTAAACTGGGTATAAACCAGTTGAGAATCAATTTTTATCAAAAATACTATTATATTTCTAAAACAGAAGATTCTGTAAAGGCATATGATTCTGAAAATGTTGAATTCTTTGTTGATAAGATAAACTCAATTCAAAGAGCTAAACCCAATCGTAAAGCAATTAGAGCAAATACCAAGATGTATAAAAAATATATGAATCTTATTAAAAAAGCATCTAAGAAAAATGCAGATGTTATTTCGAATGAAATTACTGATAAAATAGCTTCTGAGAATGCCATAAATAACCCAGAATCAACGATAGAAGAAATCAAGAGTGAAACTAAAGATAATATAAAAAATGCTTTAAATATTGTGAAGTCGGAGGAAAACAATGGTTAAGAAAACCCAGAAAATTTTTACTATTTCAAAAGATGGTATAAACAGATTAAAAACTCTATCAGGCGTGTCAAACAATTCTTGGTTGCAGAGAAAGATATTTGTTAAAGACACTGATTCAAATATATTTTTCAGAACCATTATATCAGATATACCAGATGACTTCAAGATGTCCATATATGATATAAATTCTTTCATTGGAACATATAAGATGATTGAAAATTCAGCAATTGATTATACCGACCTTGAAACCGAAGGTTTTGTTAAAATTTTCAATAACGATATAGACACTAAGAATAAAGAATTCTTTATATATAATCAAAATGAAGAATGTCTTATGAAAAATAATCTTCCAATTGAATCAGAACATAAAATTGATAATCCAGTAGACCGCAAAACTAATACCCCGATAAGTGTTAAGAAGAATACTTTCATTCTCACACAGGATAATATTAAAAAATTATCAAAAGCATGTTCAGTCCTTGATGCAAACTGTCTTAGATTCATCACAGAAGATGATTCCATAACAATCAAAGCAATAAACACCAAGATTCAGAACTCAAATGTGTTTGAATTGAATATTAATAAAGATGTTAATATAGAATCTGAAAAACTTATATTTGATATGTTTGTAGATTGCTTCAATAAAATTGATAAAGAAATAATTGAATATAAAGTTAATATTATTATTGATGAAAATAATAAAAAATTAATGAGTGTTGAAAACGAAGATATTGGATTCAAGTTTTATTTTGCGATGTTTACAGGTAAAAAATCTTGATATGAGGATTCGGAACAGGGATGCTGAGAGAAGAGATGGCATGGGATAAATATGGAAATTTTTATCCCATGCCTAAAAATGAAAAAAATAATTCATCTGATTGGGAAACGATAGAGAAAATGTCCACAAGAATGACAGAATCCCAGAATAAAATTTTTATGCGAGAGTTCAAAAGATTCTTTTTAGAATTATTATACTTTTATTGGAATCTTTCAGATGGAAATCCAATTATAAGGAAACTTGAGAACTCTTTTAAAATGTCGTTGGCACAATATTCATCACATATAGCAAAAACACCAATGACAGTAGAAACAATGCAGAGAATAGTAGATATATTAAGAAACGACCTTAAAATAATGATAAAATCAAATGCTTTTATGAATAAAGGTGAATTTACAGTAGAATTTGAATTATTTCTAATTGGAGATTAATATATGATTAATGTTTATATGGGAGTGATGGGTAGCGGAAAAGATTTCAACGCAACTACACACATGAATCAATCAAAAGCTAAAGTCAAAATAAAAGTGGCTTTTGCCGATGCTGTGAGAGATATGGTCTGGACATTGTTGAATTGGGAACCTAAAACACCAATCGAATATTCAAAATTTAAAACGGATGGTAAAATAACTCTATCAACAATTGATAAACATACATTATCTACTGTATCGGGAAGAGAGTTCATGCAGAAACTCGGAACAGATGCTGTTAGAAAGTATATGCCAGATTTCTGGGTTGAAATTGTTAGAAATAAAATAACAGATATTCTAAAAGAATGTAATTTAAACAGAGAAGAATGTGATATTTATATCACCGATTGCAGATTCGAGAATGAGCTTGCTATGTTGTTGGACTTTGATGTTAGAATAATATTCTGTAATTTTAAATCGCCTGATTATAGAATATCAGACCACGAATCTGAAAAATTGGCAAACGATTTATTAAAAGAGGGTTTTGAAGATTTGGAAGATATAACATATTTCATCAGAGAAAAATATGCGAAATAGAACTACACCAGAAAACATAACATCGTTGGGACAAAATGAAATTTTTGTATTTGGTTCTAACTTATCTGGAATACATGGAGCAGGTGCCGCAAAGACAGCTTTAAAGTGGGGTGCTATAATTGGTCAACCAATTGGGATTCAGGGAAAAACATATGCAATTCCAACGAAAGATAAATTCATCAAAAAAACTCTTTCAATAGCCGAAATAAAAATATTTGTTGACGAATTCATTGAGTATGCAAAAAATAATGATAATTTAACATTTTTTGTGACTGAAATTGGTTGTGGTCTGGCTGGTCTCAAACATGAGGTGGTAGCACCTTTATTCACAGATGCTGTAGAATTGGAAAATGTTTATTTGCCTGAAAAATTTTGGAATATTTTAGAAATGTGAGAAAACAACAATGGAAATTAAATTTTGGAAGCCAAGTGTGACATCACAGTTTTTAGTTTGTCCAGTGCCTTTTCATATGGATACATATAGGGGATGTGTTTACAATTGTCTCTTCTGTTTCAGCCGTGACATAACAACTTTTGCTCGAAGAAACTCTGAACATAAAGAGTTTTCATATCTTGTTGGTCAAGATGTAAAAGCATTTAAAAGATGGGTTGATAGAACACTCGCAAAAGATTATGATTATAAAAAAGCCGAAGAAGTTGCATTCAAAGAAAGAATGCCAATAAAGATTGGTGCCACAGCAGACCCGTTCCCATATGCTGAAAAACAGGAAAAGGTAACATACGAAATTTTAAAGATACTTCACGAAATAGATTATCCAGTTCAGATGTCAACAAAAAATCCAGAAGTATTGGCTTCATATGCAAAAGATTTTGTTAATCCTAATTGGACTATAAATGTTTCAGTTACAACAATGGATTTGGAATTTCATAAGATAGTTGAACCACAAGCAATAACACCTGAGCGTAAGATGAAAGCAATCAAAGAATTGACCGATATGGGAATCAAGGTGATGATAAGACTCCAACCATTTATATATCCAAAGATACTGGTTGACATAGAAGATATTGTTTCAGAGGCAAAAAAAGCTGGTTGTTGGGCTTTTCAAACAGAGGGAATGAAAATGAGAATATCAATGCCAAAACCAGAACAGGAATTTTTTCAGAAAATTGGTGATTTTATGGGTATTCCAGACATCAGACAGTATTATAAAGATGAACATAATAGATGTGGTTCTGATTATGAACTCTCCACACAAAAGAAAGAAGAGGTTTTAGACTTATGTGTTGAAATGGCAAAAAAATATAATATGAAATTTTTCAGTGCTGACAATCATTGGTATAAAGTTGGTGATGGATTTGAATGTTGTGGAACATCTGTTTTGAGGAACTACAAGGTACTTGGTTGCGATAAAAGATGTAAACTGCATGGTGGTGCAACTCACGAATCAAAAGAGCTTCAGAAGTGTTTTGTGAACTTCACGAGAAGTCAGAAAAATGTCAATAAAACAATTGGTGAGGTTTGTTCAGAAGATGAAAAACCAATAAGTAGTTTAGAAGAATTTTTGAAATAGGAGAAAAATATGTCCAGTCACCCAAACGCAATATTAATGGCAATTTTAAAACCAGATGACTTACCAATGAAAACTAAAAGAAATATAATGGAGTTTTCTGGTGCAGAGGACGATTACGATATTCCAATTGGGAAAAAAGAATATCATCTTAAAGTTATGACAGATGATTATGATGAAAACAATCAAATAAGAGCTAAACAATCAGATATTGTTATATATGATTTAATTACATATGGTTATGGTGATAAAATAATGTGGGAAGTATTGGAACAACAAAAAAAAGAACTTGAAGAGTGGGTGAAATTAATATGTGAAAAATTTCATTGTTCATATGAAATTTACATATCTGCGAATTATTGGTAGGAGATTTAAAAATGAGAAGCAAATTAGAAAGAGCGGTTGACCTGATAAATCTTTATTTTGTTTACGGTGAATATTATGAAGAAAAAATGTTTACTTTTATTGAAGATAATTTCGAGTTGAGAGCATGTGAAAAACAGTCAGATATAGATATCATAAAAGAACATTGTCAAACCAAATATAAAACTATCGTTGGTGATGATGATGATTTAAATCCATTTGAATTTATAAAAATGAAATTCGATAGAAATAGAGGTACAGCACAACGAGAATCATATGCTGTTGAACAGGAATTTAAATTTTGGTATGTACCAAAAGGGGAAAATAATGACAAAAAATGAAAAAACAGTTATAACGGTGGAAATCTTCCCAAAACCAGATGTTCCAAATATAAATGGAATTATATACACAAAAGAATGTGTGGATAATATGTATGAACAATTGAAAAAAATGATTGAAAAAGATGAGGCATTTGTTCACGATTTTGGTGCAAATGAACAATTTATTGAAAATAATGGAAGATTGAATGTTTCTGATATAATTGGAAAAGTTAAAAATTTAGATGAAAATACTAATAATGTTACTATTGAAACTAACTTAAACAAAAATTTATTAAAAGAACTTGATGAAAATGATTGCGACATCGCTGTTTCTACCATGGCTATGGGGATAATCAATGAAAATAAAGTGGTTAAACCTCAAAGTTATGAGTTGGTTGGTTTGCTGACACACTCGATTAACTGAAGTATAATCGGTTCTAAGGTCGAAATGCTTTTATTTCGTTGCCTTTTCGGGAAAGTCAGAGTTCCCTTTGCATAAATCCCTGTCTTTATGCAATCGAATAATGCTTGGATTTAATTCCGATAGTTTTGCTATATTAAAAGCAGCATTACTATCAGCATTTTCAATGTGTCCACAACTACACTTAAATATTTTTTTATTTCTTTCACCTAAAAGACCACATTTACTACAAGTTTGACTTGTGAATTGAGGTTCAATAAGGGTTACTGGTATACCCGCTAATTTGGCTTTATATTCTATAAACTGTCTCAGTTGATAGAATGACCAAGAGTTCAAAGCATACTTGAAATTTTTGTTGTGTTTTTTGTTTTTTCTAATTCCTTTTAGATTTTCTAAATTAATAGTGGATTGATTTTCTCTGGAAATTTGAACTATTTTTTTAGAAATTTTATGGTTTAAATCTTTAATGATTCTTGATTCTTTATTTTTAATTTGTTTAAGAGATTTAAATCTTTTTTCTTTTTGCAATTTTTTTCTTATATTTTTATATTTATTATGAATATGAAATGCTGATTTTCCAAGTTTCCAAACCTTACCTGTATCAACACATGCCACAACAGCACAATGACCCTTGGTGTTTAAATCCACACCTATAGTTGTTATTGGTTTTATTTCAGGAGATTCTTTTATATCACAAGAAATATAAGCATATGTATTATCTAACTCAATTTGATTTATTTTTAATATATCTTTTTCAAAAGATAAAATTAAATTTAGTGATGGTATTTTTATTTTATTTTCTTTAAAATTTATACCTTGGTTTGGTATTGTTAATTTAACATTTTTAACACTTTTACATTTTTTATTTTTAGAATATTTTCTCAATATCTGATTAGATATTATTGATTTTAATCCAAACTGTTTGACATCTTTAGAAGATATTGTTCTTGTTTTAATTGCAAACTCTGCTATAAGTTTGGCTTTTTGTAACTCTATTGTAAAATCGTGATTGTGTTTTATTTTATATGTTAAAATCATTTTCCCTTCTGTTCTTCTATGTATTTTTTAACAACTTCTAATGATACTGTTCCCACCGTAGATATAAATTTAGAGCGTGTCCAGAGTGATGGAATTCTACTTTTCAACCATGTAAATTCTTTTCTTAATATATTACTACTATATCCTTTTATTTTACAAATTTGTTGATATATACCTATTTTTGGATTGGAGTCTATTAAAAGATGTACATGGTCTGGCATAATCTCCATTTCTATTATTTTATATCCATATTCCAATTGTTTTTCTAAAATTAATTCCTTCAATCTTAAATCCACACCATCAATCAACACATTTCTTCTATATTTAGTTGAAAAAATAACATGATATTGACATGAATAAATATACATCCCGTCTGAATTATATTGTTTGTTCGGATTTAATACTTCCATTAGTTTTCTCCATTTGTTCTAATATATTTAGTATTTAAAAAACAAGAAAAAGTACAAAAATTGGTCTTTTTTCAAAACTATTTTATAACGATTGAATTTTATTGATATATTTTTTCACTTTTTAATTGATTTATTTTTCAAAATATGATATAATATACATGTTTGAATTGTTTTTGGAGAAAATTATATGATACAAATTCATCCCAACGATAAATCAATTGGGCTTTCTTTTTATGGGGTTTGTAATATCATTAAAAAATGATTTAATTAAAAACAAGGGGGAAAATGATGAATAAAAAAATTGTTAAATTAAGGTTATCAATGTCAGGCGATGGTGGTTTAATTTATACAGATGCTTGTATTGAAAAAATTAAAAATTCTATTGATAAACATGTCAACAGTTATCATCCAAACGCCAGAGTACATGTGAAAAATAGACTTAACGATTTTAATAATCCGTTACCTGGACTATGCATAATGTCTGACAATATGATGGGGCGTATTATACTTAGAGATGATGATATTCTACATATTGAACTTGATAATGATTTTGTTGAGACAGGAATATTAACTGAAAATTCTGTTGTTGTTCCAGTTGGCGGTTGGAAGTTGAATGAATATAAAAAAATAGTTGGAAATAAATTATTGGTTGAAGAACAGGATTTTTCACTTATGTTTTTTGTTCTAATGGAGCAAAAAAAGTAAATGAATAAAATAAAACTTCTATCATTATTTACTGGTATTGGTGCTTTTGAAAAAGCATTGAAGAAACTTGATATAGATTATGAATTAGTGAATTTTTGTGAGATTGACCCATTTGCTATTAAATCATATTGTATGATTCATGATGAATCACCAGATAAAAATTTAGGAGATATCACAAAAGTTGATATCGAGAAAATACCAGAATTTGACTTGATGACTTATTCTTTTCCATGTCAGGATGTTTCGGTGGCGGGTAGAAAACAAGGTTTTGCAAAGGATTCCAACACCAGAAGTTCTCTTTTATGGACAGCGATGGAAATTGCCAGAACACACAAACCGAAATATATGATAGCGGAAAATGTCAGAAATATTCTTTCTGATAAATTCAAATATGATTTTTTAGAATGGCAAAAATATCTTGCTCAAATTGGTTATAAGAGTTATTATTCTATTTTGAATGCAAAGGATTATGGAATTCCTCAGAACAGAGAGAGGGTATTTGTTGTCAGCATAAGAGATGATATCGAAGAATATTATCAATTCCCAGAAACAATTCCTTTGGAAATCAGACTGAAGGATTTATTAGACCAAGATGTGGATGAAAAATATTATCTTTCAGATGTTATGATAAAAGGTTTTGAAAATCATAAAATGAAAAACAAAGAAAAAGGCAATGGATTCGGTTGGAAACCAACAACGGGAGATGGTCTTGCAACAACGATTGATACTTATGCTAACGACAGACCAGCAAACAATTATATTATAACAGACGCAATACCTCTCACCGAAACACGAAGTGATAACGCAAAAGCTGAAAGGCGGAAAAATAGAAGTGAAGGGAAAGACTATTGTGGAAGAAGAGATAAAGATATTGTGACCAAAGATGATGGTATAATTGGTGCGATATGTACATCACCGAGTATTGAACAATCTTTCATAGAATTAAAACAGGTTGGTGTCATTGGAAAAGATTCTGAAGCATCAAGAGTGTACGATACTGACGGAACAAGTAGGTGTATTAAAAATGGCGGTGGGATGGGAGCAAAAACAGGTTTATATATAGATAATAATTATGAAAATTTAAGAATTAGAAAGTTGACACCGAACGAGAGTTGGAGACTTATGGGATTTACAGATTTAGATTTCAAAAAATGTAAAGATGGTGGGATATCGGATGCCCAACTATACAAACAGGCTGGAAATTCAATAGTTGTTAATGTTCTGGAAGCGATTTTAGATAAATTGTTGAAGAACAAAGCTGAAACTCTCATGGATTGGTTAAATTAATTCTTATTTTTTCAAAAAATGTGATATTATATAATGGATGCTGTTTTAAAAGGAATTAAAATAGATGTTCAACGCATAAATGTCGTTTAGGGGGAATTATAATGGCTGTTCAATACACGAATGTTTTTGAAAATAGAAATAAGATATATCTGACATATTATGAGACCGAAACTGGTGAAAAGAAAACTGCCATTCTTGATAAGATAAAAAATTTAAGTCTTTATTCACCAACAAAAGAAGAATCCGAATATAAATCTCTCGTTGGTAATATAAGTCTTAAGAAAATGGATTTCACATCAATTAAAGATTATAATGAGTATTTGAATCAATACAAGGATGTGAGTGGAATCAGTGTTTTCGGTGAATTTCCATTGGATAAGAAGTGGATTAACTCTTATTATGTAAATGAACCTCATTTTGATTACAATCTATTAAATATTGGATTTTTTGATATAGAAACTACTGTTTCTGATGGAAGACCTGACCCAGATAATGCACCAGAGCGAATTACATCAATTGTTCTATATGCAACCAAGAGCAATACATATTATGTTCTATGTGACAAAAAAATAGATGGAAAATACTTTTCTGAGGAAGAATATGCAGAATCAAATATAAAATTCTACTATTTTTCACCAGATTTAGAAGGTGAATACGCAATGCTCAAGACTTTCGCTTATTTGATAAATAACCTTGAAAAAGTCGATGTTCTTTCAGCATATTTCGGTAATTTATTTGACTTTCCATATATATACAATAGAACGGCAAAAGTTGTGTTTGAATATAACAAAAAACATAGAGATGTAAAAGATAAATTTTCTGAGAGTAACTTATCTCCATTTGGTGTAGCATATAAAACATCAAGAGGTAATATATATATTCAGGGTATTCAATTATTAGACTTTTTCGAGTTATATAAAAAATATTCAAGAGGAACACCAGATTCTTGGAAATTGGATTTCATCGCTGAGAAAGAGCTTGGTGTTGGTAAGATAAAACTTGAGGGTGGTTTTATGTATGTGTATGAACATGATTATGAAAAATATGTTTATTATAACTACATAGATGTCAAGAGGCTCAAGCAGTTGGATGATAAATTGTCATTTATGAATTTACATGGTGAGTTAACATATCTTGCAAAACAGAATTTTGAGGATACATTATCTCCAGTTAGAACATGGGAAAGTATTCTATATGGTTATCTCGATAAAAAGAATATACAGATAAATCCCCGTAAGAATAATGTTAAGAAAAAATATCTTGGTGGATACACACACGACCCGATTTTAGATTTCTATAATTACATTCTTTCATTCGACTTGAACAGCCTCTATCCACATTTGATAATGATGTATTATATATCACCAGAAACTCTTATCACAGAAAAAGAAATACTTAAGATGTTCCCAAATAATGAAACTCTTATTCAATTGTTGGATATTAAAAAAGAGTTGGAGAGAATCAGCGATGAGGTTCCTTATGATAAAAATGCTGTTGGTCAAGCATATGATAAGTTTGCTGATAGAATTATAAACAGAGAGTTTGATTTATCTTTCTTGAGAGATGCTAACATTACAATGTCACCTTCCATAGAATTTTTCAGAAAAGATGAAGATGCCATTCTCCCATACTTCATGAAACACTTTTACGATATGAGAAAAATAGTCAAGAAAGAAATGTTGGAAATTCAAAATGAAATTGAAAATCTTCAAAAGGTGAAGAATAAAAAGAAAGAATTAGACAGATTAAAAGGAAGATTTAAAGAGTTGGAAAAACTTGATAAGATAGCCGATGTTATTGTTAAAATGAAAGAAATGGCGAAGAGAAGGTCGTTGAAAGAACAGGCATTTAAGATTTTACTCAATTCAGCGTATGGGGCGTTCGGCAACAATTACTTCAATTTTTTCTCATTATCTTTAGCCAAGAGTATTACATCGGGCGGTAGATTAGCGATAAGAAGTTTAATTAAGACTATCGAGAATAAATTAAGAGCTTTTTATAAAGATATTTCTGGAATGGAATGGGACGGAAAAAATTTCTTTATTTATTCAGATACAGATAGTTGTGTTGGAGATACTGATATATATGTCAATGAAAATAAAATGAAAATAAAAGACTTATATAATATGGTTGGTGGGGATTTTTCATTAAATTCAGAGAAAATTGCTTTGAAAAATGTTGATTTAAAATCATTATCGTTTAATTATGATTCTGAACATATTGAAAATAAAAAAATAAAATATATTTGGAGACATAAGGTTAAGAAGCAAATGTATAAAATAAAAATGAACGGAAAAGAAGTTATCATCACCGCTGACCATTCCATAATAGTTTATAGAAATGGTAAATATGTAAATGTTAAACCGTCTAATATATTAAAAACAGATAAATTAATATGTATTAATAATTGAATTTTTTTATAAAATGTGATATAATATAGTGTTTATGTCTTTTAATCGGAGGTGTTACCATGAAAGTAAGAACAGGTTTTGTAAGTAATTCGAGTTCATCGAGTTTCATTGTTTTTGCAAAATCAACGAAAGAGATTGCCACTAAGATGATGAAATATCTAATCAAAGAATATGATGAAGAAGATAGTGAATTTTTTAAACATAAGAAAAAAGAATGTTTTGATAAATATATCAAAAATGTGAAAGATACTGATACGCCAATACTAATACCATGGACATGTAATTATGATACATATATATGGAGATATGACGACAAATCTTTTATCGTTGATACTTGTAATAATCATATGTGGTGGGAATCGAATTTAGATATGGGCATATCAGCAGAATCGGCTTTGGATATATTTGAAAAAGATGACCGTGAAGAAGAATATAAAAAAGTATCTGAAATCAAATTTTTGTCAATGGAAGATGGGACATTTAAAACAATTGAACAACAAGAAGAACAATGGAAAAATAAATAATATGGAACATATTTTATGTGATGATTTTGAAATTATCGAGCTTGGTGAACAAGAAATTGATGTATACGATATTGAAGTTGAAGATAACCACAATTTCTTTGCCAACGATATGTTGATACATAATTCAGTATATGTAAACTGTGAACCTCTTGTTCCAGCGATACTTAAATTATATAGACCAATAATAGAACATTCACTTAATCAGAAAAATCCTGAGATTTTAAAAGAATTGGATTCATGTGATTTCTGGGATAACATTTATACCGAGTTTAAAAATGAGTCTGAATTAGTAAAGAAATATTTTTCACCGCAAGATATGAATTGGAATGGTATCATTGAACAGTGTATAAAAATCGAAGTTGCTAAAGATGATAATAAAAAAATGAAATCGTTCTGTGATGAGAATAAAATAGATTATATATTCAGGAGACGGGGTGAGAATGAGTCTATACATTATTTTATAGTTGGTGATAGTGTTCCAGATATAAAAATTTTATTTGCTGAATCTGGTATAAATATAAAATCTATCACCAGAACATATCCGATAGATGATTTTGCCAACACCATTATTCAGGATATTATTAATGATAATTATTCTGATTTATGTCAATATCTGAATGCTAAGAATAAAATGGTCATGAAAAGAGAAGCTGTTTGTACGAACGGATTCTGGCTTGGTTCAAAAAACTATGTGTTGAGCATTATAGATTCAGAGGGCGTTGTTTATGCCGAACCTAAGATAAAAATAACAGGTGCGTTGAAATCAAAAACACCAGCTAAAATAAGACCGTTCTTTAAGGAGTTCATAAAAGTATTGTTGACACAGCGAGATAGAAAATCTGCCGAATCGTTGGTGATACTAAATAAAATAGTTAAAGATTTTGTTGATTTTATAGATGAGTTGACAATTGAAGACCTTGGGATGAATGTTACTGTGAATGATATTGAAAAACATATTGGTCATAATGGTATGCCGAGAAAGGGAAAATCTGTTCCAGTTCACAGTTATGGTGCAATAATATTCAATAAATATGTGAAAGAGAATGATTTAAAAGAATATCCATATATTGCAGAGGGGGAAAAGGTTAAATATCTTTATCTTATTGAACAGAATCCATTTGATAGTCATGTTGTTTCATTTAAGGATGAGGGTCTTCCAAAAGGGTTTGAAAAATATGTAGATAAAGATAAAATGATAGAAAAGGCATTTTATGATATGTTGGATATAATTATAAAATCTTCTGGTATAGAGTTGAAATATCAGCGAGAATGTGAAAGCCTCGATAGTTGGTTATTATAGGAGAATGAAAAATGAGATGGTTTAAAAGAACACATTTAACGACACTTAAAACAATAGATAATATGGAAACGAAAGTATCATATGGTGTTTATTGGTTTTTTGAAGTAGCTATGATTTATTTTTATAATAAAGTCATATTGAATATTATAAATGTTTTAGTAAATATAATGAATTTTATTGTATATTTACCACTTTTCATAATATTTTTATTTCCATCACTTGCAGTTGAATTGTTTTTATATTCTAAAAAAACAAGGGTGACACCAATAAAGAGAACTAATGAAGAACATTTTGATTTAATTAATAAAGGTAAATAATGAGAAAAGATTCTGTTACAGTTACATTAAGGGATTGGATTGAACCCAAATATAAAGAATATTCAATATATGCTTGTACAAAGAGGTCTCTTCCACATCTTATAGATGGTTTGAAACCATCACAGAGAAAAATTGTATATACTGCAATGAGGAGAGCTAAATCTTTTATTAAGGTTGTATCTTTGTCAGGATATTGTTTAGCTGAGGCATCTTACCATCACGGAGACTCGTCTTTAAATGAGGCTATAAGTCTCATGGGTAAAGATTATGTTGGTGCGAACAATTATCCTTTATTTGATGGTGACGGTGGTTTTGGAAACAAGTTTGGTGATTCACATAGTGCCCCAAGATATATTTATGTGAAAAATTCAAAAATATTTGATGATTTGTTTTTAAAGGATGATGAACCAATTCTTGAGCCAAGTGGAAATCTTGAAGACCCTGAGCCAGCATTTTATCTACCAACTATACCATATGTTCTCTTAAATGGTATAAGTGGAATAGCGGTGGGATTCAGTGTAGACATACCATCATACAATCCGAATGATATAGTTGAGAATATTGAAAACATATTATCTGGAAAGAAAACCAGAAAAGAAATGATACCTTATTATAGGGGATATAATGGTGAAATAAAAAAAGAATCCGATTGTTGGGTAATGTATGGAAAAATAAAAAGAATCAATACCACAACAATAGAGATAACAGAGTTACCGATAGATAAGACCACGGAAAACTATAAGAATTTTTTAAATGGTTTAATTGATGCCGATGTGATAAAGGATTATGATGATTTATCAGATTCTTCTTGGAGATTTATCGTTAGAGCACCGAGAAATATATTTGCAAAAACTGACGATGAATTATATGAATTATTCAACCTTAAATTTAAAATTCAGGAAAGATTGAATGTCATATACAACAATGTTGTTATTGAATATGAGAGTCCAATTAAACTCATTGAAGATTTTACAAAAATAAGACTTGGTTTTTATGAAAAAAGAAAAAACAATATACTTATGGAATTAAGATTGAATATAATTAGAAATTTCATTAAGATGATTGTAAACAAATATATCATAAACAAAAAAGAAAAAATGTTTGATAAAAACGAAGTAATTGAATATGTAAAAAGCAAGAAAAATATGTTATTAGAGTTTTGCGGTGATAATCTGGAAGGAGTATTGTTGGATGTTGTTGAATCTGAAATCGGGTCTACATTGAATGATGTTGTTGATTCTTTGAGATTGAATGATATATATTCAGATAAGGTAGACGACTTCAAAAAGAAAATATTTGACACATCAGAAGAGTATAATGTTTTATATAGAAAAACTATTGAAACACTGTATAGATATGATTTGAAACAATTGAGCAAGAGGTTTGAATAAGATGGCTTTTTATTTTGCTGGCGATGTTCATGGTGGAAATGATATAAAAAAATTTAATAGAGCCAATTTTCCAAGTGGAAAAAATCTTACAAAAGATGACTATATTTTTATATGTGGTGATTTTGGTCTGGTGTGGTATGAAGAGGGTTCTAAACTGTCTGGATATAAAACACAGAATCATTGGAAAAAATGGTTATCAGAAATATTTCCCAACACCAAAATACTTGTCACACTGGGAAATCATGAAAATTATGATTTGGTTGAAAAACTTCCAATTATAGATATGTTTGATGATAAGGTTAGAAAAGTAAATGAACAGATATATTTATTTGAAAGGGGTCATATTTATAATATAGAGGGTAAAAAGTTTTTGTCTCTGAGTGGTGCGATGTCAATAGATAAGAATTGGAGATTAATCCAAGAATCATCATCTACAGGCAAACTTTGGTGGGAACAAGAGTTATGGACAACAACAGAAGAAAATAATTGTATTGATATAATTGAGAACAATAATTGGAAAGTTGATTATGTTGTTTCACACACGGCACCAGATACAATTGTAAATGAACTATTTCAAGATATTTTAAAATGGAGCGGTAAAGATACTGACCCCACATCACGATTTTTCGATTTCATATATAAGAAACCATTACAATTTAAAAAATGGTATTTTGGTCATTGGCATGTTGATAGAAAATATGAGAATTTTATAACCTGTTATGACAAAATACATAAAGAGGATATATGAAACTCGGTATAGTTGGCAGTAGAACTTTTGATGATTATGATTTATTGAAAATCTGTATACTTAAAATGTTTCAACCTTCTGATATAGAATATATTGTGTCTGGTGGGGCTAACGGTGCTGACAAATTGGGTGAGAAATTCGCAAAAGAATTTAATTTACCAACTAAGATTTTTATTGCAGATTGGTCAAAAGGAAAATCTGCTGGTTTTCAAAGAAATGTGGATATAATAAAGAATTCTAATTTTATTTTTGCTTTTTGGGATGGTGAAAGCAAGGGAACCAATCATTCAATTTCATTGTGCCATAAATATAAGAAACCTTATATGGTTTTGTTTTTTAAGAATAAAGTTGAAGAAACAAATTTGGAGGATTTTTTGAAATGAAGATTATTTACGAAACAGCTCTGACATACGACGATGTTACACTTGTTCCTCAAAAATCTTGGATAAAGACAAGGAAAGATATTTCAATCAGAACAAAAGTTTCTAAAAATTATTATATAGATGTTCCAATTATAGCGTCGCCCATGGACACTGTTGTTGGTGAGAAAATGATTTATACAATGGGTAAACTCGGTGGGTTGGCAATAATGCACAGATTTGTTTCAATAGATGAACAGATAAGAATTATAAAATCAGTT
>Ga0265293_10004314_pt1 | contig 25195 bp, 21 predicted proteins | sample Munlanlewell138R_FD_192505 | JGI IMG/M metagenome (GOLD analysis project Ga0265293, IMG submission 192505) | Leachate microbial communities from a municipal landfill in Southern Ontario, Canada - Leachate well 138R | ecosystem: Engineered > Solid waste > Landfill > Unclassified | place: Canada...
CGGCGACGTCGACGAAGAGCTGGAGGATCTGGATGGCAACCCGCGCCGCCATGACGACGCCGGCGTGGTCGATACCGGCCTCGGCACCGCGCCCATCGTCGACTTGGGCGCCTACGAACGTCAGACCAATTCCGGCGCGCCCGGCATCACCGTCAACCCGACCATCGGCCTGATCACCACCGAGGCCGGCGGCACGGCCACCTTCACCGTGGTGCTCGGCACCCAGCCCAACGCCAACGTCAGCATCGCGCTGTCCAGCAGCGATACGACCGAAGGCACGGTCTCGCCCACCAGCCTGACCTTCACGCCCGCCAACTGGAACACCGCGCAGACCGTCACCGTCACCGGTGTCGACGACAACGTGGCCGATGGCGACGTGGCCTACACCATCATCACCGCCGCCGCCGTCAGCGCCGATGCCAACTACAACGGCATGAATCCCGCCAACGTCGCGGTGACCAATACCAACGACGACTTTGCCGGCATCACGGTGACGTCGATCGGAGGCGATCTGGTGACCACCGAAGCCGGCGGCAGCGCAGCCTTTACCGTCGTGCTGACCAGCCAGCCGACGGCGGAGGTGACGCTGGCGCTTTCCAGCAGCGACACGACCGAGGGCACGGTATCGCCGGCGGGTCTGACCTTCACCCCGGCCAACTGGAACACCGCACAGACGGTGACCATCACCGGCGTGGACGACAACGAAGTCGACGGCGACATCGTCTACAACATCATCTTCGCCTCGACGGTCAGCGCCGATGCCAACTACAACGGCATCAATCTGTCCAATCTCCAGGTGACCAACCTCGACGACGACAGCGCCGGCATCACCGTCACCCCGATCAGCGGTCTGGTCACCACCGAAGGATTCGGCCCGACCGGCACGCCCGGCGTCGACCAGTTCAGCGTGGTGCTGAACAGCCGGCCGAGTGGTGACGTGACGATCGGCCTGAGCAGCAGCGACAGCACCGAGGGCAGCGTGTCGCCGACCAGCCTGACCTTCACCCCGGCGAACTGGAACACAGCCCAGCGCGTGGATGTGCTCAGCGTGGACGACGACGAAGTCGATGGTGACATCGCCTACAGCATCATCCTCGCCCCGGCAGTCAGCGCCGATGCCAACTACAACGGCCTCGACCCGGCCGACGTGCTGGTGACCAATGTCGATGACGACAGCGCCGACATCACGGTCAGTCCGACCAGTGGTCTGATCACCACCGAAGCCGGCGGCACGGCAAGCTTCACTGTGGTGTTGACCAGCCAGCCGACCGCCAACGTGACGCTGCCGATTGTCAGCAGCGACACCGGCGAGGGCACGGTTTCGCCGGCCAGCCTGACTTTCACCGCCGCCAACTGGAGCACCGCGCAGACCGTCACCGTCACCGGCGTCGACGACGACGTGGTCGATGGCGATGTCGGCTATGACATCGACGTCGGCCCTGCGGTCAGCAGCGACGTGAATTACAGCGGCGCGTCCGCTGCCAGCGTGTCGGTGACCAATACCGATGACGACAGCGCCGGGATCACGGTCGACCCGACCAGCGGTCTGGTCACCACCGAAGCCGGCGGCACGGCGACCTTCACCGTCGTGCTGGACAGTCAACCGACCGCCGATGTCACGATTGCCCTGTCCAGCAGCGATACAACAGAAGGTACGGTTTCGCCGGCCAGCCTGACTTTCACCGCCGCCAACTGGAGTGCGGCGCAGACCGTCACCGTCACCGGCGTCGATGACGACGTGGCCGATGGCGACATCGCTTACAGCATCGTCACCGCCACCGCAGTCAGTGCCGACGCCACCTACAGCGGTATCAACCCGGACGATGTGTCGGTGACCAACAGCGACGACGACGCGGCCGGGATCACGGTCGACCCGACCAGCGGTCTGGTCACCACCGAAGCCGGCGGCACGGCCACCTTCACCGTCGTGCTGAACAGCCAGCCGACGGCGGATGTCGTGATTGCCCTGTCCAGCAGCGATACCACGGAAGGCACGGTTTCGCCGGCCAGCCTGACTTTCACCGCCGGCAACTGGAGTGCCGCGCAGACCGTCACCGTCACCGGCGTCGATGATGACGTGGCCGATGGCGGCATCGCTTACAGCATCGTCACCGCCGCCGCAGTCAGTGCCGACGCCACCTACAACGGCATCAACCCGGACGATGTGTCGGTGACCAACAGCGACGACGACGCGGCCGGCATCACGGTCGACCCGACCAGCGGTCTGATCACCACCGAAGCCGGCGGCACGGCGACCTTCACCGTCGTGCTGGATAGCCAGCCGACCGCCGATGTCACGATTGCCCTGTCCAGCGACGACGCCACGGAAGGTATCGTCGCACCCGACAGCCTGACCTTCACCGCCGGCAACTGGAACGCGCCGCAGACGGTCACCGTCACCGGCGTCGATGACGACGAAGTGGATGACGATATCGCCTACACCATCATCACCGCCCCGGCGGTCAGCGCCGATGCCAACTACCACGGCATCGATCCGGCCGACGTCTCGGTGACCAACAGCAATGACGATGTCGCCACCGCCGAATTGCTGGCGTTCAAGAGCGTCGTCCAGGTCGGTACGCACCGCCTGCCGGTGATCTACGAGATCGTCGTCAACAACGTCGGCGATGGCGACCAGCCGGACGATCCGGCCAGCCACGAGCTGATCGACATGCTGGCGGACGAGTTGTCGTTGCTCGATGCGACGGCGGACAGCGGCACGGTGACCCCGGATGTCGCCGGCAATGCGGTGTACTGGAATGGTCTGCTGCCCGCCGGCGGGTCGGTGTTGATCCGCATCCGCGCCACGGTCAACGCCACCGATCCGATGATGATCTCCAACCAGGCGCAAGTGAACTTCGACGGCGATGGCGACGGCAGCAACGATTCGCAGGCGCTGTCCACCGACCCGACCGTGGCCGGCAACGAGCAGCCGACGGTGTTCCGCTTCGTCGGCGCGCCACCACCGCCGCCGGTGATGATCCCGAGCGCCGGTGCACTGGCGCTGTGGACCTTGCTGGCGCTGATGCTGGGCGTCGGCGCGGCGAGGCTGCGCCGCGCGGCCTGATCCGCAAGCCGCCGCTGCCGGGATGCGATGGAGCGCATTCCGGCAGCGGCCCGATTGGCCGCCGGGCCGGCGGATCGGCTACGCTCGGCCGCCACGCCGCTGCCTTCAGGAGCGCACATGCCTGCGCCGGTTTCCGATGTTCTGAAGATCGACATCCACGCGCACTGCCTGCCGCGTGACTGGCCCGACCTCGCCGCCCGTTACGGCGACGCCCGCTTCCCGGTGATCCACCACACCGAGGACGGCCGCCATCGCATCTACAAGGATGGTCGCTTCTTCCGCGAAATCTGGTCCAACACCTGGGATGCGCGCGAGCGGATCGACGAGTACGCCGCGTTCGGTGTGCAGGTGCAGGTGCTCAGCACGGTGCCGGTGATGTTCAGCTACTGGGCCAAGCCGCACCATGCGCTGGAATTGCACCAGGCGCTGAACGACGACATGGCGCGCACCTGCCGGGACTTTCCGCGCCATTACGCCGGCATCGGCACCGTGCCGCTGCAATCGCCGCGTCTGGCGGTGCAGGAACTGGAACGCTGCATGGACCAGCTCGGCCTGCAAGGCGTGCAGATCGGCTCCCACGTCAATCTGGCCGATGGCGGACACTGGAACCTGGATGCGCCGGAGCTGTTCGCGTTCTTCGAGGCGGCGGCCGATCTCGGCGCGGCGGTCCTGATCCATCCCTGGGACATGATGGGCAGCGAATCGATGCCCAAGTACTGGCTGCCGTGGCTGGTCGGCATGCCGGCGGAGCAGTCGCGCGCCGCTTGCTGTCTGGTCTTCGGCGGCGTGCTGGAGCGGCTGCCGAAGCTGAAGGTCTGCCTGGCGCACGGCGGCGGCAGTTTTCCGTACACCATCGGCCGCATCGAGCACGGCTTCAACATGCGTCCGGACCTGGTCGCCACCGACAACCCGCGCAATCCGCGCGAATACCTGTCGCGGCTGTATTTCGACTCCTGGGTGGCCGACGACCGCGCGCTGCGCTACCTGCTCGACACCGTCGGCAGTGCGCGGGTGATGCTGGGCACCGATTATCCGTTCCCGCTCGGCGAGCAGGTGCCGGGCGCCGGCATCGAGGCGCTGGGACTGGGCCAGGCCGAACAAGCGCGGCTGTACCACGGTACGGCGCTGGAATGGCTGGGCCTGCCGATGCAGCGCTTCCGCTGACTGCTTTGCCGGCCCGTGGCGCACTGGCATGATGGCGGCATGAGTGTCCACGTCCCGCCGCGCCGCCTTGCCGGCCTCGCGGTTCTCGTCCTGCTGCTGGCGGCTGCGGCGACGCTGCGAGCGGCCGAGGCCGAGCCTTCCGAAACCTGGTTCAGCGTGCATCTGGAGGGTCGCAAGATCGGCCACCTGCACCAGACCCGCAGCCAGGCCGGAGAAGAAATCGTCCACGAGGAAACCCTGCGCCTGGAACTGGCGCGCGACGGCCAGACCCTGCGCATCGGCAGCACCGAGCGCACCGTGGAAAGCATCGACGGCCGGCCGCTGGCGTTTCGTTCGCACACCGACACCGCCGGCAGCGTCGGGCTGATCGAGGGCGAAATCCGCGATGGCGTGGCGATGGTGACGATCGACCATTCCGGTCGCCGCCTCAGCCAGCGCATCGACTGGCCCGCCGATGCGCTGTTCGGCGATGCCCAAGCGCGCCGCGACCAGCGCCACGGCCTGACTGCGGGGACGCGCTATCGCCATGCCGATTTCGACCTCGGCGGCCTGCGCATGCTGGCAGTGGACGTGGAAGTGATCGGCCCGCAGAGCGTCGACATCCACGGCAGCGAGCGCGCCCTGATTGCGGTGGACCGGCGGTTCGACGCCGGCGACGGCCAGCCGATGAGGATCCGCAGCTGGGTCGACCCGGCCGACCGCAGCGTGCAGCGGATGCAGTTGATGCTGCTCGGCATGTCGCTGGACCTCATGGCCTGCGAGCGCGCCTGCGCGCAGGCACCGAACCAGTCCGCCGATGTGCTGGTCGCCACCTCGACGCCATCGCCGCGCCGGCTCAGCCAGCGCGACCGCCAGCGGCCGCTGCGCTATCGCCTGGCCATGCGTGACGGCGACCTGCCAAGGCTGCCCGCCCTGCCCGGCCAGAGCGTCCAGGCGCAGGGCGAATGGCTGGAACTGCGTATCGATCCGCGCGGCGGCATTGACCGCCTGCCGAAACCCGAAGACACCGCCGCCACGCGCTGGCTGGAAAGCGATGCGGCGGAACTGCGCGAACTGGCGAGGCGACTGATCGACGACGCCGTCAGCGCCGAGGAACGCATGCGCGCGCTGGAGAGCGGCGTGCGCCGGCATCTGGCGGTGAAGTCGCTGCGCATCGGTTACGCCTCGGCGCTGGACGCCGCGCGGCTGGGCGAAGGCGACTGCACCGAGCACGCCCTGTTGCTGGCCGCCCTGGCCCGCGCCGAGGGTATTCCGGCGCGGGTCGCCACCGGCCTCGCCTACGCCAGCGCCTATGCCGGCCAGCAGCAGGTGTTCGTGCCGCACGCCTGGGTGTACGCCTTCATCGACGGTCGCTGGCAGGGCTTCGACGCCGCGCTGCCGGCCTTCGGTGCCGGCCATCTGGCGCTGAATGTCGGCGACGGCGATCCGTTCCGCTTCTATGCCGGCGTCGAATTGCTCGGCCGCCTGCGCATCGACGGCATCCGCGCCGCCCGATGAGCCTGCGGCGCACCCTGCTGATCACCCTGGCGCTGCCCTGCCTGTTGGCGACCGGCACGGCGCAGACGCCGCAGCCGCCGACGGCGCGGCTGGATCGACTGGTGCTCGACGCCGCGGTCGACGAAATCAGCGGCCTCGCCGCCTCGCGCCGCCACGACGGCATCCTCTGGGCGCACAACGACAGCGGCAATCCGGCCGAGCTGTACGCCCTTGACGCCCAGGGCCGCCGCGCCGCCACCCTGCGCCTGCGCGGGATCGTCAACAACGACTGGGAAGATCTGGCGATCTTCCGCGACGCCGGCCGCGACTGGCTGCTGGTCGCCGATGTCGGCGACAACGGCGGGCTGCGCGGCCAGCCGGTGCTGCACATCCTCGCCGAGCCCGAGGAGCTGGCGGATGCCGAGGTCGAGGTGGCGCGCAGCCTGCGCTTTCGCTGGCCCGATGGCCCGCGCGATTGCGAGGCGGTGGCGGTCGACATCGGCGAGCGGGCAATCTACCTGATCACCAAGAAGCGCGTGCCGCCGGAACTGTTCCGCCTGCCGCTGGACGCCGACACCGGGCACGCGCCGGTCATCGCCGAGCGCGTCGGCCTGGTCGGCCACATCAGCCAGCCGAGCGCCGCCGACCTGCAACGCAACCCGGTGTTCGGCCGCCATCGCGCGCGCATCACCTCGATGGACATCAGCGCCGACGGCCGTCGGATGGTGGTGCTCAACTATCTGCAAGCACGGCTGTATCGGCGCGCCGACGGCGAGGACTGGGCCGACGCCGTGCAACAGACCCCGCTCGACCTGCTCTTCCCCTGGCTGGCCCAGGCCGAGGCCATCGCCCTGTCCGGCGACGGCAACCGGCTGTGGATCGGCACCGAACGTCTGCCCTCGCCGATCCTGGAAATGACCTTGCCGGACGAGGACGGGCACTGAGCATCCTGCGGGCCGGGTCGAACACCTTGAAAGCGTGCCGCGCTGCGGGCCGCGCCGCGCGGCCTCACTCGTGCGCCGGCGCGTGGCGGCGCTCCAACGGTGTGGCCCCAAGCACCTGCGACCACGGAAACAGCGGCCCCGGATCGCGCTTGCGCGCCACCGTGACGGCGGGATCGTCGGCAGCGGCAACCCGTTCGCGATCCAGATCCTCGTGGCCGGCGATCCAGTGCAGGTTCGGCAGCCGCGCCTTCAGGTCGGCCAGCAAGTCGATCAGCGCGGCGATCTGCGCCGGCGGATAGGGTTCGTCCATCGCCTGGTGGTCGCTGTCCAGCCAGCGCGGCCAGCGCCCGCGATTGACCAGTTCGATGCCGACCGTGCCGGCATTCATGCCGCGCACGTGATGGGCGATGCGGCCCAGTTCCACGTAGCGCAGCACGCGGCCGTCGCGGTCGATGTAGTAATGACCGCTGTTGCCGGCACCGCTGGGATACAGCACGCGCTCGCCGAACTCGCGCGCCACGGCGAGGTCGGGCGTTTCCGTGCAGTGGATCACCACACCGGTGATGTCGGCGATCCCGCGCGTCTCCAGCCGCGCTTCGTAGGGCAGCGAGGCGTCCTCGATCGGTAGCAGCGGCGGCAGGTCGGGCAGCATGTGGAAGGGTCGGCGGAAAGGTTGGCGAGACAGGGCGACAGTGTAAGCGCTGCCGGCGGTTCAGGCCGCCGCCCGTGCCTGCGGCTGCGCCATCGCGTCCTTGATGGCGAGGAAGGGTCGCTCGATCCACAGGTACGACGCCGTCGCAAAGGCGAAGGTCAGCGGAATGCCGATGCCGGCGACGCCCGCCACGTCCATGCCGAAACCGAAGCGCAGCACGCTGTAGACCGGGAAATGCCACAGGTACAGGCCGTAGCAGATGCGCCCGAGGAAGACCAGTGGCGGCAGCGCGAACAGGCGATGTGCCAGGGTTTCGCGCGGCAGCACCAGCGCCGCCACCAGCGCGGTGGAGACCAGCGAGGTGAGGAAACTGCCGCCGGCGTACATGCCGCGCATCTCCCATTGCAGCAGATAGCCGGCGGCCAGCAGGATCAGCGTGCAGGGCAGCGCCAGCCGCGCCGCCCAGCGTTGTAGACCGGCATGCTCGCGCACCCCGGGCAGGGCCAGCCACATGCCCAGCGCGCAGCCCAGCAGCAGGGCGTCGGCGCGGGTGTCGGTGCCGTTGTACAGGCGCGGAATGGAGGCACCATCGAAGGTCAGCCAGGTGCGCCACAGCGCGAACGCCAGCGCCGCCGCCGCCACCATCAGCACGCTGCGCGCGTTGAGGCCGCTCCAGCGCAGCAGGCCGGCCAGCAGCACCGGCCAGAGCAGGTAGTACTGTTCCTCGATCGACAGCGACCAGGTATGGCCGAGGAACTGCGGCATCGGCACCTCGAAGGCGCGCGTCCAGTTGGAGACGTACAGCCCGGCGGCGGCGATCTGCTTCAAATGGCCGGGAAAATCGTCGAGAAACAGCCAGGCGGCCAGCGCGAACACCGCCAGCATCGCGTAGTTGGCCGGAAACAGGCGCAACACGCGGCGATAGTAGAAGCGCCCGAAGCCGATCCGCCCCTCGCGCCGCCAGCCCTTCAGCAGCAGCGCCGTGATCAGGTAGGCGCTCATGATGAAGAAGGTGTCCATGTAGACGAAGGCACCCGGGCACCAGCTTTCCTTCACATGGGCGGCCATCACGCCCAGCGTCATGGTGCCGCGCAGACCGTCGAGGGCGGGTCGGTAGCCGAGCGGATAGTGGCCGGGATTCCGGAACAGGCTGGACAGAAAACGCACGAAAGCAATCGGGACGGGAAACGGAAAGCGGCAAGTGTTGCAGCTTTTGCATGGTTCTTGGGCGATCATTGTCGGCCCTTCCCGCCTGCCCGGATCACCGCCCATGCAGACCGTCGTCGCCGAACTGTTGGACCTGCTCGCCCTGGAACGCCTGGAGGACAACCTGTTCCGTGGCGACAGCCGCGACATCGGCACCCGCCACGTGTTCGGCGGCCAGGTGCTCGGGCAGTCGGTTTCGGCCGCCCAGCAGACCGTGCCGGCGGCGCGCACCCTGCATTCCCTGCATGCGTACTTCCTGCGCGCCGGCGACATCGAACATCCGATCATCTACGACGTCGACCGCACCCGCGACGGCGGCAGCTTCTCGGTGCGCCGGGTCACCGCGGTGCAGCACGGCAAGCCGATCTTCGTCCTTGCCGGCAGCTTCCACGCCGCCGAAAGCGGTGCCTCGCACCAGGTTTCCGCGCCCGACGTGCCGAAGCCGGAAGGCTTGCCGGAGCCGACCCCGCTGAGCGCGGAAACCCTGGCCAGGGTGCCGGCCAAGATGCGTCGCTGGCTGTCGAAGAAAGGCCCGTTCGAGTTCCGCCACGTCCACGAGCGCGACGAGGTGTCGCCGGTCCGCCAGCCGCCGTTCCGCCAGGTCTGGTTCCGCCTGATCGACCGCATCCCCGACGATCCGGCCCTGCACCGCGCCCTGCTCGCCTACGCCTCCGACTTCCACCTGATCGGCACCACCACCTTCCCGCATGCGATTTCCTATATGCAGCCGAACGTGCAGATGGCCAGCCTCGACCATGCGATGTGGTTCCTGCGCCCGTTCCGCATCGACGAATGGCTGCTGTACGCCTGCGACAGCCCCAGCGCGCAGGACGCGCGCGGGCTGGCGCGCGGCAGCATCTACACCCGCGACGGCGTGCTGGTGGCCAGCACCGCGCAGGAAGGGCTGATCCGCGTGCTGCCCGGAACGCCGGCCGACAGCGCCGGGGAAAGCGCCTGAGCCATGCGTCGACTGTTCACCTCCCAGCGCCTGGAAACCGTCGAGGGCGTCGCCCGCCTGCTCAACGAGGCCGGCATCGAGACCTGGATCGAGCAGCGCCGCGCCTACAAGGGCAACCGGCGCGGCCAGTTCAGCTACAACGCGCCGCCGGGCGGCTCGCAGCCGGCGGTGTGGATCGTCCGTGCCGAGGACCAGAGCCGCGCCCGCGCCCTGCTGCGCGAAGCCGGGATGATCGAATCCAGTCGCGACGCCCACGATCCCTTCCGCTTGCCGCCGATGGCGACCCAGGACCCGGCCCGCCAGCCGCGATCCAGGCTGAACATCCGCCGCGTGCTGCTGCTGGCCATCGCCATCATCGCCACCGTCCAGGCCGCGCAGCGGATGGGCTGGTTCGGCTGAGCACGGCCCGCCGGTCACACTTTCCCCGCCCGCCCGTCCCGCAGCACATCCCACCGCCACGCGACCGACGCCCATGTCCTCCGATGCCCTGCTCAGCCTGATCGAACTGCACCTGCCTGCCGCGCAGGCCGGCGACCGCCAGGCCTTCGGATTGATCGTAAGCGGCTGCCAGAGCGGCATCACCGCCATCGCGCTGTCCATCGTGCGCGACATCCAGGCCAGCGAGGACATCGCCCAGGAGGCCTTCCTCAACGCCTGGACCAACCTCAAGTCGCTGCGCAGCAGCGCCAGCTTCCTGCCCTGGCTGCGCCAGATCACCCGCAACCTGGCCCGCGACCACCTGCGCCGGCGCGGCAGCGAGAAGCGCTACGACGGCGACATGGACACCATCCTCGCCATCGTCGCCGATCCGACCCCGGACCACCCCGAACTCCTGTCGCGCCAGCACGAGGAGAGCGTGGTCGCCGAGCTGATCGACGAACTGCCCGAGGACACCCGCGAAATCCTGCTGATCTACTACCGCGAAGGGCAGTCCTCCAAGCAGGTCGCCAGCCTGCTCGGGATGCGCGACGCCGCCGTGCGCAAGCGCCTGTCGCGGGCCCGGCAGAGCCTGCGCAACGAACTGCTCGAACGTCTCGGCAAGGCGGCGCTGGCGACCGCGCCGACGCTGGCCTTCACCGCCATCGTGCTGGGCAGCCTGAGCTTCAGCGCGCAGAGCATGGCCAGCACCGCAGCGGCCGGCGGCGCGGCGGCGGCCGGACGCGGGCTGAGCAAGTTCGCCCTCGGTGCCGGCGCGGCCGGGCGCGGTGCCTCCAAGCTGGCCTTCGGCCTCGCCGGCGGCATCCTGTTTGCCCTGGTGGTCAGCATCACCGCCATCGTGTTCGGCATCCGCCGCTACTGGGTCACCGCCATCGACGACGAGGAAAAGCGCCAGTTGTCCTGGTTCGCCGTCGCCGGCATCGGCGTCTCGGTGGTGTTCACCGCGCTGATGGTGTTCAGTTCGATGACCAACAGCCCGGTGCTGTCGCTGCTCAGCTTCATCGGCCTGATCGTCGCCATCGGCGTGTTCAACCTGACCTGGCTGCCGCGCATCCTCGCCCGTCGCCACGCCATCGAGGCGCGGGTGCAGCCACGCGCCGCCGCCCGCGCCCGCGCGCAGGAGCGCCAGCACGCCTGGGTCGGCCTGATTCTCGGCGTGCTGCTCGGCTCGGTCGGCCTGGCGATGGGGCTGTATCTGGGCGACGGCTTCTGAGCGCCGCCGCGCAGCGCTGCGGTCAGTCCTTCAGCGCGTAGATCGCCGGCAGGTTGCGGCCCTGCTCGTGGAAATCCATGCCGTAGCCGAACACGTAGCGATCCGGCGTCTCGACGCCGACGTGATCGGGCAGCAAGTCGGGCACTAGGCGGTCGTGGCGCTTCCAGGCCAGCACGGCGATGCGTACCTCGGCGGCACCCTGCTGGCGGCACCACTGGCGGATCGCCGCCAGCGTCGGGCCTTCGTCGAGGATGTCGTCGACCAGCAGCACGCGCCGGCCGGCCAGCGCGCTGGCCGGATGATGCAGCCAGTGCAGCGTCGCCCCTTCGGTGCTGCCCCGATAGCGGGTGGCGTGCAGGTAGTCGAAATCGGCGTCGATGCGCATCGCCAGCGCCAGTTGCGCGGCGAAGAACATGCCGCCGTGCATCACGGTGAGGAACAGCGGCCGGTCGGCACCGTAAACGGCGTCGATCTCGGCCGCCATGCGGACGATGGCGGCGTCGAGGGCGGCGCGGTCGTGGATCAGTTCGGCGTGCGCCAGGGCGTCGCGCAGGGACGGTGTCGAAGTCATCATCAGGCCAGTCGGGTCTCGGGATCGAGGACCGCGCGCTGCGCGGCGAGATAGCGCGGGTCGGTTTGCAGGCGCTGCCAGTCCGCTGCCGGGCGGCCGGCGAGACGGGCGACGACGCGCGGATCGGCGATGCGCTCGACGGCGGCCAGCGAATCGGCGACCAGATCCGGCGCGCAGACCAGTACCAGATCGCAACCGGCATCGATGTGGGCGCTGAGGCGCGCCGCGACGCCGCCGGCAGAATGCGCCGCCGCCATGCCGATGTCGTCGCTGATGGCGATGCCGGAAAAGCCCATCTGCCGACGCAGGATGTCGCCGATCCAGCGCCGCGAGTAACCGGCCGGATCGGCATCGACCGCCGGATAGCGCACGTGCGCCAGCATCACCGCCTCGGCCCCGGCGGCGATGCCGGCGCGGAACGGCAACAGGTCCTCGGCCTCCAGCGTCGGCAACGGACGCGGGTCGATGGCGTCGTCGAAATGGGTGTCTTCGAGCACCGAACCGTGGCCGGGAAAGTGTTTCAGCGTCGCCGCCATGCCGGCCTCGTGCATGCCCTGCACGTAGGCCTTCGTGAAGGCGGCGACGGTGGCCGGATCGGCGGAAAAGGCGCGCTCGCCGATGGCGCGGTTGCCGCGCCCGAGATCGACCACGGGGGCGAAACTGAGGTCGATGCCCAGCGCACGGATTTCGCTGGCCATGAGGTAGGCGTGCTGGCGCGCGGCGGCCAGTGCGCCGTCGGCGTCGACGCGCACGCGCTCGCCGAAACCGGCCAGCGCCGGCAAGGTGCTGAAGCCGTCGCGGAAGCGCTGCACCGGGCCGCCTTCCTGATCGACGCAGAGCAGCATCGGCCGCGGTGCGGCGGCGCGGATCTCGGCCGCCAGCGCCGTGACCTGCTCGCGGCTGGCGAAGTTGCGGCTGAACAGGATCACGCCGCTGACCGCCGGATGGGCCAGCCAGTCGCGTTCCTCGGCCAGCAACTGCGTGCCGGCGATGCCGATGATCAGCATGCAGGGGTTTCCCGGTGTTCGCGCTCGTCGGCCGACCATTGGCAGAACGGTCGCTGCGCCAGCGCGTTGTTGTAATAGCGGATGTCGTCGGTGATTTCGCGGCCGAGCCAGGACGGGCGGGCAAATGTCGCATCGACGGCCGGCAGCTCGATTTCAGCCACCACCAGCCCGGCATTGTCGTCGAGAAACTCGTCGATCTCCCACAGCATGCCGGCGAAGCGGACATGGTGGCGCAGCTTCTCGATCCGCCCGGGCAGGCACAGTTCGGCCAGCATGCACTCGGCATCGGCCGCCGGCACGGCGTATTCGAACTCCTGCCGCGCCACGCCGCGCTGGCGCGACTTGATGTTCAGCCACGCCTGTTCGCCGCCGATGCGCACCCGCACCGATGCCTTGTCGCCGCCCAGATAGCCCTGCGCCAGGCGCTGGCTGGCCTCCACCGCGTCGCGCCAGTCGTCGCTGGCCAGCAGGAACTTGCGTTCGATTTCAATCGCCATGCAGCATCCGGCAGGCAAAACGGGGCCAGAGTGTAGCGCCTGCGCCGACTTCGCACCGGCACCGCGCAAGGGAATAGACTGCCCGCCAGGCCGCCGCCCGGCGCGGGCACAACCCGAGGAAGGACATTGGACAACGCGCAAGCGCCCGCCGCCAGCGGCTCCCGGCTGTGGGGATACGCCAAGCCACTGCTGGCCTGGAGCGACCGCAAGCGCTCCTGGGGTTTCCTCCTGATCGCGGCAATCTCGGTCGGCCTGCCGGTGTTCGCCGGTGCCTGGCTGGGGCGTTTTTCCTCCGCCATCACCGCCAGCATGGGCGGGCTGGTCATCCTGTACATGCAGCAGACCGGCATCAGCCACCGCATGACCACCCTGATGGTCTGCTCGTTCGGCTTCGCGATGAGCTTCGCGCTCGGCGTGTTCAGCAGCTTCGACCCGGTCTTCTCCGCCGCCACGCTGGCCCTGACCGTTTTCCTGGTCACCGCGACCTGCCGTTTCCACGCCGTGCCGCCACCGGGCAGCTTCTTCTTCATCCTCGTCGCCTGCATGGCGCGCACCCTGCCCTTCGATCTGACACTGGCGGCGGAACGCACCGGCATCCTGCTGTTCGGCTGCATGGGTGCCTGTCTGCTGGCCCTGCTGCACGGCAGCGTGCAGGCTCTGCTGAAGCGCCCGATCCAGCCACCGCCGGAGCCGGCGCGGGACCGCCGCATCGCCGCCATCCTCCTGGAATCGGCGGTAATCAGCCTGTTCGTCGGCGGCGGCTACCTGCTGGCCCTGCTGATGCAACTGAACAACCCGTACTGGGTACCGATCTCCACCGCCGCGATCATGCAGGGCGCGACCTTCCGCGCCGTCTGGCATCGCAACGTGCATCGCACCCTCGGCACGGTGATCGGCATGGGCCTGGCCTGGCTGATCTTCTCGTTCTCGCCCAACGTCTGGGTGCTGGCGGCGCTGATCATGCTGCTGAGCTTCATCATCGAAGCCCTGGTGACGCGCAACTACGGCCTCGCCGTCATCTTCATCACCCCGCTGACGGTGATCTTTGCCGATTCCGCCATCGCCGCCATCGACACCGAGTGGCTGATCCTGGCGCGCCTGGTCGATATCGTGCTGGGCGGCCTGATCGGCTACGTCGGCGGCTGGGTGATCCATCACCCGAAATTCTTCCATCGGATCGAACGCTGGATGCTGGAACGCCGAGCGGCCTAACCCCGGTCGAACACCGCAATCGATTCGACATGGGCGGTATGCGGAAACATGTCCATCGCGCCGGCGGCGCTGAGCCGGAAACCGTGTTCGCGCACCAACAGGCCGGCGTCGCGGGCCAGCGAACCGGGATGGCAGGAAACGTAGACGATGCGGCGGACGCGCCGGGTCGGCAGTTGCGCGATCAGGGCGTCGGCACCGGTGCGCGGCGGGTCCAGCAGGATGCGCTGGTAGTCCTCGTGCAGCCAGGGTTCGCCGGCCAGCGGCTTGCTCAGGTCGGCGGCGTGGAAGCGGACGTTGCCGATGCCGTTTCCGGCGGCGTTGTCGCGGGCACGCTGGACCAGCCCGGCCTCGCCTTCCACGCCCACTACTTCGGCCGCGCGGCGGGCCAGCGGCAGGGTGAAATTGCCGAGGCCGCAGAACAGGTCGAGCACGCGCTCGTCCGGCTGCGGGTCGAGCAGCGCCAGCGCGTGGTCGATCATCTTCAGATTCAACTCGGCGTTGACCTGCACGAAGTCGAGAGGCCGGAACGCCAGCCGCGCCTGCGCCTGCGGCAACTCGAAAGACAGCGACGGGTTTTCCGGCCACAGCGGATGCACGGAATCGTTGCCGCCCGGTTGCAGGAAGATGCCCAGCCGATGCCGCTGACCGAAGGCGACCAGCCGGTCGCGGTCGGCCTCGCCGAGCGGATCGAGATGGCGGAACACCAGCACCGCGCCGTCATCGCCGGCGGCGACTTCGATCTGCGCGATGCGCTCGCGCGCGTCGAGGCCGGCGACCAGCGCGGCGAGATCGGCAATGCGCTCGCCGACGGCGGGAACCAGTACTTCGCAGCGCTGGATGTCGGCGATGAAACGCGGATCGGCGGCCTCGCGGAAGCCGACCAGCACGCGCTCCTTGGGGCGCACGTACTTCACGCCCAGCCGCGCCTTGCGCCGATAGCCCCAGACCGGCCCGGTCAGCGGATCGAGCACGCGCGCCGGGACCACCTGGCCGATGCGCTCCAGGTTCTCCAGCAGGATGCGCTGCTTGGCGGCGATCTGCGCCATCGGATCGAGGTGTTGCAGGGCGCAGCCGCCGCACAGGCCGAAATGCGGGCAGCGCGGCGTCACGCGATCCGGCGAGGCGCTCAACACCTCGACCAGTTCGGCCTGGTCGAACTTGCGCTTGCGCCGGGTGAAACGCACGCGGACGCGCTCGCCGGCCAGCGCGCCGGTGACGAAGATGGCCTTGCCGTCGAGGCGGCCGACACCGCGACCGTCGTGGCTGAGGTCGACGATGTCGAGTTCGAATTCCTGGGTCACGGGCGGCAATGGCGGCAAAACGGCCGCGGATTGTCGCAAATCGGGCTGCCGCCTGCGCGGCGGCGTTCAGCGCATCGGCGTCGGCCGGATGGCACGCGAGCGCTGTCGGGTGTAGACGTAGACCGTGGCCGGCGGCATGTTGCGCAAGGTCATGCTGGCCCGGCGCACGTGCAGGCCGAGTTCGGCCAGCACCTCGCGATTGACCGGCGAGCGCGGCCCGTAGGTGAACTGGATGAAGCGACCATCCGCCCGCAGCACGGCGAACACCGCCTCCAGAATGCCCTGCTGCATCGTCCGGTTCATCGACAGCAGGCCAAGCCCGGACACCACCGCGTCGGCCGGGCCACCCTCGGCATAGCCGCTGAGCGCGACGATGGCGGGCAGCTCGCGGGCGTCGCCGCAGATCACGCGGGCATCGGGAAAGCGCGCCTGCAGGTGGCGGTGCAGTTCCTCGTTCAGTTCCAGCACCAGCAGGTCCGGCGCGGCGATGCCGTGCTCGATCAGGGCCTGGGTGAACACGCCGGTGCCGCCACCCAGTTCGATGACGCGGCGCGCGCCGGACGGCAGCTCGGCCACCATCTGGCGGGCGAGATGGTGGCTGGACGGCGAGATCGCGGCGATCGCCAGCGGATTCTTCAGCCACTGGCGGAAGAAACGCCACTGGTCGGGCGAAGGCCGCAGCGAATGGCTCCGACGCAGAGGATGTAGGCCGTCTCGCTTGCTCATCGTCGGTTCCGGAGGAAGGCTGGCTTTGTATCACGCGCCCGGATCGCGCGCCAAGGACGGACGACGGTGCTCATTCCGTACCGTCGTCGGCGTCGGCGTCGGCCGGCTCGGGCTTCCTGGTCAGGCTGGGCATCGGCAGGCAGGCGCGCCCCAGGGCGAACGCGCCCCAGCATGCGGCCACCAGGAAGCCGGCACCGGCGAGTCCGGCGCGCGAGATCAGCGGCCACGGCCAGATCATCGCGAAGATCATGTTCTTCAGCGAGTCCACGCTGAAGCCGATCAGGTACTGGATGATCTGCCCTTCGACGAAGCGCCAGCCGGACAGCAGGCCGTCGCGGGAATCCAGCAGCGCTTGGACCTCCAGGCCGACGAACACCGACAGCGCCATCATGCCGTAGAAGCCGCCGCCGGTCTTGTCGCGCACCCAGCGGTCCAGCACCGCATCGAGGCGGCGCGAAATCCACTCGTCCGGCAGGCTGCCGGCGGCCACCACGCCGGCATGGGTGATGAGGAACAGGCCGAACATGCCCGGCAGCCAGCGCATGCCGAAGAACAGCGCGCCGAGCAGCCACAGCAGCAGGCCGAGCGCGGCGGCAACGCCCAGCATGATCCAGTGCTCGCGTCTGAGCGTGCTGCCCGACGGCGCGGCGAACTGCAAGGTTTCCTTGCCCAGACGACGCCAGTCCATGAACCCTCCCCGATCAACGATGGGCAGCCGCCAACGCGACCCGATGCAGGCAGCGACGCGGCGCACGGCGTCATTGTGACGGCATCGGCGGCACGCGCGAAGCGCCGGAAGTCACTCGAAGCCGTTGCCGAAGATCATCGTCGACGGCGCGCCGCCGGGGCTGCGGCTGGCCTGAGCGGTGTTGCCGTGGGCACCGAGATTGACCCGCCCGCCGTTCGGCATCGGCTCCTGACTGAAGTCGGACGCACTCACACGCCCGCGTCAAACGCCCGAAGCGTGTCCGTGGTCACGCTTTCCTTTGCGTTCCACGTCCAGACTGCGCCAAAGTCCGCATTGGAATGGAGGGGTCATGTCAGGCTCGATGCTTTCCCTGATGGCACGCTGGTTGTTCCCACTGGCGTTGTTGGCGCTCCACGCACCCATGGCGCATGCCGACGGCAGGCCCCTGCCGCGAGAGCAGGCGGAAACGGTGCATGCCTATGTCGACAGAACGCGGGCCTGGCCGCGCACCGACTACGTGATGCGCGAAATCCGCCCCGACCTGGCCAGAGGCGAACTGGACAGACCGACTTTCCTGATCGAATGGTCGGGCACCCGCCCGGATGAAGAAGTTACCGAGGTGGACAAGCGCTTCCTCGTCTTCCTCGATACCCGTACCGGTCAGGTGGTCGGTGAAGATGGCATGCACCCCCGTGCCCCCCGAGAGGACCGCTCGGCCACTGCCGACGCTCACGCCTCACATTCGGGAGACATGCAATGAGCCGCCTGTTGCTGATCGCGTTGGCCTGGCTGTATGCATCAGCCGTGTTCTCGCAGAGCGCACCGGGTCCAGGCCAGTACGACTGGGAAGAGTTCGGCAAACGCATCAAGAAAAGTCAGGAAGTGCCTGCCCTTGGGCCGGAACTGATGGGAGATCACGTCAGCTTGGCCAACGGGGCGCTTACGTTTCGCGTCACCGACGTAAGTCTGCCGGGCAACAACACGTTGGCGGTGGAGTTTTCTCGCAGCTATTCCCTCTTCAACCGCCGGGATTACCCGGTAGAGAACACGCCTCTCGGTGATTGGGAGCTCGACACTCCCAGCATCAGCGCAGTCTTCAACCCGGATTGGGAAGTCGGCAACCCGCTGACAAAAAATCGCTGTACCAGCGCTGACAAGCCACTGGTCTCGGGATTTTCCCTGAGTGACTTCTGGCAGGGTCCGGAAATCAGGCTTCAAGGTGGTGGCGGTGGAGAGTTGTTGCGCACCCGCTCCACCACGCTCACACCCAGCGATGGACCGACCTACTACTGGGTCACCAACGATCAGGTCCACGTACACTGTCTGCCCAGCATTCAAAATGACTCGTCAGGTGAAGGTTTTGTCGCCGTCACACCCGATGGCACACGCTACCGATTTGATTGGATGGCGCAGACGGGCGAAGCGCCGCTGAAATCCCTGAAGATAGAGCTGGGTGGAAGCCGTTCCTGGGACGACATGGATCGCCGAAAGAACTATCTCTATGCAACCCGCGTGGAAGATCGCTTTGGAAATTACGTTGATTACACCTACACAAACGCCTGGAACCAACCTCCACGCCTGACACAAATCAGCTCCAGCGATGGCCGCACCATCACGGTCAACTACACAAACAACCGGATCAGCAGTGTCAGCGACGGCGTGCGCACCTGGACCTACGCCTATGGAATGACTCCCGGCAGGGTTTTGACGAACGCTCCAAACCAGCCACAGCGCCCCACGCTGACGACGGTCACGCTGCCGGATTACAGCTCCTGGACAATCGATTTTTCCCAGTTCACCGACGCCATTCTCTATTACAACGAGGCACCTGGAGGAGAAATCCTGCGCACATGCCGGATCAACGAACTGCCTCTGAACTATGCAGAGCAGCCGACCGGCACCATCACGCACCCCTCTGGCGCTCAGGGCGTTTTCGTGACCGACATTCGCGAGCATGGGCGCGCCAGTGTCCCGTTGAACTGTAGCAATGTACGGCTCATCGGCGGCCCCGGGGGAGGCAGACTGTCCAATCATCCCGCCGACGACGTCAACCTGCATGCCACCGCCTATTACGCCTTCACCCTCAAACAGAAATCGCTCAGCGGCCCCGCCACCACTCCGGCCACCTGGGAATACAGCTACACCCCCAACAAGAGTGTGCACCTGTACCCCGGCGTTACCTTCAACTATCCGGTCTGCACGCTGGGGCTAGCCTGTGCGGATCCGCCCTGCACATCGGAATCATGTGCCAGCGCCAGCGTCACCACCGTCACCGGCCCCAACGGCGAATGGGTCCGCTACCGCCATGGCAACACCTATGGCTACAACGAGGGAAAACTGCTCAACATCGAATCCGGTACTGGCCCCGGCAACATCTTGCGTACTGTCGTCAACACCTACGACCTGTCGGTGACCGACACCTCGACTTACCCAGCCTGGTATGGTGCCAGTCTGCGTTTGAACAATGATGGCTTTGCCAACCATTTTCCACGCCCGCTGCTGAGCACGCAGACCATCCAGCAGGGCACCAGTTTCCTGCGCACCCATCAGACGCTGGATTATTTTGCCCGACCCACTACCACCCGCCGGGAAAGCGCAACCGGACACAAGACCGAGTCCTATACCTACGAGGACAACACCAGCAAATGGGTGATGGGCCAAATCAAGACCGTCACCTGCCTGAGTGCCTCGCAGCCCGGCTGCACTGGACAAATCACGGCCGCAGCCACCTATGACCCCGTGCATGCCTCGCAATTGACCTACAGCGCCTTCGGCCAGGTGTTGCAGACGCTCACCTACAACACCAGCGCCTCCATCGCCAGCGGGCAGCGCGGCACCGTCAGCACCATCCAGGATGGCCACTACCACACCACCACACTGGCCAACTGGTACCGGGGCGTGCCGCAACTCGTTACCCATCCCGATGCCACCTCCCAACAGGCGGTCGTGAACAGTCACGGCTGGATCACGCAAGTCACCGACGAACTCTTCAACAGCACAAATTACGGTTATGACAGCCTTGGCCGGCTGACCAGCATCACGTGGCCAACCGGTGACAGCACGGTCTGGACATCCACCTCCAGAAGCTTCACCAAATCCTTCACTGCCGCCTACGGCATCGCGGCGGGTCATTGGCAGATGACGGAGACCACCGGCAACGCGGTCAAAGTCACCTACCTCAACGCCATGTGGCAACCCGTGTTGACGCGCGAGTACGACAGCACCGACCCATCGGGAACGGAACGCTTCATCAAACGCAGTTTCGACGGGAACGGACGAGAGACCTTCGCGTCCTACCCCGGGGCCAGCAGCAACCCGACCGACGGTACGTGGACCCTCTACGACGCGCTGGGTCGGGCCATCCAGCGCAGCCAAAGCAGTGAAATCGGCACCCTCCTCACCACCACCGAATTCCTCACCGGCAGCTTTGCCACCCGCGTCACCAACCCGCGTGGTTATCAGACCACCACGTACTATCAAACTCTGGACGAGCCGACGCTCGACTACCCCGTCAGCCTCAGCGAACCCGGCGGCGTCAGCACCTACATCGACCGCGATGCCTACGGCAAGCCCACCGCCATCACCCGCAGCGGCTACTGGAACAGCGCCTGGCAGTCCGCCACCCGCCACTTTGTCTACGATGCCCAGCAGCGCCTGTGCAAGCGGGTCGATCCGGAGTCCGGCGCATCGATTCTCGATTACGACGCCGCCGGCAACCTTGCCTGGAGCGCCCGCCACGGCACCCTCACCAGCACCAGCGATTGCCAGCGTGCCTCGGTACCGTCCGGCTCCCGGTCATGGCGCACCTACGACACCCGCAACCGCCTCACCGCCGTGGATCATCCCGCCGGCACCGCCGACGAGAGCTACAGCTATCACGCCGACGGCGCGCTGTTCACCGCCAGCACCACCGATGGCGGCGTCTGGACCTACGGCTACAACAAGCGCCGCCTGCCCACCGCCGAAACCCTTTCCATCGACGGCAAGACCTTTGCCATCGGCTATGCCTACAACAGCCTGGGCCAGGTCAACACACTCACCTACCCCAGCGGCCTGAGCGTCAGCTTCAACCCCAACGCCCTGGGTCAACCGCGTCAGGTCGGCAGCTACGCCAGCAGCGCCACCTATCACCCCGATGGCAGCCTGGCCGGCTTCAGCTACGGCAACGGCATCGTCCACAGCCGCACCCGCAACACCCGCGGCCTGCCCGCGCGCATGTGGGACAGCCTGTATGGGGTCTCCCGCTTCGATCACAGCTACACCTACGATGCCAACGGCAACCTCACCCAGCTCACCGATGGCGTGGACTACAGCGAAAACCGCTTCATGGCCTATGACGCCCGTGACCGGCTCACCGAGGCCAGCGCCCCGTACCTCTACGGCGAAGAAATCTTCGACTACGACGCGCTGGACAACGTCCGCCGCGCCGCCATTTACCCGCTGGGCGGCGGCAGCTACCTGCTGGACTACCGCTTCGTCTACGACACCAACCAGCGTCTGGACCGCATCAACGACGCCATCGGCACCCTGCTCTGGGACTACAGCCACAATGCCCTGGGCGAAACCACCTGGCGTTCCGGCGCCGGCAACACCTGGAGCTACGCTTGGAGCGCTGCCGGCCGCATGACGCAAGGTGGCAACGAGAGCTACGTCTACGATGCCCACGGCCACCGCAGCCGCGCCACCCGCAGCGGCACCGGCAGCACCCGTTATCAAATCCACAACCGCAGCGGAAAACTGCTGTACGTGGAAGACAGCCGCGACGACCAACGCATCGACTACCTGCACCTGGGCAGCAAACTCATCGCCCAGCGCAGCCGCCCGCTGTACGGCAGCACCGCCACCGTCACCTACCACCACACCGACCACCTCGGCAGCGCCTCGGTGGAAACCAATGCCAGCGGCACGCAGACCCAACGCACCCTGCGCACCCCGTACGGCTCACCCTATGACGGCACCTATCGAGAAGGCCCTGGCTTTGCCGGCCACGTCACCGACACCGCCACCAACCTGACCTACATGCAGCAACGCTACTACGACCCGGTGGCGATGCGATTCATCAGTGTGGACCCGGTGGATGTCAGTGCGGCGAATGGGGGGAACTTCAATCGGTATTGGTATGCAAACAACAACTCGTATCGGTTTACAGACCCAGACGGCCGATGGGTGGAAGACTTGGTTATCGGTGTTCCGAGCATGGTTGTCGGTGCTGTTAGCCTCGTTGAAAACGTCGCCGCTGGCAACATCGCTGGTGCGGCAATCGATGCGGCAGGGATTATTGCTGATGTTGCAGCGATTGCTACGCCGGGTGTGCCGGGTGGTGCGGGCCTTGCAATCAATGCCGGCCGCGCGGCCGATAAGGTCGCCGATGTGGCGCGAATTGGTGACAATGCGCTGGTTGTTCGAGGTGGCTCAGCGGCAGGCGCGAACTCTGCTGAAGGAATTGCGAAGGGCACTGGTACGCACCCGGCGGGAGTTACCGGATTCTCAGCGGAGAGCGCCAACGGCACGACACTGTGTCAGCTTTGTGCCAACGTTGCGCACAATCAGGTTGGCGTTACTACCGCGGGTCAAGTACGTGCAGCAGGTGGCGATGTTGTAGCCACAGGAGGGGTGTCCCCAACGCATGTCACGGTGACTGGCCTTTCACCCCAACAGGCGAATAGTCTGTTGACACCGACTCAGACCAACCCAGTTCCGAGGGATCAACGCCGGCAGTTTGACCAGACACCATGAAGACCATCTACGCCGACTTCAATAACATTGCGGCTGACGGTTGCCTGAGACTGAACTGCGATGGGACGGTTGCGGACTTAAATGAGCAAGGAATCGTCCTCGAAGAAGGCGTGTTGCTGACCGTCTCGGATGGCGATCTGATTGCGAGAGTTGTCGTCAAAAACCCATCCGATGAGGGAGTCTGGCGCGCAGAGATCTTGGGTGACGTCGAGGATCGTTGGGATCATTAATTTTGGGTCAAACATGATAGGCTGGGGTAAGCCTGCGAACCCCAACGACTGACAACCGCGCTCCCAAGGTCGCATACTCCATCGCCATGCGTTCCACCGCGCCATCCCCGCATCGCACTCGCCGTCATCGACGGCGGCGCGTGCATTCATCACCCCGTGGATGTCGACACGCCTCGGCCCGCAGCGCCACCTATCACCCCGATGGCAGCCTGGCCGGCTTCAGCTACGGCAACGGCATCGTCCACAGCCGCACCCGCAACACCCGCGGCCTGCCCTCGCGCATGTGGGACAGCCTGTGGGGCGTCTCCCGCTTCGACCACAGCTACACCTACGACGCCCACGGCAACCTCACCCAACTCACCGATGGCGTGGACTACAGCGAAAACCGCTTCATGGCCTACGACGCCCGTGACCGATTGATCGAGGCCAGCGCCCCGTACCTCTACGGCGAGGAGATCTTCGACTACGACGCGCTGGACAACGTCCGCCGCGCCGCCATCTACCCCCTGGGCGGCGGCAGCTACCTGCTGGACTACCGCTTCGTCTACGACGCCAACCAGCGTCTGGACCGCATCAACGACGCCATCGGCACCCTGCTCTGGGACTACAGCCACAATGCCCACGGCGAAACCACCTGGCGTTCCGGCGCCGGCAACACCTGGAACTGGACCGCCCAGTCTTTTGTAGACACCCGCAGGCCATAATTCATGGCAACAGCAGAGGTGTCTATGAGCAGCAAGCAGTACACAGATGAGTTCCGGGCCGAGGCGGTGAAGCAGGTGCTGGAACGTGGCTTCACGGTGGTGGATGTGGCCGCGCGCATCGGGATCCCCAAGCACACGCTGTACGACTGGGTGCAGAAGGCGAAGAAGGCCGCCAAGCCGGCGACTGGCCAGGCAGCGGCTGGAACCGACTCCGCGGAGATGCGCCGCCTCAAGGCCGAGCTGCGGCGCGTGACCGAGGAGCGCGACATTCTAAAAAAAGCCGCCGCGTACTTTGCCAGGGGGTAAGGGCAAAGTACGCGTTCATGCGTGCGCACATGGGTGAGTTCCGACTGGTCGCGATGTGCCGGGTGCTCGGCGTGCACCGCAGCGGCTACTACGCCTGGATTCGGCAGTCGGCCAGCCTGCGCGAGCGCGAGGATCAACGGTTGCTTGGGTTGATCAAGCACTCCTGGCTGGCCAGCGGCGGCGTGTACGGCCACCGCAAGATCACGCTTGATCTGCGTGAAGCCGGCGAGACCTGCAGTCGCCACCGCGTACAGCGGCTGATGAAGGCCGAGGGCCTGCGTGCGCAGGTTGGCTACGGCAGCAAGCCGCGCCACCGCGGCGGTCCGGTGGGCGTGGTCGACAACGTGCTCAATCGCGACTTTGCGCCCGACGCACCGAACAAGGTCTGGGTCACGGACATCACCTACATCCGGACCTACGAGGGCTGGCTGTTCCTGGCGGCCGTGATGGACCTGTACTCGCGGCAGATCGTGGGCTGGGCCACGGCACCGACGATGACCAGCGATCTGGTCCTGCAGGCGCTGGTAGCGGCCGCCTGGCGGCGGAAGCCGGGACCCGGGGTCATGGTGCATTCCGACCAAGGCAGCCAGTTCACCAGCAGCGACTGGCAATCGTTCATCAAGGTGCATCGGATGGTCCCGAGCATGAGCCGTCGCGGCAACTGCCACGACAACGCGGTGGCCGAGAGCTTCTTCAGCGTCCTGAAGAAGGAGCGGATCAAGCGGCGGATCTACCCGACCCGGGCCGCTGCGACCTCGGACGTGTTCGACTACATCGAGATGTTCTACAACCCGGTTCGTCGCCATGGTTCCGCTGGCGACGTCTCACCGGTAGAGTTCGAAAGGCGCTACGCGCAAAGCGGCCGATGAGTGTCTATGAAACTCTGGGCGGTCCACAACCTGACCCACAACCTGCGCCGGTTGATGACGATGCATCGTCTGGCGGCGGAATGCTGAACGCAGTGGCCAGACAGGGCCGGCCGAAGGTCGCAAAGAGGTCAAAAACACCCGCGAGAAGGCGGTGGTCGCAGTGGTCCGGGACAAGCCACGCCCCTTGAGATGATGCGCAGACAGGTATCAAGCGGCTGATCGGCGTTGAT
>Ga0265293_10004315_pt1 | contig 25189 bp, 42 predicted proteins | sample Munlanlewell138R_FD_192505 | JGI IMG/M metagenome (GOLD analysis project Ga0265293, IMG submission 192505) | Leachate microbial communities from a municipal landfill in Southern Ontario, Canada - Leachate well 138R | ecosystem: Engineered > Solid waste > Landfill > Unclassified | place: Canada...
TATATGAGATATAAGTTCGGTTGGAGAGAAGATACAATCAACCATTTTGAGGATGATAATGGTTATGACTTATTTGTACCTATAAAAGAACAAATTGAGGTGGAAGAAGTTGATAAAATTAAAGAACAAAAAGGATAAAAGAACATATAAGTCAATATAAAAAATAGATTTGTGGTATGAGTTTTATTAGTGAAGAAGAAAAGAAAAAGATATTAGAAAAACACAAAAACTTAACTGATGTTAAATTAACACTGAAAAGTGAGTTTGTTGGTTTGGATGATGTTATTGACGAGATTTGTAATCTTGTAGAGCCGTGGTACTTATTTCCAAAATCCCAAATAAGACCAACGGTTATAAACTTGTGGGGTATGACTGGTTGTGGTAAAACCAGTTTAGTAGTAAGACTATTCGAATTATTAGAAATGAATAGTTTATTAAGATTTGATACTGGTGAATGGGTAGATAAATCTGATTTTCAATTAACAAACAAAATTTCAGGACAAATTCGTAAAGTTAAGAAAGATAACATGATACCTATTTTCATGTTTGATGAATTCCAACTTGGTAGAACATTAGATCAAAATGGTGATGAAATTGATAGACCACAACTTAGGGTTGTTTGGGATCTATTAGATTCAGGGAAATTCTCACTGATAGAAGAAAAGTGGGAAGTTGATTCTGTCATGAAATTATGGACAAAATTAAATCATTTAATTACTGATAAGGGTGTCGAAGTAAAAGACGGAAGAATAACAAAAAATAAAGATGCCTGGGATGTTATTTTTATTGAGGATGAAGATGAACTAGGTGAAAAAGAAGAAGAACTTTTAGATAAGCATTACACAAAAGATGCTTTTGTACCAGCGACCAAATTATGGAATATTATATCATTAAATCCAGAATTTTATTCTGAAGTACAATTAGTAGAATATATTAAAACGTTAAACGGTGATGAAATTTTAGACTTTTTAGAAAGATCCATCGAAAAAGGTATTACGCCAGTATTACACGATTTTTCTGATTCATTAGTATTCATTGTTGGTAATTTAGATAGTGCCTATTATAACGCTTCTGAAATGAGTCCAGACATTGATCCTGATTCATTATATGAACACACAGAAAATATTAACCTTTCAGATATTAAAAATTCACTTAAATTATTATACAGACCTGAACAAATTTCTCGTTTAGGTAACAATCATGTGATTTATAAATCATTTGATAAAAAAATGTATAATGAATTAATAAAATTAGAACTTGGTAAAGTTTACAGAAAGGTTAAAGAAAAATTCAATATTGAGATAAAATTTGATAAGAGTGTAAATGAATTGATTTACAAAGAAGGTGTGTTTCCAACACAAGGAGTTAGACCAATATTCTCAACAATTCGTTCATTGATAGAATCTTATGTTAGTAGAATTATTGTAGATACTGTTAAACTAAATTTAGACCCAGTAACAATAAGATGGAAATATTCTTCTGAAAAAGAAACATATACTGTTGTAGTAAAAACCAAAGAAAGAAAGAAAACATTCAAGTATCCAATCAAATTAAAAGTTGAAAATATTAGAAAGACAACCGCTGATGATATTCAAGCACTTGTTGGATTACACGAAGCAGCACACGTTGTAACCTCTGTCTATGCTTTAGGTATTTGTCCAAAATTTGCGGTTAGTAAAAATGCAGAAGGTGATGGTGGTTTTACTCATGTTGAGTTACCTGAATGGCATACAAAAGAATTATTGATTAATGATATAGTTTGTTATGTTGCTGGTTATTGTGCTGAAAAAATGATATTTGGTGAAGAGAATCTTTCAACAGGTTCATTTTCAGATTTAGAAAGAACAACTAAAATTGCATTGAAAATTATTAAAGATTATGGTATGAATGGTAAACCATTACAATTTTCAACACCAGATTTTAGAATAAGTGAATCAGCCATTTGTCTAAATGATGATGATATGGATAAAGAAGCGATGAAAATTGTTGATGCTTGTGTTGATAAATGTGAAACAATATTAAAAGATAATTCTGAATTATTGTTGAGAATTGGTGATTACTTATCTGATAATTCAAGAATAGAAGAAGAAACTATTAAGGAATTAGTAGAAAAGTATGGTGAATATGATACACCAGCATATAAGACAAAAGATAATTATTATGATTTTCGTTCAGTCTTAAAAAATAAGATTGAAACTATTGAAAAGAAAAAAGATTGATGGTAGGTTATTGCCTTCCAAAAATAAAAAACCTGAAGGAGAATTAAGGAAGAGATTAATTAGACAAGGTTTTGATCCTGATAGATTTTTGGTTACTGATATGCCAAGTTTTTTAGTTTTTTCATTAGATTCAGAAAATAAACTTCTTCAACATGCTTGTATGGTTGATACATATGAAATCAATAGTATCATCAAAAAAGAATTATATTTTGGTACAACATATGTTTTTGATTCACAAGATGATAATATTATAAGATTTTGTAATATAATTGGCGGAAAAGATTATATTAGTTGGTTGAGAGAACAGAAACTAGAAAGGATATTAAATGGCGATTAATCTTAAAGGTTGGAGAAAAATAATAGTTAATGATAAGATTTATCATTGGAAGGTGAAAACACATTATTACGGTAAATGGTTACACATTTATAATAAGTATGATGGTTTTCGTGAGGTTTTATCAGATGAATACTACGGAAATATTAGTATTTCAATAACACCATATTTTGTGTGTTATTGTATTATTAATAATTTAACGGAAGTAAATAATGATGACCTCAAAAAACTTCTCTTTGACAGAGTTAGAGAGAAAAAAATTAACCGTATTCTTAAATGCGAAATTAATTAAAAATTTAGAATTAGAAGATATTATAATTAAAAAAGAGGTTGAATACCCAATAATTAAATATTATTATATTGAAGAAAATATAACTAAAACAACAAATCCTTCAGTGTATCCATCAGAAATCTCTTTCAACCCAAAAGAGAAAACTGTAGAGTTGAATGAAAGATATATGGATAATGGTGTTTTCAACATAGATAGTATTGTTCTTAAAAAGCAAATAGATAAAATGCTTGAAAAAGAGAAAACAAAATTTATGTTAAGAGACACCGATGGTATCAAAACGGTAATGGATTTTCTAAATCTAATGAAATGGGAAATACAAATGAGAATTAGAAGAGGTAGTTCTAATATACAACTCATAATGAGTAAAAATATGTATGATAGATTATATTATTATTTAGATTCATTACAAGAAAAGATATTAATTTATGATATAGGTACCAATATTATAATGTATAATAAGCCAGAGAATAACGATCAATCTTGTGGTTATAGATTGTTTCATACAAATAATAGATATGCTATTGAAGAAATGGGAAATTATTCTGAACATTTTGAGGTTATAGAGGTTAAAGAGTTAAATGATGAAAGACAGAAGAAATTAGAAAGAATTATAAACAGATGAAATACTTAACAATTATATTATTGATGTTATTATCTTTGAGCGTTTATTCTCAAAGAAGAATAAAAGTTATACAAAATGATACTGTTTCAGATTTCAAGGTTCATGTAACACATGATAAAGATATTGCGGATGCTATAATTTATCAATCGTATTCTACACATATTACTAAAAATAAGAAAGATTATATCTGGAAAATAGTCAAGAGAAGTCCAGATTATACTGTAATTTTTGTGCCACATAGAAAAGATGCAGATTTCACAATCTATTTAACAACAGATATAAATGAAGCAAGAATGGTTAGTGAATTTCTAAAATCAACACTAAAAGAATATAATTCATTCTTGAAAGACGTAAAAAGAAAACATTATAAAAGAGATGATTAAATTTGGAGATTGTTTAGATTTAATGAAAGAGATGGAAGATAATTCGGTGGATTTGATAGTTACAAGTCCGCCTTATTTTGATGCAATAGATTATAATAATGGTGTAACATACACATATGATGAATATATTGAGTGGTTGGTTATTAGACTAAATGAAATGCACAGAATTATCAAAAAATCTGGATCTATAATTTTCAATATAAATGATAAGTGTGAAAAAGGATTTAGATTACCATATGTTTTTGATTTAGTGTCAGATGTTAATAAAATGACAAAATTGAAATTTTATGATAGATATATTTGGCAGAAACCAAACACATTACCTTATCAAGGAAAAAGATTAAATGATAGATTAGAATTCATATTTCACTGGGTTAAACATAAAGATTTCAAAGCAAATACAGAAGCAATACTTCAGCCATATTCGGAGAAATCATTAGAAAGAATGAATCCAAAATACGATTTCAAAACTAATCAAAAAATTGTAGATGGTATTAGACAAACCACTGAAGCAAAGAAAATTAAACCCGCCAAAGGAGGTACAAAACCTTCTACTCTATTCAACTTCAAGACAGCAGGTGCAATTAAGAATAAAGGTGAAAAACACCCTGCGCCTTTCCATCCAGACTTACCAGAGTTTTTTATTAAATGGTTAACAAATGATGGTGATGTTGTATTAGATCCTTTTGGTGGTTCATTTACAACATATAAACAGGCTACAGATATGAATAGAAATGCAATAGCATTTGAGATTAATGAAGATTATAAAATATTTGTGCCTGAAACTAAAAATGAAGAAGATGAAGATGAATTCTGGGGATAAAGTCAAAGATAGAATATGCTATGAATGTGGCTCGGTTGTTAAAGAAGATTTTCAACACCATTGTCTTTGTGAAGATTGTCATATTAAAATTAACGGAACATTTTTCCAAAAGTTGATTTATAAAATTAAAAAGAAATTAAATGAAAAATCTAAATAAAAAAGAATTTTTACCTTTTCTTAAATCTATATCTGAAACATTAGATAAAGAAGAAATTAACCATGAATTACCGTATTGTCATATTGACAAACAAGAATTCAATCATATGTTCATAATTATACCTGACCATGTTACACAATTCGACATTGGTAAATTATTTAATTGTTTAGAAGTTAAGGAGAAGAATGGTATAATTAGAGCAAACATTGATGATTTTCTTGTTAATTTTGTGAAAACGAGAGGTGATGAATGGTATTATACATTCTTCTATTACAGTTGGAATATTATACCTGTATTAGTTGATATGTTAGCCCACCAGGCTTTTGGTATGAGATATACGAGAAGAGGTCTTAAATATAATTATAAAGAGAAATGGATTAATATTACACAGAATATGAAAGATATATTTGAGTTTCTTGAATTGAAATTTCATATGATAAATTCTGGTTTCCCAACAGATTTCGTAATGTTCGAGTTTATAGAAGCATCGCCTTATTATGATACCAAGTTTTTCACAATGGAAAAATTTGAAAAGTACGATCCATATTTCAAATTTAATAAACATTATTACGAAAAATTTATAAAACATAAACCAGAGTGTTCTGGTGAGAAGAAAGAAGACCAAATAATTTATATAGATGCGTGTTTTCCAAATTCAAACTTTCTTGAAAAATTGAGTAAAATACAAATAATGGAAGAGTTTCCTGACCTAAAAGAAAAACCAATCGTCATTAAACCTGAAGAAAAGAGTTTGAGAGAATTAGCAGAAGAAAAGAAGAAAGAAAGTAAAGCAAAGAAAATAAACTTGAGAAAAATCGTTGATAATAAAGACGATGATGATTTTAAATTTAATATTGAATAAATAAAAAAGTATGAAAGAAAATTTTAAGAATTACGCAGTTAAACATGTAGGAATGAGTTCAACATTAGTTGAAGATGTAGCAAAACACCAAATAAAAGCGTCAGTTGGTACTCCAATGATTCTCGAAGAAAGAGAAATGAGAGTAACACAAATGTCTGTATTTGATAGACTTATGATGGAGAGAATTATTTGGATTTCAGGTCCAGTAGAAAGTGGTATGGCAGCAGTTTTACAAGCACAACTTATGTTCCTTGATTCTATTGAAGAAAAAGATATTACTCTTCATTTAGATACACCAGGTGGTTCAGTCTTATCAGGACTTGGTATTAGAGATGTTATGAATTATGTAAATTCAGATGTTGCTACAATCAATCTTGGTATGTGTGCATCAATGGGTTCGGTTCTATTATCCTCAGGAACAAAAGGTAAAAGAAGTTCATTACCATTCTCAAAGGTTATGACTCATATGGTTTCTCACGGAACAAGTGGTAACGTTCAAGATACGAGAATTAATCAACTTGAAGCAGAAAAATATAACTATATTCTTTTCAAGATTTTAGCTGAAAATACAGGCAAAAAATTCGATGATGTGTATGAATTATCAAGACATGATAAATGGTTCAATACAGATGAAGCAAAAGAATTTGGTTTAATTGATGAAGTTATTGGTGATGTTACTATGGCTACTTACTTAGAAGGTTTTGAAGACTTCTATAAAAAAGAAGTTCTTGGTAAATAGTGATTGAGAAAACTCCAAAATGGAAAGCCACATTATTACTTCTTAAAAAGTATAAAGATGATAAAGAAGGGTTTAAGAAGGCATACAAAGAAAAGTATCCTTCTGAACCCGTTGTCTATTCTGATCCAAAAGATATGGAGAAATGTTTAACAGAAGAATTATCAAATCAATAGATTATGAAATTCTTATGGATGTTATATGGCTAGGTGGAGAAGACCTTGTCAGAAAAGGATTAAGAGAAGACAAATTAAAAAGAATACTTGGTATAGATGAATAAAGTATAATGTCCCCCATTTTTTAATAGTAAAAATTATCGCAATCATATCCTGTGAAGCATACTGATAAAGTTCTAAAATCACCATCAACATCATTGTTGGCAAAGTGACCTGCAGTATTTCCAGCAACTTGAAAAAGAATGTAAAGAGTATCAGAAACACCAGCCCAATCAAATTCATCCCAAGCGAAATCAGTAGATGTAATAAATAAAACATCATAACCAGCCTCTAAAACACAAGAAGTTGGTTCAATAAATAAGCCACCGTTTATTATATGAGCATTTATACTATCAACGATTGGTGTTGTTATAGATGTGTTTGTTTCTAAACCAAGCCAAGGATTGTTTGGAAAATCTACAACAAGATCATCGGTACACATATCAACAGAATCTATTCTAAATCTAAACATTTCATTTTCACCTTCATTACCACCACCTGGATAACATGCATCTACCATAATACTTTCTATCTGTACATAATCTGTGGATAATAATGTTGTATCTGTACCTGTTGATTCATTCATATTGTATGTTTGGTTTACACCACTACAACCATAAGAATATACAGCAAAGAAATATTCTGTATCATCATCTAAACCTGTCACCGTAACACTTGTTCCTGTACCATTATAGACACATTGTTGACCTGAACCATTCCATGAATCATCTGCAAGAATAATATAAGCATTATTTGTTCCAGCGGTTATTGGAATTGTTTTTGTACCATTTTCACTCGAATTTGTTAAGAAAAATACTTGACCTTGTCCGACACCATCTTCAAATACTTCATATCGAAGATAATCAGAACCAATTTCATAACCAATAACTTCATAATCAAAAGATATAGAAACACTACTGTATGAACTTATATCTACATTATCAAATGTTAAAGTGTGATAAAAATTACCACCACCATTAGGATTGTTTAAATCTCTCATACCCCAAAATTTGGTTCCTGATGTTGGTGTTAAAGAAGACATTGTAGATACTATAGTCCAGGTATCACTACTAATATCATAATCTGATGGATTCTCGGTATAACCCCAACTAGTTTGTGTATCAAAATTTTGGTGTGATATTTGTGAAAATCCTATTACTGAAAATAGTAAAAATATTATTAAAAGTAGGTATTTCTTCATATTTTTATATATAAAAAAAGTGGCACATTTTCATATACCACTCCTGTTAAATTTGTATTAAATTTCTTTGTCTTTGCCACTATTCTTCAAGTTATCAATCCATTTCTTGTATTTTGTTGCGGTTTCATATTCTTCTTTTTCTATGGCTGATTTCATCAATTCTTCATAAAATAATATAATGAAATCTTTTACTGGTTTTTCTTCGTGTTTTTCTAACATCATTCTTCTCCTAATATACGGTTTAATTTCTTTTCTCTTTCTTTGTTCTTAACTTGTCGAACTTATCCATTATAAATCCCAGAAAGAATCAGGATCAAATGAATCTCCCTCACTTTCCATATTAAATTGTTCTGGTATAGGATCTTTTTCTTCTGCAAAGAAATCATCTTCTTCCAATTTTGCTTCTAAATCTTCAGGTTCGTATTCAATAACTCTATTATCAACTTCATCGAAGTGAGCCTTCATATTTTTTAATGTCGTTTCAGGCATATATTTAGTATCTAAGAAAATCATCATTCTATTGAACTTTAATTGTTCTATAATTTGTTGTTTAGCGCCTGCGTCTTTAATTTTCTTATAATAGATAACAACATCTGCAAGGTTAGAAAGAAACTCGTCAGAATCTAAATCTATTGGTTCTGGGTGTATTTCTTTATATAAGTTATATACAGTTTTCGCACCATCTTTACCAATACCTCTACCTTCATCATCTAATTTACCTTCTTTTACTTTTACACAAGTAGGTATATTATCACCTTTATCTCCCCAAACAATCTTAATTACAGAAACTTCTTCACGGGTTACAGGTTTAACTTTTGTTCTACTTGTTAGATCCTCAATGTATCTTACAAATTCTGCTGAATTGTCTAACTCAAATACATTTTCATTGACGGTATTTGCTAATTCTTCGATTACAAGTTGATAATTTTCTGGTAAATAAACTCTTTGGTCATTGAATTTATAGTTCCATTGTATGTTTATATATTTCTCAATTAAGTCATATGTTAGTAACTGTTGAAGGTCACCGTCTGATCCAACAATAATATTGGAATATCCTTTTTTGTTACTACTTCTAACAATGTGAGCAATAAAATCATCACCTTCTAATCCAGGTAATTCTAAGAATTTTACATTCTTTTGTTTTTTGATTTTGTTCTTAAAGTCTTCATATGTGGCATATACGAAATCCCAATCAATAGAATCATCTTTTTCTCTTTTGCCTTTATATTCTTTGTAAACCATTTTGCGCCAATTACCTTCTCTGGAATCAGAGACAAAATAAATATTATCAAAGGAAAAGGATTTTGAGATTTTATTAAAGTCATTGACTAACAACTCTGCGAGGTCTTGTCTTATTCTTCTTAATTTCTTAAGAACAAAAACATCTTTATATAATAGGTAATTCCCATCTATTATTATGTTTATCTTCATTCATACTTAATCATTTTTTACCTATTTATTATAGTTGTATTTGTTAAATTTGTTTAGCCTACAATAAATGTTTGTGTTATAGGAAATGGTGCTGTTTGTCCAGGTGCTATTTCTCTATTAACAGTGAAAATTATAGTCATTGAATCAAGTTTTTCAACTCTGACTTTTTCGCCTGAATCTTCTTTAATCATTTCTGTATTGATATAGTTGAATTTGATTGCTGGTTCTTCACCTAATTTAGATTTCAAATCTCTTTTAATTTGTTCAGGATCTAAGTATTCAGCCGTCATATCAATTGATGAAAGATAATCATTGATGACTTTCTCTTTAAATTGTTGTAAATTATCCATTTAATAATTATTATTTTTTCTTTTTCGGTCTGATGTATAGTGTCATTCTTTTACCTTCAAGTTTAGGTTTTGCTGAATCTGGTACACCAAGTTCCGATAAATCATTAGCAAGTCTTAATAATAATAATTCGCCTTGCTCTTTAAATTGTATTTCTCTACCCTTGAAAAATACAAATGCTTTAACTATATTATTCTTTTTGAGAAAACTTTCTGCAAGTCGTTTCTTGAATTCATAGTCATGGTCATCAGTATTTGGACCAAATCTGATTTCTTTTGTGTTTTGTGAAGTTTCTCTTTGTTTCTTTTCTTGTTCTCTTTTCTTTCTCTTTATATCGTATAAAAATTTAGAAAAATCAATCAATTTACAAACTGGTGGGTTGGCGTTAGGACTAATTTCCACTAAATCAACATCTAAATCATCAGCAAGTTTCAATGCTTCTTGAATAGAAACCACATCACCACTATTTTCTAAATTGTCACCAACAATTCTAACTTCAGAATGTCTGATTTGTTTATTTGTTTTATAAAAATCCTGTTTTTTATTGTTCTTTTTCGCCATTTAATTTATTTTTTGTTATTTTTATTAATTGATCTAAATCTTCTCCATCAAAAATATCCCATTCATCATCTAAATAAAGTTTAATTTTTATATTTGTTTCATCTTCATTAGATGGTAATTCGAAGAAAAATTTAGTATCTCCTTTCCATAAATATATAATCCAATATCCTGCAGTTGTTTCCATATCGAATCTGAATTCTGGAAAAGAATCTGTCACTTTATCTATATTTTCTCTAATCATTATATATTATTTACTAATTCTTTCAATTTACTTATAAATGTAACCAAGTGCATTTCTGGATCTATAGTTGTTGTATATTCAGAATTAAATTCTTTTGTTAAATCAAGTATCTTAAAACCGTTCTTATATATAATTTCTTCATAGTTTTCTATTAGATACTTGAAGAAAGGTCTTGATAACGTATTTAACAAATCTTCTGTTTTCTCTTTTGGGTAATTATCAACAACATAGAAGAAATTCTGATTAGCATTATTCTTACCGTTCATAATAAATGAATAAACATCTTGATTTAATGATTCTTTCTTTTTGATAAATGAATCAAAATCACCTGATAAGTTTACTTGTTGTAGTAATTGAACTGTTTCTCTAAAATTAGGATATGTTCTACTAATCAATTCATTAAGAATATCAACTTCTATATCAAAATTAATAGCTTTTGCGATTGCTCTTAGATAGTTGAGTTGTTGTTTCTTAATAAAAGATATTTCATCTTGATCTTGTGGATCAAAACAAATCTGATTAAATCTACCAACTAATGCTTTATCTTCTTCAGTTCTTTTCAATTTTGTGATATTATTTAATGTAGCGATAAATCGAACATTAGAATAATCTTCCATAAATCCTCTTAAAGATGCTCTCATTTGTGGTGTTGAAGAATCAAACTCTTCTAATATAACACATTTAGTACCATAAGGATCACCACTTTTTCTTTTATTCTTCTTTTTACCAAATGTAATAGAATAATTTTTAATGTGGTCTGCAATAACTTCATCAATAACGTCAATGCCTCTAAACTCTTTTTGTGAGCAGTTAATTGTTAAAGTGTCTAAATCTTGTGCTAATATTTTTGCTAAAGTTGTATTGTGTGATAATATACCACCAGTATAATATCTATGTTCATTAGAATCTATTTCAAGATCATACATTGTTTCTTTTATACCAGTATTTTGTATTTCTAATACAACTTCTAAGCCATTTTCTGTGTATATTTTATCACCAATATTAAGATTTTTAACATATATTTCATTTAATTTATCATCAAATACTATATGGTTGTCCGCACAATGTAACTCAAAATTATCGGTTCTTAATATAAATCTATCGTATTCAATTGTTGTGTGTATATTTACTGCGACTTCCCAGCCATTATCAGTTAAGACTTCAATGTTTTCTAATTTTTTTGTATTAATTATTTTTTTCTCCATATAAAAATTCTTTGCATTTTTTAATTGTTTCAATAGGATCAGACAAATAATCATATTCCCATATTATTAATGTTTTATATCCTTTTTCTTTTATAGTGTTTATTCTTCTTTTATCGTTGTCCCAAATATCTTTAGATTTTAGATTTTCATCAAATGGATTTGGGTTATCGTCATGTTTATAAAACCTTTTATCTGCATGAAATATTGTACCATAAAATTCTATTATTTTTTCATCATACATAAAATCTACAAAATATATTCCATTTTTATGTTTGATGAAATATTCGTTTTCAGCGTAATAATATTTTTTGTTTTCTAAAATCAATTCATCAAAAAGTTGTTTAGAAATATTAGAATATTTTTTAGTTTTGAATGTTCTATTTTGAATAATTTCTATTGCCTTTTTTAGCCCTTTTTCTTTTTTTAATTGTTCAAATGTTCTGCCTTTAGATTTTTATGGGTAAAGTAGTTTAGGAAGACAATAAATCTTTTATTGGTATTTCTTTTATCTCACCAGTTGTCTTATTTCTAACTTTTACTAATGTGTCGCCACTAACACATTTTCCTTGACCACCTTGACCATAAAACATGTAATTTAATTCTAAATCATTCTCCACAATCTTTCTAATTCTTGGTAGTAAGATTATAGGAATTTTACCTTTCTCAGGTTTTAAAGTGTTGGGTCTGAACTTTTCCCAAAATAATTTCTCTTTTAAATTCATTCTTATAATTTTAATGTTTTACTTTTATATAAGTTTAATTATGGATTGTTTGAAAGAAAAAAGCCAGTATTCCGACTGGCTTTTAATGTACACATAAATTTAGGATGTGTTATCTGTAGTAACTATTGAACTATTATTAGATTTGAGAAACGAGGAATTTGTTCAATAGTAAGTTTTGAGTTCCTACTAAATCAGATGTTGCTCTCAAAAAGTCTGCAACAAAATCTCTATTTTCAGTAATGAACTTTTTATATTTATCTTCTTTTGAGTCAATAGTTGTTCCATATTGACCATTATTTTCAAAATTTAATTCCCAACTACCAGAATTATATCTCATTTTAATATTATTACCACTCTCAAAATACTTTTTGGCATTTGAATAATTTACATAATCCATATAATCTGTTGGAATATTATTTAAGGATCTTAGAACTATCGTATCTTCATGAATTTGGTCATAATCTTCATTAGAAAATACATCTTGTGGAAATGGTGTAACATTTAGATATATAGAATCTTCTAATAATTTTATATCTTTGTTTATATTTTTTTGATCTAACTGAGAACCGTATTTATATTTCAATGATTCAGTTAATTCTTGACCATTACTATTTTTATGATTTTCTATGATTTCTTCTAATTTTTCAGCCAAATCATCAGAACCAACAATTGAAAACTTTTTAGTTATTGCTTCTTCAACATCACCATTATATGTAACTTGAAGATTTTCTTTTACTAAATGTTCAACTAATTTGTTAATTTTAGGTTTTTGTTCTTTTAGAACTTCTTCCTTTTTATTTATGTTACTAAACTTTTTCATCAGTATTTATATTTATTTTTATACTCTTTTTACTATTGATTCTGCTGCTGCGCCACCACCAAACATAAATTCTTCACCTATTTCTAGTTCTTCCAATTTTTCGATTTCTTCAGGTAGTAAACTATCACTATTAATTTCAATAAATTCTTCCAAAGAGATAGGTTCGGCACCATCAACAGATAATAAAATTTCATCTTGTGAACTAAGACCTTTATAAGAATCTTCAACAGCTAAATATGATTCAATCATATCTAATCTTTCAACATCTGTGGCATTTGCCCAAGTTTCTTCAAGATTATCATATTCTGTTGCCCAAACACCAGCAATATCACCATATTTTTGACCTATATAGTCTTGTATAATTCTAAGTGCTTCATTTACATCATCCTCATTAATAGCTTCTTCTTTAATTTCAGCATCTAACCTTGAAAAATAACCTTCATTAACTGTTTCTTTTTCTTTTACTTTAGTGGTTTCATATACAAGTTCTTCTAATGATAAATCTTTTTCAATTGTTTCTTTTATCATATTTGGAGTTTTCTTGAAAGATTCTAAAACCTGTATTTTTGTTTTTATAATCTCATTCTCAACAATTTTTGATAGTTCTTTAACTAACGTTTCCTTGCCAAGTAATGAAATCTTATCAGAATCTTCATTATCCATTTTTGGTGTTAATGTTTCCTCAATTAAGTTATAAATCTCATTATATAATTTCTGGTCACCTGAATAATGATTTTGTTTCTCATTTTGATTGTCAGTAAATCTTTTCATTCCTGATTCATTATTTTTTTATTATATATTAAATATCAATTTCATTTTTTAATATTCTTTGTAATTTTAACTTCCTCATATATGCTTTACCGTTACCATATATAGTTTTCAACTTGAAAATCTTAACATCACCTAAATTACAATTTAATGTCACAACTGCAGATTTATCTTCTTTCTTAATTTCCTCCATTTTTTCTTTATCAGGATTCCATTTCTTATCATATTTTTCTTTAACATATTCATTATATCTAACATCTATAGTTGTTAAATCAATAAATGGTGCACTCGTAATATAAATATCTTCCAAATTAGGTATTAGATAAATTTTAATACCTTCATACTCACCTTGATATGTAGAATTTTCTTGAACACCTATGATATGTGGCATTAATCTAATGTGTATATCACCAATATACATATATCTGATTTTATCTATTTCTTGTTGATAAGGATTTTTATTTTCTCTCCTTAAAGCCGTGTTTAGAAATTCTTTTATATTTTCTGCGGAACTTTTTGGCATTTGGTTTGTCAAATATATATCTCTTGTTTTATTTATTTCAGATTTTATAATACCCGAATAAATCAATGAATGTAATGATTCTTCTACCAACATATCAAAAACATCTTCATCACTCATACTTGTTGTTGGATTACCCCAAGCTGTTTTGTAATCCAAATTTACATTAAATTTCAATCTTATCATACTTTTTGCAAAAGGTATATTAATGAAACCTTCATAGTTTTCATAATCATCTGCTAAAGTTTTTGCATATGTTTGTGTAATCTTACCTGCTTTCTCTGCGTAATAATCTTTTGTACTTTTTGGTAATTCCATCTTAAAATTTTTATTTTTGCTATATTATGTATATATTTGTAATCATAAAGTTGAATCTTAAAAAACAAAAAATATATGATAGTAACTATATCGAAAGCAATTGAAATGAAAATGTATAATGAGTATCACGAAAGAAATCTTAAAGAAGATTTTGAAGTGGGGCTAAAAAACAGAAATAATTTTTTTTATTTCTGTTTTTGCTTTATATTTGTATTATTGTTTAACACATTAAAAATATATTATATGTCAAGAATTAAAGAATTTTACCACGAAGAAATATGTAAAGGTTTAGGAAAATATGACCACGTTGATGAAGAATACTTCATTGAGAAAGCAAAAAGAGAAGCAACTTGTGATGGATACAAAACGTCAAATTGTTGCGGTGATTCATTCGAACCTATAAATAGAGACGGTCAAACAAGTGATATTTGTTGTGATTGTGGCGAACACGCTGCTCCGTCTTGTGTTGATTGTGAATTTCCTTGTGGAAACTATACAGAGGAGGTAGTGTAATGAAGAAAAATATAGAATATTACCAAGAAAAAAACGAAGACAATCCTCTACCAATAGACTATAAATTGAGTTTAACTCAGATTGGTGACAGAGTATTGCGAGTAGGTGACACTATCATAGATAAGAGAAATAAGCAATATGAAATTGCTGCTTTTTATCCTGATGGTATGAGAGCATACCTTGCGGCAAAAACAGGATATGTTATCGCAGAGAGTGATTTTTTAGACGAATATGAACTTCCTGAAGAAAAACATCGAAGATTATCAAAACTTCGTGAATTGAAACTTAGAAGAATACTACAATTAGATGAATAAATTCCTTAAAAAATATAAAGAACAAAATCCAACGAATTCAAGAATGTTGATAATGACACACCAACAGAATGTATTGTTGGTGATGTCATTTTTCGTGTTGGTGATTTTATAGTTACTAAGAGTTCTTCTTATAGTAACATTATAGGTGGATTTTTCATAGCATCAACAGGTGAGCATTTATTCTTGACCAAGAAAAATTGAATGATGAAACATTCTTAAAAATTGCTGATTTTGTTCACGTTGAAACAGAAGAAAATTTCGAGAGATTAGAGTTCACACAATTCGATTATATAGTTGTAGATCCACCAACTTGGGCGATTGTATTAGCATACATATTTACATTAATAGTTTGTGTTATAATTAGTGTGATAGTTGTTAGAAACGAACATAATAATGTAGATAATTATTATAAATATAGAAATAAAAGGAGGTATAACAGATGGTAACATTTAAGAAAATTTTCTCGAAAATATTTAGAAAAGATAACCCGATATTGTTGATAGATATGGATGATGTGACTGCTAATTTTACATCAGCGAAACTATCAGCCTTAGAAAAAGTACCAAGCCAAAGAATACCTTGGGCTCAGTACAAATTTTTTGAGAATTTAGATCCTGTAGAAGGTGCTGTAGAAACTATCATAGAATTGTCAGAACACTTTGATATTTGTTTCTTAACAAGACCTTCAGTGTTAAACCCATTGTGTTACACTGAAAAGAGAGTATGGATTGAGAAATATTTTGGTCTCGAATTCTGTTACCGATTGATTTTATGTTATGATAAAACAATGGTTAAAGGTGATTATCTAGTTGATGATTACGACCAACCAGGTAGATTTGCTGATGAAAAACAAGGCTTAAAGCCTGAATGGAAAATGATTAAATTTGGTTCTGATAAATTTCCAGACTGGAAAACAGTAAAAGAATATCTCTTAAAGAAGATTTAAAATGAGAAAAGCCACTTGATTGAGTGGCTTTTTTATTTACAAATCATTTCTAACTTTTTCTTTTTTCTCAAAAGCACACCTAAAAAGAGGTAACGGTGTAACCAACCCAAACAGAAAGGTAGTTAGACAGTGGGCGGCATCTTAGAGAGTTCTTCTCAGATTCGTTTGCACCAGAATCAACTATCACATAGATAGTGATTCAAATGATTTTTTTATATCAATAAATAAAATAATTGTTTATTTCTTTTTTATTTATTAATGATAATAATTGTAAAAATATATTTTCTTTATCAGAAAAATACACATCTTCTTTAATTCTAATTAATTTTATTTTATTTTTTATACAATATTCATTTAATAATTTATCTTTCATTTGTTGCAATTCAAAATTATGTTCTTCTTTAACTTTTTTGAAGTGCCAAATACCATCATATTCTATTATTACATTTTGTTCTTTAATTTGTATATCTACAGCCTTACTAAGATTTTCATTTAATTTTATATTTCTATGAGCCAAAACATTATCTCCAAACACAATTTTAAGTTTTTCTCTGATTTCACGTTCTCCCTTAGATGAGAATCTCTTATTATTATCTGTTTGAAATTGTTTTAATGTTTTTTCTCGAAATTCATCATTTTCCCAATTTTTGAGTGTGGTTTTTGATATTTTTTCTTTTGTTTCTTTCGAATGATTTCTTTTGTTAGCACAACTTCTTGAACAAAAATATTTTTCTTTTTTATTACCTTCTCTATATTTTATTTCTATTAAATTATCACAATGAAAACATTTTACAGTTTCAATTATCCATTTACCAAATCTCTTTTCTAAGTTTTTGATCATAGCCTTACTGAGATTTTCTGTTGATGGTTTTTTGTGCTTCCATCTAACATGATTTGCATATAATGAATGTTTTTCAAACGTTTCTCCACATATTTCACATTTTTTCATAAAAAAAGGGTTCATTTTTAGTATATATTAAAATGGACATACTAAAAATTGAACCCTTTGTGGAGCTGCAGGGAATCGCATATAAATCCCATATTTCTATGAGTACGGACTATCTCATCAACCAAATGCAACAACAATTGGTGCTGGGCGCTATTTAAGAGATTATTGTTTAGCTACTCACTCTTTAGTCTCTGCACCTTCCACCTACTTTTATACTTTTCAGTGGCTTGGCTCAGGATTGGCATATTATTTTCATAACTTAGCTTTCCCTGAATTCACCCAGTTTTTAACATAATATTACTATCATGTGGGTCCTCTGTTGAACCCTGGTCCTAATATCAACCCTTACAGCTTTCTACAAGTTTATTCCATCGTTTCTCAATAGACAAATAGTTAGTTTTCTAAACTTTTTACTTCTTCCGATAATTCAGCGTACTAACAAAGTAACCACCTTCGAAGTTTTTGTTGGTTTTACGTTTTACAACCAGTAACCTTAGGCTACTTCAACTGTATCAAGTGACTCAACAACACCTAATACTAATTGTGGAATAGTTGTATTAATTTGACTTTCGCCATTTAAAAAATTGTTTACCAATAATTTATTAATCGCTTATTAATAATGCGATACTTGCTTACTATACTGATTCAAATACAGTCAATACCGATCAGCCCCATAATTTCAATGAACTTTACATTATATATTTGTCTCATATACTCACTTTTTTCCATTTTGTTTTTATTCCAGAGTGTTTTTTATTATATTTGTATGAAATTAAAAAACGATATTATGGATACTTACATTTTTTCAAGCAGAAACATAACTAATCCAAAAAGGAGACTTTTTGGTACTTGTAATGAGTGTGGTGAAAACCATGATAGAGACATAAATGCTGCTATAAATATAAGAAATTTTGGGTTGAGGAACCAACCCAGCGTCACACAAAGTGAATGGTTACATTGTGCTTGTGGCGTAGAAACACATTAGTCTTTAGCTAATGTGTAGTTCATAGAAAGAGATAAAAGAATATATACTGTATGGAATAGAAATATGAGAAATCATTATTTTTTAGGAATTTGTTATAAAATTGAAGAAATAAATTCCAAACTAAAATCATATAAAAATATAAAATAAGATATAAATTAAATCCATATAGTTATGCTAGAAAAAAGAAAAAAGATGCAAAAATCAGAAGTTTTGACGTTATTGACTTGGCTTAAAGGCGAATCTACAATGACAAATAAGCAATTTAATTTTGATTATTTGCTAAATGAATGTATCAATGATGATGTTGATGAAATAGATGTAGAAGATTTCATTGACCAACTTATGATAGATTTATTCGATATTTATGATAAACTTAGTAAGACACCAAAAGAAGAATTAGAAGAAAAATTAGAAGAAAGTCTTAAACAAAATGCAATGTTTAATATTTTATCTAAGGATTTAGTATCAGAATCAATGAGAAGTATGCAGTCGTTTATAGAATTGTATGAAAGTTTATTGATGGATACTAAATTTGAATATCCTGAAATTAGAGGTATTCAGAAAAATATTCTTAATTCACTTATTGCTAAGTATATTACGAATGAAGAATATGAAAAATGTATTGAATTGAAACAAAAGATAAAAGAAGTATAAAAATGTATTGTAAAGAAGTTTTACATAGTTATTTAAGTACCAAACTTGATCTCACAGAAAATTTAGACACATTAATTGAAAATGCCAAAAAAAGAAATATTGACATTCACAATTTCAAGAACTCTAAATTACCAAGAGTGGAGAAGGTTTTAGGTTTCTTAAAAAGTGTTAGACCACCATCAATCCTTGATATAGGATTTGGTCGTGGTAAATTTTTATACCCGCTATTAGAAGAATTTGGAAATTACAATATTACTGCAATAGAAAAGAATCCAAAATCTATTGAAGAAGCAAAACAATTACAAGCATCATACAACAACCTTACATTAATAGAAGAAGATTTTCTAAACACAAATGATATAGGTTGGTATGATAATGTATTTCACACAATAACAGCACTTGAAGTAATGGAGCATATAGAAGATACTGAAAAGTTTCTTGATGAATGTGTTAGACTTGCCTACGAATGGATTATTTTAAGTGTGCCTTCCAAAGAAGATGACAATCCTGGTCATATTCACTTATTTACACAAGATAAAGTAAACGAATTATTCAAGAAATATAATTTAACACCAAAATATGAATATGTGTTAAATCATATGATAATCAAAGTTAAATTGTAATGAAGATAGGAATAACTGAAAGAGGTGATGCATCATTCAATCTTAAATGGAAAAAATGGGTCAAACAAGGAAATCCCGCAACACTCATAACAAAACAACCAGAAATACTTGTTAATGAGTTGGTTGAAATTGATAATCCAAACATAATTATTCATTGTACAATAACTGGTAATGGTTCAACTATCATGGAGCCTGATGTTCCACCATATAAAGATTCATAGATGCTTATTTCTATATGGTAAGTAAATATGGTTCTGACAGAGTTGTATTAAGAATAGATCCAATTATTCCTGTTGAGCCATATTTAAGTAATAGTTATAAAGTATATGAAGAATCTGTAAACGAATTACTTTATAATATGACAAGAGTTAGGATATCGTTTCTTGATAACTATTCTCATGTTAAAGAAAGATTGATAGATAAGGGTATAAAGCCTTTCGATTATAATTTTCACGCACCATTAAAACAAAGATTGGAAATTTGGGAAAAATTAGGAAAACCTGAACTTGTAGAATGGAAGCAAAAGGTAGATTAAAATATTGTGATAATCATAAGTTAATCGTTGAGATAGATAACGATTTTGCTTCATATTATCGCAGTTTAATTCCTAAGTGGGTTGCTAAACCAAACAAACAAAGATATGATACTCATATTACTGTTATTAGAAATGAAATTCCAACAAATTTAGAATGTTGGTTAAAATATAATGGTAAAGAGATAATATTCACATACTCACCTGATATACAAACCGATGGTGTTTATTTTTGGTTAAACGTATATTCCACAGAACTTGAAGAAATTAGAGAAGAATTGGGATTAGAAAAATCATCTGAATGGTCAAGACCACCAGACAATACAGAATGTTTTCACATAACTATTGGTAACTTGAAATAATTAAGAAAATGAATCAAATTTATAAATATCCGAGAACACAACATATTGTTGGATCTAAACTTCAGAAAGGTGATGAAGATTTAGTGAATGTTCCATTTGAAAAAATAAAAGACAGAAATGTAGTTTATGAAGAAAAAATGGATGGTGCTAATTCTGGAATTTCTGTAGTTAATGGTCAAATCATGTTACAAAGTAGAGGGCATTACCTCACAGGAGGTTATAGGGAGCGCCATTTTGACTTATTTAAGACTTGGGCTAATAACTTGGTCATATGCTCTTAAAGAACTCTTAGGTGAGAGATATATAATGTATGGTGAGTGGTTATATGCTAAACATACCGTATATTATGATAACTTACCACATTATTGGATGGAATTTGATATATTTGACACTGAAAAACAAATATATTTAGATACTCAAACTAGACACGAAATGTTGAAAGATTATCCTTTCATTTGTTCAGTAAAAGTTTTAGATGAAAAGCCAAAAGTAAAAGATGATTTATTTGGTATGGCTCAAATTTCAGAATTCATTACAGAAAATAAATATGAGAATTTATCATTAGAAATAAACAAACAGAATCAAGCACACAATTTTAGAACGATTGTAAATGAAACTGATACAACAAGTTTGATGGAAGGACTTTACATTAAAGTTGAAGAAGATGGTATGGTTAAAGAAAGATATAAGTTTGTAAGACAAAGTTTCTTACAAGTTGTTTCTGATTCTGAAACACACTGGTTAGACAGACCCATCATACCAAACAAATTAAATTGTGAAATAGATAAATTATTTGTGTAATCTATTCTTTTCACCTCTTCGATTTGATATATAAGAAAAAATTAATTAAATTATATGTCATTATTTTTATATAAAGTTGATATTGGCTATTCTTGTTTTTCAATAGAAGTAGAAGATGGAATAGTAACACACGCACCAGAAATTGCAAAATGGACACTTGGAAAAGACTGGACAGAAGTAGAAAATTATTATAAAACAAAGAAATCAGCAAACATTAAAAAAGTACGATTATGAAATTCTATGAAAAAATAAAGATATGGTTGCCTATAGAGGAACACTTACTTGCTATGCAAGAATGTGAACAAGATCCTATTTTTCATGCTGAAGGAAATGTTTTAATTCATACTAAAATGGTTCTCGATGAAGTTGAAAGACTTGTTATCAGTGAAGATAAGAAAGAAATTCTTCGTTGGGTTGCACTATTACACGATATTGGAACCTTATTGTTCAACAGTAGAAGATGGACATATTCGTTCTCACGGTCATAGTAAAAGAGGATACCATATTGCTATGGAATTGTTAGAAAAAACTCACTTATCAAAAGAACAAAAAACTCAAATCTTAAATATTATTAGACTTCATGGTGAACCAAATTGGATTTTAGAAAAACAAGATCCTGAAATGGAAGTAATCAAAATGTCTCTAAAATGTAACCTTGAATTATTGTATTACTTTGTGAGGTGTGATGTACTTGGAAGAGTCGCTAATGATGATGTTATTACATTTTTAGAAAGCAACGAATATTTCAAGACAATTGCACAAGATTTAGATTGTTTCACAAACCATATAAATTCGGCTCTGATGTGGCTAAATTTAACTACTTGGTTAAGAAAACACATCATCACCTTGATAATCCATATAATGACACAAAATCTGAAGTGTTTATGGTTAGTGGATTACCTGGTACTGGAAAAGATTATTACATTAAAGAAAATCTATCTTATTTACCTGTTATTTCATTAGACGAAATAAGAAAAGATTTAGGTATTAAACCTACAGATAAACAAGGTAAAGTTATTCAGACGGCAAAAGAAAAAGCCAGAGAATATATGAGAAAAGGTGAAAATTTTGTTTGGAATGCAACTAACACAACAAAAAGAATGAGAACAGAATTAATATCATTTTTTACTGAATACAACTCTTTCATTAATATTATTTTCTTAAATAAAGATTTAGATTTAATATTGGAACAAAACAAAAACAGAGACCAAAAGGTCCCTGAAAATGTAATTATTAAATTATATAAAAAGATGGAGATTGCTACTCCAGATGAGGCTCACAATGTTTCTATTATCTCTTAATAGAATATAAAACTTCCTTTTGTATATCTTCTTCAGATAGTTCTGGGTGTCTATCTTTTATTGCTTTGTATAATTCTTTTGATTCTTTTTTCAATTTTTCAATTTTTTCTAATAATGGTTCTAATTCGCCAACTATAAAGACGATTTTTTCTTCGATTGTTTCTAATTCACCTTTCATACTTTCTTTTGCTTCATCTATAGAAATGTCCCTATTATTTTCAATATATTCGGAATTTGATTTCATTATAATCTTAATATCATTTTTGTGTTTCGTCACAAGTTTTTCTTTTTCTTCAATTTCCCTAATTGTTTTTATAAAGGTTTCTCGAATTCTATTTGCTTCTTTAATATATCTATCTTTAATTCTTCCCATTTTTACCTATTTTTTTTCAATTTCAAGAACGTATAACTATATTCATGTTTATCGTCTTTTTCATTTTCAATACATTCAATTTCTTTCCATTCATATTCATTGATATTAGGTATTTTTGTGTCACCTTCTATATCAACATCTACAAAAGTTAAATATAAGTTCTGAATATATGGTAAAAATAAATTGTAAATTACACCACCACCAATAACAAAGTATTCACTAGTGTCAATATTTTTCATCGCAGGATTCATTTCAAAATTGTGTATGAAGTTGAATGCTTGTTGAATAGATGATAATTTAACCACACCAGTATTTGGATTGTCAATTATTTCTTTTCTATCAATAAACTCTTGATCGTCATTACATAATACAATATTTAATCTATTAGGTAGTGCGCCGTTTGGTAATGAATCAAAAGTCTTTCTACCCATTATAACTATTTTATTTTTAGTTAATTCCTTAAATCTTTTAAGATCATTAGGAAGATACCATAATAATTTATTATCTTTTCCTATTATACCGTTTTCTGATGTTGCAAATATCATAGAAAATTTATTTAGAAATGCCTTTTCATTTCCAGCATACGGGCTAATCCAAGTCATATTAAGCTAAGTCTTTTTTTTTGTCGCTGGTTTATATCCTTTCTTTTCAGCGTTTTGAGGTATCATATCAACTACTTTACCTTTATCGTTTAGATACTTAAATGTTGTTTTTCCTGTTTTTGTTGGTTTTCCTGGAATTAAAACTAAAACATCTTCTTTAGCAGGCACACCTTCATTTAATTGACTTCTTTCTTCTTTTGGAACATTAGGTATAATTCTACCTTTTGGTTCATCATCTTCATCGTCATCGACTTCACCAGGCAAACAACTATATACTTTCATATGGATTTGATTATAAATTTCTTGTTTAGTACCTTCATAATCTTGCATAAACCCTTTCATAATTTCATCTGTAAAATATTGAATAATATCACCATCTAATGTATCTGCTAATAATTTGATAGATTCTGGTTTAGATATTTTATCTTTAATCTTCAAGTTTATTGTTATGCTACTATTTCTCTTAAATTTCTTGAAAAATGCTATTGTAGGATCTTCTTGAACAGGTTGTTGTTGTTGAACAGGTTGTTGTTGAACAGGTTGTTGTTCTTGTTGAACAGGTTGAACAAGTGGTTTAGCAGGATTTTTTATAGGTTCTGGTGGTAATCCTTGACTAATTCTATATTTTCTAATTTTTTCAGCATATGGATCTTCACCATTTTTCAATTCCATATGTTGTTGTCTCATTCTTTCTTGATGTTCGGTTAAACCATTTTCATTAAGAACTGTTTGTTTAACGGGTTGTTGGTAACCTTTTATTAGTGCATCAACTGCTTGTGGATCATTTTCATCAACATATTTTGGTGCGTTTTGTTGATTTTGTGCCATTTGTTGGTTGTGTTTTTCTAACAATGCTCTTTTTTGTTCTTCTAAATTCTGTCCACCATGTACAGGAGAAACCGCACTTTGTTCCTGTGATAAATCTCTAACTGTAACTCTACTTTCCTCTGGCATATCAATGTGTTTAGAAGTATCAATTTTTTTGATATTATCTAAACCATCAACTTTCAAGGTTGGTGAATATAAAAATTCATCAGGATCTATTGAGCCAGAAGGTGTTACAATAACTTCATCGGAATTATTTTCGTTTATTTGTGTTGTTGTTTTTGGTGGGTTTACTTGAATATTAGTTTTTTGACTTAAAAAATCCTCAGCATTTATTTGTTCATTTCCACCAATTGCTGCGTATTTTTGTGCGAATAGTTGTTTGTCTATCTTTGTTCCATCGTTTAATGTTAAAAAGTTTCCCTCATCTTTAACTATTCTAACAACAGTTTTTGTATCAACATGCATAAATTGACTCATCTTTTTATATTTATTTTTATTGTCTTTCGACAAAGTTTTTATCTTCCAATTTTTATATATAATAGAAATTAGAACCAAACGCAATGTATATTGTCAATTATAAACAATTTTTATTAGAATTCTCTAAAAATGACCCTTTTCCTGAATTAAC
>Ga0265293_10004316_pt1 | contig 25188 bp, 23 predicted proteins | sample Munlanlewell138R_FD_192505 | JGI IMG/M metagenome (GOLD analysis project Ga0265293, IMG submission 192505) | Leachate microbial communities from a municipal landfill in Southern Ontario, Canada - Leachate well 138R | ecosystem: Engineered > Solid waste > Landfill > Unclassified | place: Canada...
GACCACGACGGGGGTGTTGGTCTTCACCTTGCCGCGGGTGATGCGACCGATGCCGATGACGCCCACGTAGCTGTTGTAGTCCAGCGAACTGACCTGCATCTGGAACGGGCCGTCCACATTCACGTCCGGTGCCGGCACGTGCTTGACGATGGTCTCGAACAGCGGGGTCATGTCACCGTCGCGCACGTCGGCGCTGAGGCCGGCGAAGCCGTTCAGGCCCGAGGCGTAGACGATGGGGAAATCGAGTTGTTCATCGGTGGCGCCGAGGCGATCGAAGAGGTCGAAGGTCTGGTCCACCACCCAGTCGGGACGTGCGCCGGGGCGATCGACCTTGTTCACCACCACGATGGGGCGCAGGCCGCGCGCCAGGGCCTTCTGGGTCACGAAGCGGGTCTGCGGCATGGGGCCTTCCACCGCGTCCACCAGCAGCACCACGGAATCGACCATGGACATCACGCGCTCCACCTCGCCGCCGAAGTCGGCGTGGCCCGGGGTGTCCACGATGTTGATGTGGTAGCCGTTCCAGTCGATGGCCGTGTTCTTGGCCAAAATGGTGATCCCGCGTTCCTTCTCAATATCGCCGGAATCCATGACGCGTTCGGCGGCCTGGCCACGGGCCAGCGTACCGGACTGCTGGAGGAGTTGATCGACCAACGTGGTCTTGCCGTGGTCCACGTGGGCGATGATGGCGATGTTGCGAAGTTTCTCGATCACAGAGGTGCTACCGGAATGGGGGAAAATGGCGGCGGATTCTACCGGAATCCGCTTGCCGGGGATATCGCGTTGTCGAGGAGAAGCGGCGCACGCCGATGCCCTTTTTTGGTGCAGGGCCCCGCGCTCAGGGCGGTGCAACCGGGAAACGTGCCTCCAGGTAGGCCTGTGCTTCCCCATGGTCTTGCCCCGCGGCACGGCGCAGCCACATCAGCGCTACCGCTGCGTCGGCGGGCACGCCCGTGCCCTCGGCATACATCACACCGATGAGATACTGGGCGTCTGCGAGGCCTTGCTGTGCCGCCTGTGTCAGCCAGTGCGCGCCTTCGCCTGCCTTGCCGCGGGAGAACAGCAGATGGCCCAGATTGAACTGGGCCTCGGGCACACCCTGCGCGGCGGCGGCACGGTACCAGCGGAGGGCCAGCGCCGCATCGGGCTCCACGCCGATGCCATTGTCGTAAGCCGCGCCCAGGTTGAGCTGTGCGTAGGGATCCCCCGCCAGGGCGGATGCGCGCAAGGCCGCGATCTCGGGCATTGCCGCGGTTGCGGCAGCGGTGAGGAATAACAGGGGTACGAGCAGCCGGCGCATGGGACAATGATCCCGCATTGAGCGTCGACTGTCACCGTGCCCGGGCCGGCAGGTCCGCTTGGAGATATCGTCAGCGGCAGCCGCAGTGAGGCGATCAAATCAAGGAATACACTAGAATCGGACAGGACCCACCATGCCCTCACCCGACTATCAACAAGCCAGCCTCGTCAATCTTGCCGCCGCCCTGCGTGTGGCCAGCGGTGGTGACGCCCGCGGCTACTCCCCCTTGCCCCTGCCCGGGGCGGTGAGCCGCGCGCGCCACCTGATCCTGTTCATCGTGGACGGGCTGGGCGAGGCCCTGGTCCGTGCCCACGACGGCCTCATCGCCAAGCACCTGCATGGGCGCCTGACGTCAGTATTCCCCACCACGACGGTGAGTGCCATTACCAGCTATTACACGGCAGTGGCGCCGTCCCGGCATGGGATGACGGGCTGGTTTACCTGGCTGCGTGAACTGGGCAGCGTAGCCACCGTGCTGCCCTTCGTGCCGCGCCATGGCGGGCCGTCGTACACGGAAATCGGTATCACGCCCAGAGACGTCATGGACTGCCCCAGCGTGTTCACCGGGCTGAAGCGCCCGGGCCATGTGGTGAATCCGTTCTACATCGCCGATTCCGCCTACAGCCGCGCGCTCTCGGGGCCGGCGCAGCGCCTTGCCTATCGTGGCCTGGATGGGCTGGTCTCGCTGCTTGCCACCCTGGCACGCGCGCCGGGACTCACGTACGCCTATTGGCCCGAACTCGATGCCGCTGGCCACCACAGCGGTACCGGCAGCGCCGAGATGCTCGAGCGCCTGGCGGCGGTGGAGCACGCCCTGGCACAGCTCCTGGACAGACTGGCGGGGCTGGACGCGGCGGTATTGGTCAGTGCCGATCACGGCATGATCGACACCTCGCCCGAGCACGTCATCGATGTCGCCGAGCATCCGCTGCTGGCCGACTGTCTCGTCCTGCCCCTGTGTGGTGAGCCACGTGCCGCTTACGCTTACGTGCACGGCGATCGCCGTGACGCCTTCGAGGCTTACGTGAGCGAGCACCTCGCTGGCCAGTGCGAACTGCTGTCGCGGGCGCAGTTGCTGGAAAAAGGTTGGCTGGGCGCGGGGCCGGTACACCCGGAACTGACGCACCGCATCGGTGACTATCTGCTGCTCATGAAGGAGGATTACGTGATCACCCAGCGGCTCGCGGGCGAGCGGCCGTTCTCGCAACGGGCGGTGCACGGCGGCCTCAGTCCACAGGAGCTGTACGTACCGCTCGCCGTACTGATACCGTGAATTGGCGGGGCCGCCGCGGCCCGGTACGGCCCGCGGGGATTCAGCCCTGCACGAACTCCGTTTGTGCCATGTCCCCCTCCTCGCCGAAGCGTACGGCTGTGACACCGGGGTTGCGCACCAGGATGTAGCCCGCGAGCAACAGGGCCAGTTCCACCTTGCCTGCGTGCATGGCATCAAGCAGGCGATCAGCGACAATCTGGCTGCGCTGGTGGGCGTTGGGCCTGTCGACCCATTGATGGCTCATCTGCCATCCGGCCTCCATGTCGCTGTCGAGCTTGTCGAAAAATGCGTTGCCGTCGCTGACGACCGCCTCCGGTACTTCCAGTGGCATGACATGTCCTTCAGCGTGGATAGTGAGCTTCATCGGGATGGCTCCTTCGAGTTGGCTGGGGCGAATTATACGTGTAGGGGCCCGCTCGACCGGGCAAATGGCCGGCCTTACGCAGGCCTGCAAAAAACCGGGTTTGGCGACTAGACGGTGGTATTTCCGCTGGCTATTGCGGTCCGCAGCCAGGCCTCCACGGCCGCCTCGGTGATGGGCCGGGGCAGGGCGTCGATGTTGGGGAAGCGGGCACGCAACTGTGCGAGCGGCGCGGCATCACCGGGCTCGTGGAACACCAGGATGCGGGTATCCGGCGCCCTCTGCAGGGTGGCCAGCAGTGATTCCAGGCTGGAGGTGCGATCGCGGAAGTCGCGCTGGAAGTTGAATTCGGCCACTACCACCGCCGGCACTGCCGATCTCACTGCGGCCACGGCCTTGCGCCCGGCCTGCACGGTGGTGACGGTGAAGCCGAGGCGTGTATAGAGGGGCTCCAGGTTTGGATAACCGCCCAGTTCGACCACCGCCAGCAGGCGCATTGCCCCGCTCATGACGTACCCACCGCGACAACGGGGTACAGAGTAACTTCAATGAATGTCATGGCGTAACCTCGCGCGCGACGGGAGCGCCATGGTAGCGAATGCCAAAATGACTGAGAACAGGGGATCCCCCCTGCATGGCCGTATAATCCCGGGCGCGGCCGTTTTCCGCGCCGACCATAACCACAAGACAAGACAAGACAAGGAACGGAACCTGATGCTGCCACCGAACCCCTTTACCAGGGCCCTGCTCGCGGCCCTGCTGCTGGGCCTGCTGGGCTATGTCCTGCCCATTGCCCTCACAGGCAACGTCCGCCTCGACCATGCCCTGCTGCTTGCCGTCGGCGCCTTTGCCGGGGTGTGGCTGGGTGCCCTGCGCCGCACCGAGGCGGCACCGGAACATGGCGACGGAGAGGAGGCCCAGACCGTGTTCGTGGGCAATCTCGCCTTCAAGTCCACGGACGAGGAATTGCGTGACCTGTTCTCACCCTATGGCGCGGTGCGCGCCTCGCGCATCATGCGCGACCGCAAGACCCGCCGCCCCCGCGGCTTCGGCTTCGTGGAGATGCCCCGCAATCAGGCGCAGCGGGCCATCAAGGCCCTGGACGGCAAGGAATTTCACGGCCGCAAGCTGCGCGTGCGTGAGGGCAACCGCAAGGACGTGCGCGACGAGGCCGGCAGCGCAGACTGAACAATGTTGAGTCTGCGCGCCTGGCGCCACCGCCGTATCCTGCGGCGTGCACAAATCCCCGACCCGATCTGGATTCGGGTACGCGAGGCCTTTCCGGTATTCGACGGCCTGGACGAGGACGAGGAGCGCAGGCTGCGCGAACTCTCCCTGTTGTTCCTGCACGAAAAAACCCTGGAACCGGCCGGTGGGCTGGAATTGGACGAATACATGCGCGTGGCCATCGCCGCCCAGGCCTGCCTTCCCGTTTTGCAACTGGGGTTGGACTGGTACGACGGCTGGTCGGCGGTGATTGTCTATCCAGCCGAATTCGTGCCCCGTTTGGAATGGATGGACGAGGCGGGCGTGGTGCATACCGCCGAGGAGATCCGCAGCGGTGAGGCCTGGCTGCACGGCCCGGTCATCCTGTCCTGGGGAGACGTCAAGGCCTCGGGTATGGGTGACGGCTACAACGTGGTGATCCACGAGTTCGCCCACAAGCTCGACGCCCGCAACGGCGAAACGGAGGGCCTGCCGCCGCTGCACCGCGGCATGGACGTGAGCGAATGGTCACGGGTGTTCGCCGCCGCCTTTGACGACCTGAACGCCCGCATGGACAGGGGCGAGGAGCCGCCCATCGATCCGTACGCCGGCGAGGCGCCGGAGGAGTTCTTCGCCGTGGCCAGCGAATATTTCTTCACATGTCCGGACGTACTCGTCGAGGCCTATCCCGTGGTCTACGACCTGCTGCGCCGCTTCTATCGTCAGGACCCGCTGGCGCGACTGGAACCGGCGACGGAACCGTAGCGTGGCTTGCTTGCCGTAGGCGCGGCCTCAGGCCGCGGTGGCGTTTTCGCCTGCTGCTGCGGGAATCGCGGGCTGAGCCCGCTCCTACACGCGACATCCCGCTTCGAGGACTTGGTGAAGGCGGATTTACCCGCTGGATGCTAGTCGTTAAGGGAAAGCGGAGGCATGCCATGAAGACCAGTGATTTCGTTGCACGGGTGCGGGAGCGCGGAAAGATCGAAAGCAGCGAGGACGCCATCAAGGCGAGCCGGGCGACGCTCATGATCCTGAGCGAACGCCTCAAGGGCGGCGAACCCATGCACCTCGCGTCGCAGTTGCCGCGCGAGATCGCCCGTTTTCTCCATACCGAAAATGCCGGCCTCGGCCGGCGCATGACTGTCGATGAGTTCGTGCGGCGCATCAGCGAACTCGAAGGCGTGGACATGGAAACGGCGCGTGCGCACGCGCGCACGGTGATCGAGGTGCTGTTCGAGGCCGTGTCGGAAGGCGAGATGGGCGACGTGTTCGCGCAGCTGCCGGAAAGCTATCATCGCCTGTTCGGGCCACACTGGCGCCACTGATCGCCGACTGCCACGGCAAGAGGCGCTGCCCCTGCGCTTCCATGCCGTGTTCCGTGCCCTGAAGTGCTATGTTGGTGGCCATCCGACGGCGGACGGCCACCCAACCGATGATCCCCATTCGTGACGAAAACCCCACCGAGCGCCCGGCGATCATCACGGTCACGTTCATCGTCGCGTGTGTGCTGGCCTTCTTGTGGCAGATCTCCCACGACGCGGCCGGCCAGGAGCGCATCGTCTATGCGTTGGGGTTCATCCCCTCGCTGCTGTTCACGGATGCGCAACTGCCGCCGCAGGTGGCCGTGGTCCCGCCCACGGCCACCCTGTTCACCTCCATGTTTCTGCACGGCGGGCTCATGCACCTGGCCGGCAACATGCTGTACCTGTGGATCTTCGGCAACAACGTCGAAGATGCCATGGGGCACGGCCGCTTCATCGTGTTCTATGGACTGTGCGGCGTGGCCGCGGCCATGGCCCAGGGCCTGCCGGAGCCCACCTCTGCCGTGCCCATGATCGGCGCCAGTGGTGCCATCTCGGGCGTACTCGGCGCCTACCTGTTGCTGCACCCGACCGCACGTGTGCTGGTGGTGATCCCCTTCGGCTTCTACCTGCACACCGTGTACATGCCGGCCTCGCTGGTGCTCGGGCTCTGGTTCCTGCTGCAGATCGTCAGTTCCCTGGGGACGCCCTCGGGTGAAGGCGGCGTCGCCTGGTTCGCCCACATTGGCGGCTTCGTCGCCGGTATGGCCCTGGTCCCGTTCTTCCGCCGCCGCGGCGTGCGCCTGTTCTCCTCGCCCGGGCGGAGGCGGTGGTGACTGGCCGGGAAGAACAAAGCATTAACCACGGGGCACACGGGGAACACGGGGGAATCCATCAATGTGCATCCTGCCGGTAGAAGCAGCCTCGGCCGCGATTGTCGTCGGAGACTGGGCTATCGCGGCCTGAGGTTCCGCCTGCATTTCCCCGTGTCCCCCGTGTTTTGGCTTTTCTCTTTGCCAAGGCGGGATGAGGTAAAGTACGGGCCCGCATCGAGGTAGGCTCAATGTCCCGCGCCAGTCACTTTCACCTTGCCGTCCAGTTGCTCAGCGCCGTGCTGCGCAGTGATGCGGCGGCAGACAAGCAGATGGAATCCTTTTTCCGCAGCCATCGCGAGATGGGGGCGCGTGACCGCGGCGTGGTGGCGGAGATGGTCTATGCGTGCCTGCGCCGACGGCGCCTGCTGGAAGCGGCGGCCGGTTCCGGGCGGCCTGCCGATCTGCTCGCCGCCCACCTGCTGCAGCAGGGTCTGAGCGGTCGTGCCCTGGCCGAGGCGGGCTATGTCGGTGACGCCTCGGCCTTGGCGGAGCGGGTGCGCACCCTCGATCGGGCGCAGTTGCCGCTGGCGGTGGCGGCGAACCTGCCCGACTGGCTCGCCGAGCGGCTGGTGGCGTTGCTTGGGGTGGAGGAAACCCTGGCACTTGCCGAGGCATTCAACAACCCGGCACCCGTGGACCTGCGCGTGAACACCTTCAAGGCCAACCGCGACGAGGTGCAGGCCAGTCTGGCTGCCGAAGGTTTCGAAACCGTACCGACGCCTTACTCGCCGTTGGGATTACGGCGCACCGATCGCAGCCCGCTGTTCAAGACCCGTGCCTTCACGGCGGGGTCATTCGAGGTACAGGACGAAGGCAGCCAACTCGTTTCGCTGCTCGTGGAAGCGAAGCGCCGCGAAAGCGTGGTGGACTTCTGCGCCGGTGCCGGCGGCAAGACCCTGCACCTGGGTGCGGCCATGGCGAATACGGGCACGCTATACGCCCTCGACAATGCGGAGTGGCGACTGGAGAAGATCAAGCCGCGCCTCAAGCGCTCGGGCCTGCAGAACGTGCGCACCATTGCCATTCGGGACGAGCACGATGCACGTGTGCGGCGCCTGGCCGGGAAAATGGATCGCGTGCTGGTGGATGCACCCTGCTCGGGCTCGGGTACGCTGCGGCGTAACCCGGACATCAAGTGGCGTACCATCGAGCTGGAGCGTATCAACGCGAGCCAGCTTTCCATCCTGTCCGCCGCCAGCACCCTGGTGAAACGCGGCGGTCGGCTGGTCTATGCCACCTGCAGTGTGTTGCGCGAGGAGAATGAGGACGTGGTGGGGCATTTCCTCGCGGACCATCCGGAGTTCGCGGTGGTCCCGGTGAACGGGATCCTCGCGCGTCGTGACGTGGCGTTGCGCATGGACGGGCCCTACCTGAGGCTCTATCCCCACATCCACAACACCGATGGTTTTTTCGCTGCGGTGCTCGAACGGGGTTCTTGATCAGGAAGGAAGCGCATCCCGCAAGGGTCATGTTTTCCTTGGCGACTGACGCGCCGTCCATGCATGCAAAAAAAAACGGCCGGTGATTTGCCGGCCGCTTTGCCTCTTGAAAAGGCTCAGACGTAACGCGCCTCGCGCGTGACCGGCTTGCCGGCCTGCTCCCAGCCCGCGAAACCGCCTGCCAGGCTGTACACCTCCTTGAAGCCCATCATCTGCATCACGGCAGCCGCCATGGCCGAGCGGCCACCGGTGGCGCAATACACGATCACCGGGCGGGTGCGCGCCGCGGCGAATGCGGGGTTGTGCTTGGGATAGGCGGGATCGGCCGCGGCCTCGAGAATGCCGCGAGGCACCAGCAGCGCCTTGCTCAGGTGACCCTGCTCGTGCTCGGACGATTCGCGCACATCCACCACCAGCAGGTCGGGGCGTTCGGTCATCATGCTCTCGGCCTGATCGACATCCACTTCCTTGATGGCCGCCTTCGCGGCCTTCACGAAATCCATGAGGCCCATGGGCGTCTCAGGCTTGAACGTATCGTACATGCACACTCCTCTTGGGGGTATTTAATGAACCGCTAATTTTATCAGCTGTCATCGCAGCGGTGGGTGCATGGCGATTTCCCGTATCCAACGTAGGCGATCTGCCGTGGCTGGGTGGGTAGAGAGATAGGAGGTCCAGCGAGGGTCTTTTTCCTCTCCGCAATCCCCGGGGGAACCCTCGCAGCGCAGCACCCGGTCGAGGCGCGCGAGCACGGCGGTGAAGTGGTCCACGGACAGCCCCCGGGCCTGCAACGTGGTGACCGCGTAGGCGTCGGCCTCCCGTTCGAAACCCCGGGAATACCCCAGCTCGGTGAGCGTCACAGGCAGTGCCGTGACCAGTGAGGAGACCGATGAGACGTCGCCGCTGATCATCACCATGGCTGCGGTCAATAACGAGCTCTGGATGACCTGCCGCAGGCCGTGGCGGCGTACCACGTGACCGATCTCGTGGGCCAGCACGGCGATGAGTTCGTCCTCATGGGCGGCGAGGCGTACCAGCTCGTCCGTGAACACGATGGTGCCTGAGGGCAGTGCGATGGCGTTGGGCCCCAGGGTGTCGGCGCCACGGCGAAACTCCACATGCACCCGGGCGGGTGGGTCCACGTCATCAGCCACGGCCGCGAAGTGTGCGCGCAGCCGGGCCTGCTCCTGTTCGGTCAGGGTGGTGGGTTCCAACAGGTGGCGGTCGAGAAAGGCCAGCACCTCCCGATCGAGATAGCGGCTGGTCTCGACCGGCAGCGCGAAGGCGGCTCGCTCCGCGAAAGCGGGAATGCCGTATTGCACCAGCGCCCACGCACAGGCGACCACTGCCACCAGGCCCACGATCACGTAACGCAGACGGGATTCCAGGCGGTGCAACAGACCGCCATGGCCTTGAACCAGGAGTGCGTCCACACCCGCATTGTCTGCGGTTTCGAACTGGGCGCCGTCGGCAAAGCGCAGCAAGCGCGGGGTGTCACCGATGCGCGAAGACACCTCTACTTCGTGCAGGGGCGTGGCGGGCCGTAGTTGTTCGCCGTCCTCACCGTACACACTGATGCTGTTGCCGCTGACCCGGAGCTGTGCGGGGGTACGGCGTGAGGTGTGTCCGTCGAAAAAATTACCTTGGATCACAGGCCGAGGTCCATGTCGAAGATATCGCCGACCTCCTGGCCCACAGCACTTATGCTGCGGTACTGGTCGGCACTGAAGGTACCCAGGTCACCGTTGCTGTGTACGCGCATATGTTCGGCGGCGTAGCGCGCGGTACGCACCCGGGCCCACGGATAGAACAGCCCGAGCGTCAGCACGAGTCCGAGCATGTTGCCGAGCATGAGCCGCGCGTAGGAGCCGAAGGCGTAGTCCGCTTCGAAGTGATGGCCTGCAATCGCGGTGCTGCCGTACACCAGGTTCACACGGGCCACATTGAACCAGGTGAACAGCACCAGGTAGGCAGCGGCGAGCAGCACCGGCGTGAGCACCGGCACCATGGCGCTGACGAACCCGGCCAACAGGAAGCCGCCGATACCCATGGCGAGTACCGTGAACAGCAGTTTGTAGAATGCAGTCACCCCGGCACTGAACCTGAAGCATTCGGTGCCATAGCGGCTGTTGCCGATCATGAACGCCGCCTGACGGTGCATGGCAAATGGCACCAGCAGGCCGAAGCTCAAGGTACCGGCCAGTGGCCAGAACAGGAAGGCCTTGACTGCGTCCCAGGTCGTCCCCGTGAAATTGAAACGTACGTTCCGCCAGGCACTGTTGCGTGCACGAAACGCCAAGGCGCGTACCGCGATCCATGGCAGGCACAGCAGGAGCAGGACAATCAGCCCCAATGAAAGCAGCGGATTCACCGCTTCGGACATGGCGTAGGCTGCGAACAGGGCGAAGGCGATGAGCCGCCCTTTCAGGATCGAAAGGGGATTGGCCAGATAGTCGAAACTGGCACCATCCAGGCGCGTATTGCCGTAGAAATAGCGCTGCGTGCGCACCTTGGCCCAGGCGGAATAAACGCCCAGCGTGAGGATGGTCAGGCAGACATTGACGATCCAGATACGGAAGAACTCACCCCCACGCCCGCTGAATTCAAAGGGCACGGTGCGCGCCGGCGCGGTCTCGTCGAGTACCGGCGCTTGCGCGTGCGCGCCACCGCCGGCTTGCGCGGCGGCCGGCAGCGTGTTCTGGCGCATGAGTATCTTGAGGCCGAGGTTCGCGAGCGCGCGCTGGTAGCGGGTGGCCTGCGCCGCATCAAGGCCCCGGTGCAGCACCACCTGCGGGTGGGCGAAGATCTCATCCAGGCGCTCGGCCGTGAGCTGAAAGATGCGGCCAAACTCAGCCTTGACGTGCTCCTTGTCGAAACCCTCGCGAATCTCGCCCTGGAACACCAGTTCGTAAAGGCCGTCAGGCATGTCCTCTCCCTAGCAAAATGATGAAAACGGCTTTCCCGCCTCGATGATGCACCACACCCTCGATGTCCATGTGTGGCCATGCCGCCGTCCTGCGAGGGCTTGCGCGCAGCCGCATGCTACGCACGGCGCCTGTTCAGGAATGTCCCGCGTGCCGGAGGCGTCAGGTTATGCCCGGGCCGGCGCGGCGGCAAGCGCCTGTACGGCGGCGGGGGGACTGAGATAAGCTCCATGCACTGCTTCCAGGCCATCGTCCATGCGCCTTTACCTGCCGCTTCTGCTCCTTGTACCCATCGTTGGTCCCGCCGTGGCAGGGGACGCTGAGGTCCGTTCTGCCATAAGCGAGCGATTGTTGCTGGAAGAGGGGCTGTTGGACAACCGGTTCGCCATCGTGCCACACCGGCCCACCTACATCCTGCCAATCACCTACGTGGACAGCCCCAACGAGGCGCCTTACGAAGACGGCGATATTGATCTGGAAACCCTCGAGGTGAAATACCAGATTAGCCTGAAGATCCCCTTGGTGAAGGGGCTGCTGGGGGGGGAGGAACGCCTGTATTTCGGTTATACACAGCTGTCGTTATGGCAACTCTATAACCGTCAGACCTCGGCTTCCTTCCGCGAGACGGTCTACGAACCCGAACTGCTGCTCACCTTCCTGCATAATTGCGAGGTGCTGGGTTTTCGCAGCCGCGTGTTGTCCATCGGTGTCAATCACCAGTCAAACGGCCAGAGCGGACGGCTGTCGCGCAGCTGGAACCGCCTGGTTGCGCAGCTGATCCTGGAGCGTGGCGACCTCTACCTGAGCTTTCGACCCTGGCTGCGTATCCCCGAGGGGGAGAAGGACTCACCCGAGGACCCGGGCGGTGATGACAACCCGGACATCGAGGACTACATGGGGAATTTTGAGCTGCGCGCCATACTGCGTGATGGTGATGTCCACTGGGGGCTGATGCTGCGCAATAACCTGCAGGAAGAGAATCGCGGCGCCCTGGAACTGAACTATAGCCGTCCCCTCGGCAGCCAGGTGCGCGGCTACGTGCAGTACTTCAACGGCTACGGCGAAGGCCTGATCGATTACAACGATTACAGCAGCCGTATCGGCATGGGCATCATGCTCACCGATTGGCTGTAAGCCTTCCAGACGCCGCGGCTGGTGGCGGCATCCCGTCGAGACCCAGCGTCGGATGATGGCGGGTGGCAGGTGCCCGGGTCAGGCCAGGTCACCCCAGCGGGCCTGGAACACGGACAGGGCGGTGACTGCGGCGGTTTCCGTGCGCAACACCCGTGGACCGAGGCGCAGGCCCTCGTAGCCGGCGGCATGTGCCGCGGCCACTTCCTCCGGCGCGAGGCCGCCTTCCGGACCGATGAGCAGCGTGACCTCCGTGGCCGGGGCGAATTCACCGAGGCTGCGCTGGCCGCGGTGGTCCAGCACCAGCATCAGGCCGTTATTCGACTGGGCGAGCCAGTCGGCGAGCGGACGCGGCTCCAGCACCTCCGGCAAGCGGTTGCGACCGCACTGCTCGCAGGCGCCTACGACCACCTTGCGCCAGTGCGCCAGTCGCCGCTCCCGTCGCTCCTCATCCAGGTTGACCACGCTGCGCGAGGACAGCACGGGCACGATGCGCCTGACACCCAGTTCCACCGCCTTCTGGATGGTGTAATCCATGCGCTCACCGCGGGAGACTGCCTGCACCAGCGTCACGCCGAGAGATGACTCGCACTCGCGCGGCCGGTGGTCACCGACCTCGACCACCACTTCACGCCGGGCGAGCGCACTGATGCGGGCATCGAACTCTCCGCCTTCGCCGTTGAACAGGACGAGTGGAGCGCCTGCACGCAGGCGTAGCACGCGCGCCACATGGTTGGCGGCTTCGTCGGTGAGCGTGGCGCAGCCGCCGGCGTGCAGGGGTTGTGCGCAGTAGATGCGCGGTACTCGCATCGTGTTTACTGCCCGGATCGGAGGGCGTCCCACAGCGCGCGCGTGGGCCCGGCCTGGTTCATGGTGTAGAAGTGCAGGCCGGGAGCGCCGGCCGCGAGCAGGCGCGCACACAGGTCGGCAACCACCTCGTGGCCGAAGCTACGGATGGACTCCAGATCGTCCCCGTAGGCCTCGAGCCGCAAGCGTAGCCAGCGCGGGATTTCCGCACCGCAGGCATCGGAGAAACGTGCCAGTTGCTTGTAGTTGGTGATGGGCATGATGCCCGGCACGATGGGTATGTCGATGCCCAGGCGTTCGCAATCGTCCACGAAGCGGGTGTAGGCATCGAAGCTGTAGAAATACTGCGTGATGGCGGCATTGGCGCCGGCCTTCACCTTGCGCTGGAAGTTTGCCAGATCCTTTTCGCTGCTGGGCGCCTGGGGATGGAATTCCGGGTAGGCCGCCACCTCGATATGGAAATGGTCGCCGGTCTCCTCGCGGATGAATGCCACCAGCTCGTTGGCATAGTGGAACTCACCGGCCTCGCGCATGCCGGAGGGCATGTCGCCGCGCAGGGCGACGATGCGCTTGACGCCGAGGGCCACATAGCCTTGCAAGATCTCGCGCAGGCTGTCGCGGCTCGAACCGATGCAGGACAGGTGTGGTGCACATTCGAGGCCTGCCGCAAGGATATCCTTGACGGTCTGACAGGTGCCTTGCTGGGTGCTGCCGCCGGCGCCGTAGGTCACCGACACATAGCGCGGCCCCAGCTCACCCAGCTCCGCACAGGTGGCGCGCAGCTTGGTGCGGCCTTCCTCGGTCTTGGGCGGGAAGAACTCGAAACTGAAGGCGGGTGGGTACTTCTTCTGCGATTCCATGTCTTTTCCTCGGAACAGAAGAAAAAGATTTCAACGCCAAGACGCGAAGGGCGCAAAGGACGCAAAGACCCCGAGAGTGTCTTCCTTTGCGTCCTTCGCGTGCTCTGCGCCTTGGCGTTGGGCCGTTTGCCGTTTCTGCCGCTTAGTAGCGGTAGTGGTCGGGCTTGTAGGGGCCGTCCACCGGGACGCCGATGTATTCCGCCTGCTCGGGCGTGAGGCGGGTGAGTTGGGCGCCGATCTTGCCCAGGTGCAGGCGTGCGACCTTTTCGTCCAGCAGCTTGGGAAGGACGTATACCTTGCGCTCGTACTTGGCGGCGTTGTTGAAGATCTCCATTTGCGCGATCACCTGGTTGGTGAAGGACGCGGACATGACGAAGCTGGGGTGGCCGGTGGCGCAGCCCAGGTTCACCAGGCGGCCCTTGGCGAGCACGATGATCTTCTTGCCGTCGGGTTTGTCCCCGGTAGGGGGGAAGATGACGTGGTCCACCTGCGGCTTGATCTCTTCCCACTGGTACTTCTCGAGGGAGGCGATTTCGATCTCGGAATCGAAGTGGCCGATGTTGCAGACGATGGCCTCGTCCTTCATCGCCGCCATGTGGTCGTGGTTGATCACGTTCACGTTGCCGGTGGTGGTGACGAAGATGTCGCCCAGTTTGCAGGCCTCGTCCATGGTGGCCACGCGATAGCCCTCCATCGCCGCCTGCAGGGCGCAGATGGGGTCGATCTCGGTGACCCACACGGTGGCACCCATGCCGCGGAAGGCCTGTGCGCAGCCCTTGCCCACGTCGCCATAGCCGAGCACCACGCAGATCTTGCCGGCGATCATCACGTCGGTGGCACGCTTGATGCCGTCGATGAGGGACTCGCGACAGCCGTAGAGGTTGTCGAACTTGCTCTTGGTGACCGAGTCGTTGACGTTCATGGCGGGGAACAGCAGCTCGCCGCGCTTCTGCATGTCGTACAGGCGGTGCACGCCGGTGGTGGTCTCCTCGGTGACGCCGCGGATGCCCTGGGCCATGCGCGTCCACTTGCCGGGATTGTTCTTCAGGCTCGCGCGCAGCAGGTTGAGGAACACCTTCCACTCGGGGTTGGCGCCCGCGGCCGCCTCGGGGACCGTGCCGGCGGCCTCGAATTCCACGCCCTTGTGCACCAGCATGGTGGCGTCGCCGCCGTCGTCCAGGATCATGTTGGGACCGTCGTGACCGGCCCAGGTCATGGCCTGCGCGGTGCACCACCAGTAGTCCTCGAGGGTTTCACCCTTCCAGGCGAACACCGGGATGCCGGCGGCGGCGATGGCGGCGGCGGCGTGGTCCTGGGTCGAGAAGATGTTGCAGGAGGCCCAGCGTACCTGCGCGCCCAGCTCGACCAGGGTCTCGATGAGCACCGCGGTCTGGATGGTCATGTGCAGAGAACCGGAGATGCGCGCACCCTTGAGAGGCTTCTGCGCACCGTACTCGGTGCGCAGGGCCATCAGGCCTGGCATTTCCTTCTCGGCGATCTGGATCTCCTTGCGGCCCCACTCGGCCAGGGCGATGTCGGCCACCTTGTAATCGGTGAAGTCGGCTACGTCGTTCATTCTCGTTCTCCGAAAAAGAATGAGCGCCGTTGTACTGAAGCCGCTGTGCCCTGAGCCTGACGGGTCTCTAACCCCGCTGCAGCGCTCCTCAGGGATGCGGAGGATTGAAGAAGAAAAGCATAACCACGGGGGACACGGGGAACACGGGGTTTATGAAGATTTCCTGGGGAGCTGCGCGACCGTCGCGATCGTTCCAGGCCCCCGAAGGCACAAGGGCAGTACCCTTTTATGTCTTCCCCGTGTTCCCCGTGTCCCCCGTGGTTAAAGCTTTTTCCTTAAAGACCGGCTGCGGCGCGCAGGGCCTCGGCCTTGTCGGTGCGTTCCCAGGTGAAGTCCGCTTCCTCGCGGCCGAAGTGGCCGTAGGCGGCGGTGGCACGGTAGATGGGGCGCAGCAAGTCCAGCATGTGGATGATGCCGCGCGGGCGCAGTTCGAAGACCTCGCGCACCAGTTCCACCATGCGCGCTTCGGCAATCTTGCCGGTGCCGAAGGTCTCGATGGAGATGGAGGTGGGCTCAGCCACGCCGATGGCATAGGAGACCTGGATCTCGCAGCGATCGGCGAGGCCGGCGGCCACGATGTTCTTGGCCACATAGCGGCCGGCGTAGGCGGCCGAACGGTCCACCTTCGAGGGATCCTTGCCGGAAAAGGCACCACCGCCGTGGCGGGCCATGCCGCCATAGGTGTCGACGATGATCTTGCGGCCGGTCAGGCCACAGTCGCCCATGGGACCGCCGATGACGAAACGGCCGGTGGGATTGATGTAGAAGCGCGTGTCCTTGCGGATCCACTCATGTGGCAGCACGGGCAGGATGACCTCGTCCATGATGGCCTCGTGTACCACCTTTTCGGTCACCTCAGGGGCGTGCTGGGTGGAGAGCACCACGGCGTCGATGCCCACGGGCACGCCGTCCTCGTAGATGAAGGTTACCTGGCTCTTGGCGTCGGGGCGCAGCCATGACAGGGTGCCGTTCTTGCGCACCTCGGCCTGGCGCTGTACCAGGCGGTGGGCGTAGGTGATGGGGGCGGGCATGAGCACGTCGGTCTCGCGGGTGGCGTAGCCGAACATGAGGCCCTGATCGCCGGCACCCATCTGCAGCTCATCCTCGCGGTCCACCCCTTGGGCGATGTCCGGGGACTGCTTGCCGACGGCGTTCAGCACCGCGCAGGATTCCCAGTCGAAGCCCATGTGCGAGCTGTTGTAGCCGATGTCCTTCACCACCTCGCGGGCGACGCGCTCGTAATCCACCACCGCGGCTGTAGTGATTTCACCCGCGACCAGCACCATGCCGGTCTTCACCAGGGTCTCGCAGGCCACACGGGCACGCGGGTCCTGGCTCAGGATGGCGTCGAGGATCGCGTCGGAGATCTGGTCGGCGATCTTGTCCGGATGGCCTTCGGACACCGACTCAGAGGTGAAAAGGTGCTGTTTGGACATGCGCATTCCCCGCAATTCTGTGCCCGAAGGGCAGAACAAGGCCTGATCAAAGAGAAGCGCGGAAATATAGCATTCCACCCCGGGCGGTGAAATAGAAAAACCGCCCGAAACATGCCTGGCCGGTCAGTAACCCCACATCCCTTCGAGCAGGCGGGCGTAGCCCGCGTAGTGCCGCGGCGTGGCGGGCTCGAAACGGGGAATGTTCAGGGCTGCCAGCGCGGCGCGGCCCTCCGGATGCCGGTGCGCATCGACCAATGCGTCACGGATGGCGTTGCGCACCTCGTCGCTCACCTCGGGGGCGGCAGTAATGCCGGGTGCAGGCGCCTGCTCGGTGGTGGCCACCGTGGTGACCCCTTCGAAGCGCCCGACCACGGCTGAGGGGATCAGCGCACCCACGGACTGGCCTGCGGCGACCCGCTGCATGGCCTCTTCGAGGTTGTTGACCTCGGTGAGTACCGGCTGGCGCAGCGGGTTGGGGAAGAACTGGTTCAGGTGTACTGCACCCAGCGAGGGTGCCGGCATGGTGGCCACGGACTTGCCCACCAGATCGGCCGGCTCGATGGCCAACTGGTTCTCGTCAGCCACCAGGGTGTAGCTGATGAGTTCGGGCATGCGGGCCACCAGCTTGTACCCCATCTTCGAAACCCGGTAGTCCACCATGTGCGGGCCCTCCAGGATGAGGTGGTAGATGTTGCGTTTGGAGAGCTGCCAATGCACCAGGAAGTTGCTGGTGGTGGCGAGCTTCACATGGTGGCCGGTGGTTTTTTTCAGGTAATCGGCCAGCGGCTGATAGATGCGGAAGGTATCCTCGGCCGGCAAAATCGGGTGTACTGCGAGTGTCAGTTCGTCGGCAGATACCGGCTTGTTGACTAGCATGATGCAGAGGCCGGCGACCACGCACAGCCTCCGTGCAAGGAATTGCCTGAACATACGACCCCCTGTTGACAGCACATCCTTGCGCCTCTGGCGGCAAAAATCGTTATACGAATAGTGGTTAGTCTTATTGACAGAATGTAGCAGAGGGCTTTCAGGGCTGGCAATGCGTGGGAACTGCCAATTTCCCCTGCTTTTTTGGGGTATGGGTGGATAAGCCGGTGGTGATATTGCCGGGGGACGGTAGATTGTAGACAATCGGGCCCTTCCGGTTGGCTGAAGACCGGAACGAAAGGGTCTACATTTCTCCCGCGGCACGGCGTTGGAGGCCGCTCGCGGGAGTGCTGGAGCCACCAGCCGACGTTAGGTGGACGCCACGGATCCTCAACAACAAGACAGCCACCTGCCCTCATCAGCAGAAAGCATCCGGGTTGCAAGGATGTGGCCCCGGGGCCGTCATTGACGGCCGGCAAGACCTTTTTGGAAGAAATTTCGCTATCTCAGGAGAAGCACATGCCAACCCGTCGTGAACTCGCCAATGCCATTCGTGCGCTCAGCATGGATGGGGTTCAGAAGGCCAAGTCCGGTCACCCCGGCGCCCCCATGGGCATGGCCGATATCGCCGAAGTGCTCTGGCGCGACCACCTCAAGCACAATCCCAAGAACCCCATGTGGCACGACCGTGACCGTTTCATTCTCTCCAACGGCCATGGCTCCATGCTCATCTATTCCCTGCTGCACCTGACCGGCTATGACGTCAGCATCGATGATCTGAAGAGCTTCCGTCAGCTGCACTCCCGGACCCCGGGCCACCCCGAATACGGCTACACCCCCGGCGTGGAGACCACCACCGGTCCCCTGGGCCAGGGCATCACCAACGGCGTCGGCATGGCCATCGCCGAGAAGGTGCTTGCGGGCCAGTTCAACCGTCCCGGCCATCACATCGTCGATCACTACACCTACGTGTTCATGGGCGACGGCTGCATGATGGAAGGCATCTCCCATGAGGCCTGCGCCCTGGCCGGCACCCTGGGTCTTGGCAAGCTCATCGCTTTCTGGGACGACAACGGCATCTCCATCGACGGCCACGTGGAAGGCTGGTTCACCGACGACACGCCGAAGCGCTTCGAGGCCTATGGCTGGCACGTGGTGCGCGACGTGGACGGCCATGACGCCGACGCCATCAATCGCGCCATCCAAGAGGCCAAGAGCGTCAACGACAGGCCCACGCTCGTCTGCTGCAAGACCGTGATCGGCTTCGGCGCGCCCAATCTGTGCGGTTCCCACGACTGTCACGGCGCGCCGCTGGGTGATGACGAGATCGCCGCCACCCGCGAGAACCTGGGCTGGAAGCACGAGCCCTTCGTGATCCCCTCCGATATCGCCGAGGCGTGGGACGCCACTCAGAAGGGGGCCAAGGCGGAGGGTCATTGGCAGGAGAAGTTTGATGCCTATAGGAAGGAATTCCCGGACCTTGCCGCCGAGTTCGAGCGCCGCATGAAGGGCGAGCTGCCGGCCAATTGGGCGGCGGATGCCGCGGCCTTCATCAACGACGTGAACGCCAAGGCGGAGAAGATCGCTACCCGCAAGGCCTCCCAGAACGCCATCGGCGGCTATGCCAAGCTGCTGCCCGAGTTCCTCGGCGGCTCGGCGGACCTGACCCCGTCGAATCTCACCGGCTGGAAGGAAGCCAAGGCCATCACCAACACGGTGAGCGACGGCAACTACATTTCCTACGGCGTTCGCGAGTTCGGTATGTCCGCCATCATGAACGGCATGGCCCTGCATGGCGGCTTCATCCCGTTCGGCGGCACCTTCCTCATGTTTTCGGAGTACGCCCGCAATGCCCTGCGCATGGCGGCGCTCATGAAGATCCGCTCCATCTTCGTCTACACCCACGACTCCATCGGCCTGGGCGAGGACGGCCCGACCCACCAGCCGGTCGAGCAGATCGCAACCCTGCGCATGATTCCCAACATGGCCGTGTGGCGCCCCTGCGATGCGGTCGAATCCGCCGTGGCCTGGGCACAGGCGGTGGAACGCAAGACCGGTCCCTCCTGCCTCATCTTCTCACGCCAGAACCTGCCCCATATGGAACGCTCCGGCGAGCAGCTTTCGGCCATCGCCCGCGGCGGCTATGTGCTGAAGGACTGCGAGGGCACACCCGAGGCTATCCTCATCGCCACCGGTTCTGAGGTGGAACTGGCAGTGAACGCCTGCGAGGAGCTGAGCAAGAAGGGCCGTAAGGTGCGCGTGGTGTCCATGCCCTCCACCGACACCTTCGATGCCCAGGATGCGGCCTATCGCGAATCCGTGCTGCCTTCCAAGGTGCGTGCGCGTGTGGCCGTGGAAGCCGGCGTGACCGCCTTCTGGGCGAAGTACGTCGGCCTGGACGGCAAGGTCATCGGCATCGATCGCTTCGGCGAGTCTGCGCCGGCCGACAAGCTGTTCAAGGAATTCGGCTTCACCACGGAGAATGTGGTGAAGGCGGTCGAGTCCATCATCTAAGAAAAACCAGGAGATCGAGAGAATGGCTATCAAAGTTGGAATCAATGGCTTCGGCCGTATCGGCCGCATGGTGTTCCGTGCCATCGCCAAGGAAGCCGAGTTCAGGGACATCGAGGTGGTTGCCATCAACGACCTGCTCGACCCCGATTACCTGGCCTACATGCTGAAGTACGACTCCGTCCACGGCCGCTTCAACGGCGATATCAAGGTGGATGGCAGCAACCTCGTCGTGAACGGCAAGACCATTCGCCTGACGGCCGAGAAGGATCCCACCGCGCTGGCGTGGGGCGACGTGGGTGTCGACATCGTGGTGGAATCCACCGGCCTGTTCCTCACCAAGGACTCCTGCGAGGCCCATCTGAAGGCAGGTGCCAAGAAGGTGGTGCAGTCCGCCCCCTCCAAGGACGACACCCCGATGTTCGTGTATGGTGTGAACCACCAGAAGTATGCCGGTGAGACCATCGTCTCCGCCGCCTCCTGCACTACCAACTGCCTGGCGCCTGTCGCCAAGGTGCTGCATGAGAACTTCGGCATCAAGCGCGGCCTGATGAGCACCGTGCACGCCGCCACCGCCACCCAGAAGACCGTCGACGGTCCGTCCAAGAAGGACTGGCGCGGTGGCCGCGGCATCCTGGAGAACATCATCCCGTCCTCCACCGGCGCCGCCAAGGCCGTGGGCAAGGTCATCCCCGAGCTGAACAAGAAGCTCACCGGCATGGCCTTCCGCGTACCCACCTCCGACGTCTCCGTGGTCGACCTCACCGTCGAACTGGAGAAGGACGCGTCCTACGAGCAGATCTGCGCCGCCATGAAGAAGGCTGCCGAAGGCGAGCTCAAGGGCGTGCTTGGCTACACCGACGAGAAGGTGGTCGCCACCGACTTCCGTGGCTGCCCCCAGCCCTCCACCTTCGACGCCGAAGCCGGCATCGCCCTGGACGGCACCTTCGTCAAGCTGGTGTCCTGGTACGACAACGAGTACGGCTACACCTGCAACATGCTCCGCTTCCTGAAGCACGTGGCGCAGTAACAAAAAGCAGATAACCATGGGGAACACGGGGGACACGGGGAGATCAAGCGCATCTTGCCCCCGTGTGCCCCGTGTACCCCGTGGTTAAAGCTTCGTAGTGCTCGAGAATCATCCGCCGAAGCGGCGCTTCCGCCGATGGTTTTCAGAAAATAAATAACAAATCCAAGGAGCAGTCCACATGCCTGTGATGAACATGACCGATCTGGATCTGAAGGGTAAGCGCGTCTTCATCCGTGCCGACCTGAACGTTCCTGTGAAGGACGGCAAGGTGACGTCCGATGCGCGCATCACCGCTTCCATGCCCACAATCGAGGCTGCCCTCAAGGCCGGCGCCAGGGTGATGGTGACCTCGCACCTGGGGCGTCCCACCGAAGGTGAGTGGAGTGAAGAGGTGTCCCTCAAACCCGTGGCCGACGTGCTCTCCCAGAAGCTCAGCAAGCCCGTGCGCCTGATCAAGGACTGGGTGGACGGCGGCTTCGACGTGGCCGAGGGCGAACTGGTGTTGTTGGAGAACTGCCGCGTCAACAAGGGCGAGAAGAAGAACGACGATGAGCTGTCCAGGAAATACGCCGCCCTGTGCGATGTCTTCGTGATGGACGCCTTCGGCACCGCCCACCGCGCCCAGGCCTCCACCCACGGCATCGCCAAGTACGCGCCGGTGGCCTGCGCCGGCACCCTGCTCACGGGTGAGCTGGATGCGCTCAACAAGGCGCTTGCCAATCCCGCGCGACCCATGGTGGCCATCGTCGGCGGTTCCAAGGTGTCTACCAAGCTCACGGTACTCGAATCCCTGTCCGAGAAGGTGGACCAGCTTGTCGTGGGCGGCGGTATCGCCAACACCTTCCTGGCGGCGGCCGGCAAGAAGATCGGCAAGTCGCTGGCAGAGGCCGACCTCATTCCCACGGCCCAGGCCCTGATGGAGAAGATGCAAAAGCGCGGCGCCAACATCCCCATCGCGGTGGACGTGGTGGTGGGCAAGAAATTCGACGCCAATGAACCGGCCGTACTGAAAGAGGCCGATGCCGTGGCCGACGATGACATGATCTTCGACATCGGACCCAAGAGCGCGCAGGAACTGGCCGATATCATCATGCAGGCCGGCACGGTGGTCTGGAACGGCCCGGTGGGCGTATTCGAGTTCGACCAGTTCGGTGAAGGCACCAAGAAAATCGCTGAAGCGATCGCCAATACCAAGGCCTTCACCCTCGCCGGCGGCGGTGACACCATCGCAGCCATCCAGAAATACGACATCTACGAAAAGGTGTCGTACATCTCGACGGCTGGCGGTGCTTTCCTGGAATACTTGGAAGGCAAGGTGCTGCCCGCGGTCGCCATCCTCGAGGAGCGGGCCGGCAAGTAATCAGTCTCTTACGATAAGGTGGACCGGGGGCTGGAATGCCCCCGGCAGCCATACCAGAGGGTCCCAAGACCCCTGAGAAACCACATGCCAAGACGAACCAAGATAGTGTCCACGCTGGGACCGGCTACTGACGATCCCAAGATGCTGGACAAGATAATCCAGGCCGGTGTCGACCTGGTCCGCATCAACTTTTCCCACGGCAGTCCCGAAGAACACCTGGAGCGCGTCGAGAAAGTGCGCAACCGCGCACGTGCCCACGGGCGTCTGGTCGGTGTGCTCGCCGATCTGCAAGGTCCCAAGATCCGCATCGAGAAATTCCGTGACGGCAAGGTGCTTCTGGAAGAAGGTCAGACCTTCGTCCTGGACGGCGCCCTGGATCACGGCAACGGTGATCACGAACGCGTGGGCATCGCCTACAAGCAGTTGCCCGATGACGTCAGCCGCGGCGACACCCTGCTGCTCGATGACGGCCGTATCGTCCTCTGGGTGGATCGTGTCGATGACCGCGAGGTGATCTGCCGTGTCGTGGTGGGCGGTGTCCTGTCCGACCGCAAGGGCATCAACAAGCAGGGTGGCGGCCTGTCGGCGCCCGCCCTGACCGAGAAGGACAAGGAAGACATCCGCCTGGCTGCCAAGATGCAGGCCGATTACGTGGCCGTGTCCTTCCCCCGCACCGCAGACGACGTCAACGAGGCGCGTGCCCTGTTGCGCGCAGCCGGCGGACACGGCGAGATCGTCGCCAAGATCGAACGCGCCGAGGCCCTTGAGGCCATTGACGAGATCATCGCCGCCTCCGGCGCCATCATGGTGGCACGCGGCGATCTGGGGGTGGAGATCGGCGATGCCGCGCTGGTGCCCTGGCAGAAGCGACTCATCAAGCAGGCACGCACCATGAACCGGCCGGTGATCACCGCGACCCAGATGATGGAGTCCATGATCACCAACCAGATCCCCACGCGTGCCGAGGTGTTCGACGTGGCCAACGCCGTGCTGGATGGTACGGATGCGGTGATGCTGTCGGCGGAGACCGCCATGGGCAAGTATCCGGACAAGGCCATCTCGGCCATGGACCGTATCTGCCTGGAGGCGGAAAAGCAGCGCATCGCCACCACCTCGGATCACCGTATCCATACGGAGTTCACCCATATCGACGAAGCCGTCGCCCTGGCGTCCATGTACGTGGCCAACCACCTCAAGGTGAAGGCCATTGCGGCATTGACGGAGTCGGGTGCCACCCCGTTGTGGATGTCCCGCATCAGCTCCGGGATCCCCATCTACGCTATGACGCGCCACACTGAGACCAAGCGCAAGGTGACGCTCTACCGTGGCGTGTACCCGGTGGCTTTCGACGTGACCACATCGGACCACGCCCAGGTGAACCGCGAGGCCGTGGACGAACTGGTGCGCCGCGGCGCGGTGCGTGACGGCGATCTGGTGATCATCACCAAGGGCGACCTCATGGGCGTCCACGGTGGAACCAATGCCATGAAGATCGTCCGGGTGGGCGAACTGGTATAACTAAAAAGGAAAGTCCGCGCATGAGCGCAACAGAACGCAACTGGGGAGACGTGCAGTGATCCACGTTGATTCGCGTTCATTGGCGCGACTGCTTTCAAGTTTGAAGAAGAACTTCTGACATCAACTAAGGAGATTCCACATGGCCCTCGTTTCCATGCGCCAACTGCTGGACCACGCCGCCGAGAACGGCTATGGCCTGCCCGCCTTCAACGTGAACAATATGGAGCAGGTGCAGGCGATCATGCAGGCTGCCGATGCGGTCGACAGCCCGGTGATCCTGCAGGGGTCCGCCGGCGCCCGTAAATACGCGGGCGAGCCGTTCCTGCGCCACCTGATTCTGGCTGCGATCGAGGCCTATCCGCACATCCCGGTGGCCATGCACCAGGACCACGGCGCCAGCCCGGCCGTGTGCATCAACGCCATCCAGTCCGGCTTCAGCTCCGTGATGATGGACGGTTCCCTCATGGAAGACGGCAAGACCCCGTCCTCCTACGAGTACAACGTGGACGTGACCCGTCGTGTGGTCGACATGGCCCACGCCTGCGGCGTATCCGTGGAAGGCGAGCTGGGCTGCCTGGGTTCGCTGGAGAGCGGCAAGGCCGGTGAAGAAGACGGCCACGGCGCCGAGGGCACCCTGGACCACAGCCAGCTGCTGACCGACCCCAATGAGGCCGCCGACTTCGTGGCCAAGACCAAGGTTGACGCCCTGGCCATCGCCATCGGCACCTCCCACGGCGCCTACAAGTTCACCAGCAAACCCACCGGCAAGGTGCTGCGCATCGACCGCGTGAAGGAAATCCACGAGCGCATCCCCACTGTGCACCTGGTCATGCACGGTTCCTCCTCGGTGCCCGAGGACTGGCTGGCCATCATCAACCAGTTCGGCGGCGACATGGGCAAGACCTACGGCGTGCCCGTTGACGAGATCGTGGAAGGCATCAAGAACGGCGTGCGCAAGGTGAACATCGACACTGACCTGCGCATGGCTTCCACCGGTGCCATCCGCAAGTACCTGGCCGAAGATCGCAAGAACTTCGACCCGCGCAAGTACTTTAAGGAAGCCACCAAGGCGATGTCGGGGATCTGCCGTTCCCGCTACGAAGCCTTTGGTTCCACCGGCATGGCTTCCAAGATCAGAGTCGTGTCCCTGGAAAACATGGCGGCACGTTATGCCAAGGGCGAGCTCGATCCGCAGATCAAGTAAGCCACGGCGACGCAACACAACAGGCGGCCCTTGAGCCTAATGCCGATCAGTTAGGCAAAAACTTGCTTGACTGACAAGGAGATGGGATCAAAATCCGGTGATCGTTTCGGTCACCGGATTTTTTATGTTCCTCAGCCAGGCCCTCGACCGCATCTATTCCTTTTCCCCCGAGCAGTTCAGCAGCCTGTCGTAAGGCCTCAGCCCCGAGC
>Ga0265293_10004317_pt1 | contig 25175 bp, 21 predicted proteins | sample Munlanlewell138R_FD_192505 | JGI IMG/M metagenome (GOLD analysis project Ga0265293, IMG submission 192505) | Leachate microbial communities from a municipal landfill in Southern Ontario, Canada - Leachate well 138R | ecosystem: Engineered > Solid waste > Landfill > Unclassified | place: Canada...
TACATCTGTTGATGGCGGAGTTATTGAGCTTGGTATTGACGGAAAGCCTAATGGTATATTTAATGAAAATGCAGTTGGTTTGCTTTATTCAGTTATTCCTGACAAAGATGATAAAGCAATAGAAGAGGATTTTCTTAAGGCTGCTGAATACGCTTTAAGTCTTGGTATAACTTCTGTTCAGTCTAATGACGCTTCAGGTAGCGATTTTATCAATACTTTTAAAATCATCCACAATTTAAATAAAAACAACAAGCTAAAGTTAAGATATAATCCGCAATTTAATTTTCAAGATATAGAAGACTTCAAAGAATATCTTGAGACTGAATTTAAAACAGGAACATATGATGGAAAATTCTTATCCAATGGTGCTTTAAAGCTATTTAAAGATGGTTCATTAGGAGCTAGAACAGCTCTGATGTTAAAGGACTATGAAGATGCTCCAGGCACTAAGGGTGTGGCAGCTTTAAGTGATGAATACCTACAAGCTTTATGCGACTTGGCAACTGAAAATGGAATAACCGTGGTAACTCATGCAATTGGAGATGGTGCTGTAGAAAGTGTAATAAATGCTTATGAAAAAACTATGCAGAACGGTGAAAATCCCCTACGTCACGGAATAGTTCATTGCCAAATCACTAGCATGGAGCAATTAGAGAGAATTGCAAAACTGAATATACCTGTTATGTATCAGCCTATTTTCCTAGACTATGATGTCCAAATAGTCGAAGACCGCGTTGGAAAAGAATTAGCAAGCACATCATATGCATTTAAAACCTTAAGTAAGCTAGGAGCACCAATAAGCTTTAGTACAGATGCTCCCGTAGAGGATTGTAATCCTTTCCCTAATATTTACTGTGCAATTACTAGACAAAGAATAAATGGAGAGCCTGTAGGAGGATTTGTTCCTAGTGAAAAGATGAGTGTTGAAGAGGCTATTGATGCTTATACAATAGGTAGTGCCTATAATGAATTTAAAGAGGACTTCAAAGGAAGATTAAAGCCAGGCTATGTAGCTGATTTAATCATTCTAAATAGTGACATATTCACTGTAGATGAGACTAAAATCAAGGATATTAAGGTTGATAAAACAATGATAAATGGAGAGTTTGTTTTTGAAAGGTAGATTAAGTAGCTCTTCTTTAATATTAGATAAGTTAGTTATTGGAATCACAGAATTAGATTATTTAGACCTAAATCATTTACAAGCTGTAACAAACAATGTTACAGCTTGAATCATTCAACTATTCTATTTACATTTTGTAAAATCCAAATTTAATTATGAATATAGCGCGGTACCATATTTAAAGCAGTCCTCTTCAATTTTGAACTTCTCATGGAAAAAACCTCCTCTCACAATATTGTGAAAGTAGGTAAAGTTACTAATTAACCCCTCATTTCTAAAAGCTTAGTTTTTAATTCTCCCTCAATTCTATTTAACTCTGCTTCTACTTCTTTTCTCTTCTGATGACCTTCTTGTTGAATCCGTATTACTTCATCTAGAGTTGTTATTAGTGATTCATTGGTAATACGAAGAGTTTCTATATCAACAATTCCACGTTCTGATTCCTTTGCTATATCAATAGTTGCAGTTTTAAGTGTTTCAGCATTTTTTCTTAATAACTTGTTCGTCATATCAGTTACTTCTCTTTGAGCTTTTGCAGCTTGTGCTGAATGAGTAACTCCCAAGGCTAAAACCATCTGACTTTTCCAAAGTGGAATTGTATTTACAATGGTTGATTGAATTTTCTCAGCCATCATAGTATCATTTCCTTGAACCAAACGGATTTGAGGCGCCATTTGAATCGATATCATTCTCGTCAATTCCAAGTCGTGTATTTTCTTCTCGAAACGATTGCAGATAGCATTTAAATCGTTAACTGCTTGTGCATCCTCTGGCAGACCACTTGTAGCAGATTTTTCTATCAGTGCAGGCAGTTCTTCATTTTTAACTATAGCCAACTTCTTTTTACCTGCTAGAATATACATAGAAAGCTCTTTAAAATATGTCTTATTAAGCTCATACATTTTATCAAGCATTGCAATATCTTTCAGCAACTGTATCTGGTTAGCTTCCAACGCATTGCAAATTTTATTTATATTATGCTCTGCCTTGTCATATTTTGTTTTCATAGCAGCAAGTTTATTAGATGTTTTTTTGAAGAACCCTAAGAATCCTTTTTCCTCTTCTTCTGCGTCAAAGCTTTTTAATTCTGTCACAACACCTGAAAGCATTTCTCCTATTTCACCTAGATCTTTGGTTTTTACATTGTTTAAAGCGGTTTCAGAGAAATCCGAAATCTTCTTCTGTGCTCCTACTCCATACTGAAGAATCTGATTTGATTTGCTTAAATCAATCTGATTAGCGAAATCATCGACTATCTTTTTTTCTTCTGGTGAAAGAATGCTTTCATCAAACACCGATCTTTCAATCTGATTATTGTCCTTATTTACTATCTCATTGCTTAGTATCTCTTGAGCTGATGTATCATCACTAAAAGGCTCAAAAGTTAATGTAGGTACTTCCTTATTCATTGTTCATCACCTCGTAGTTTATTTTCTATCTCTAATATTATTCTCTGTTAATCCTTCCTGTGCAAACATAGTTTGTAATACAGAAATATCTGTTGATATGTCCATTGCTATATCCTCAAAAAGACCATCTAGCAAGTTTTCAAATGCAAGATTAATGGTATCCATTGTTTCCTCAATTTCTTTCTTAGCGCTTAAAATATTTTCCCCTTGTACAGGCTGATAATCAAATTTCCTATAAGCATCTAAAAGCTTTAATGTTGTCGGTAGAAAATACTCAGTAAATTTCTTTATTTCAGGGAATTTTTCAGGATGGGTTTCTACATAATCATAAATTTTTCCTGTTACTTCTTCTAATCTATCTAATTTCCTGGAAACTTCTTCACCTGGAATTGCTATATTCGCATTTTTTATTTCCATAACAAATTGTCGTCCTTCTTCAATTGCTTTTCTGATTTCCGGCTTCAAAGTATTTTTGATATTTTTGCCTTCTCTATTTATTGAATCATGATGAGTTAACCGCCCCTTTTGTTTATCCTGTTCTTCAAGTTCCTTCCTTTTTATACTTTCCTGTAAATTGAGATATTGCTCATAACATTCGTTGTTTAACATGAAGCAGGTCTTTTTTTCATCAATATGTCCTTGGGGAAACATGCCCATAGAGATCATTTTCTGCAAGTCTCTCACTGTGGCTTTATTGCTCAATCCTGTTGCAGCAGAAAGGTCACTAATCAAACAATAATTGCGACCATGAAGCTGTGCTATATACCTTTGAAATCTTCTTAGCCTTTTTCTAACTCTGCCTCCATTCATAAGCAATATTACACTTGTGATGAGACTAGGTAAAATAACCATTGAAAGGGTAAGAATCACGCCTTTAAATCCAATCAGGTAGCCTAAAACAGCTAATATCACAACTGCTATACCAAATATTCCACTACCTATGGCTCCAAATATAGTTAATAATGTTCCAGATACTCGTCCCATTGGAACAGTGAGCGCAGTTGACTTTGGAACTGGCTTATTTTGCATATATGTCTGTTTATAAACATTGTTGTAATTATTAGTATTATTATAATTATATCTTTGTTGATTTGGTTCTTGTTTATTAGTTGTAGTTGAAGACTTCTCATACTTTTGCTGGTAATTATTTGTTTTACCTGTCTGCTTGTTCCAGTTATGATTATAGCCCTGTTTCCAACCAATTGACCTTCCAACCTCATCAAGTGCACCTTTAACAACATTTTCAATATCACGATTTAAATTATTAAAATTTTTATTGCTCACAGCATTCTGAACAATGTTTTTAACCTCATCACCTAAATTCATGTTCCCTCTATTATTCATACCCGCCTCCAAGTTGTTAACTTTAGAATGAGTCTTCCTTTTTTACACTACATCCATTTTTTATCATTTTTCTAAATCATATCATATCTGATTTTTGAAATCAACTATCAATAGAGATCACCTTACTTACCTAGTCAAAGTATAATAAATATTTCAATATTGAAGTAATGGGATATATATTATGGATTTTAAAATAATTACAAATAATTGTTCTGATCTACTACAGTAAATATTGTAAGAGTAGGCATTTATTAAGGTGAAGATGAATTATCGATAGGCTTGAAATAAACGTACCTTGAGATACGTTGATTTACAATAAAAAACCTAAGAAATAAGATAAGTCAACAAATTTCCTAGGCTTTAATTTTTGTTTTCACTTTAACACATTCATTTCATACATCAATTTGACAATCTAAACATCTGTCTAAGCTCTTGAAGTATTTCAATGGAGGTTATTAAATGATAATTATATACAATATCTAAATCACTTTGTACATGGGACCCTATGATATTTATACTGTATTTATTATTTATTATATTGGCATTTGCAAGATTTACTTTATGTTCTGCCCCCATTTCTATCAACGAAGATAAATTAATATGTAGCCTCCTTAACAAAATCCTAGATTGCTCAAGATTTACATCACCGAGTTCTTTTTTATAAAGCTTAATATTCATTTCTTTCATAAGAATAGGATATTCCTTGTCAATAGTTTCAAGCTTTTCTTCAATATCTGCTAAGTGTTCTTTCCCATTCTCTAGCTCTCCTTCCATGATAATTACCTTCAAGACCTGAGAGAATTTATTGATGATTCTCAAGGATTCAGTGTGTATTTTGTCCTTAGTCAAGGGCGGGGAGATTACAAAGTTAACTACAACAGCTACAATAATTCCAACAAATGTATCTAGAACTCTATTTAAGCTATAAGATAATTCCTGGCCTCTTTCCACACTCATAATAATTGAAATAAATACTACGGTAGCTATTGTTATGGACTTACTCCATCCTAGCCTGTTGCATAGATAAATTATAATTATTGTGCCAATACCAATAATTAATGGATTCCCAATGGATATAAAAGAACCCAAAAGTCCAATTCCTGCACCTAATATGGTCCCCAGTATTCTATCTCTTCCCATTCTATATGAATCCACTAGGTTACCTTGCATGGCAATAATGGCTGCTATTCCCGCAAAAAAAGGAGAGTTTAGCTCAAATAAATAGGCTAAAGAAATACTTATAGTTAATGCAATAGATGTTTTAATAGTTCTCATACCTATTTTCAAAAAAATCATCCTCATTATAATTTTGTCTATATAAATTATACCCATTTTAGCTTACTTATAACGGACGGGGTCAGGCTTGAATAATTCCCTTATAACGGACGGGGTCAGGCTTGAATAATTCCCTTATTTTCAAATTTTTCAATTATATTCTCCACATATTCAGTTCTTTTGCTTTCGCCACTCTTTATCTTTGATACCATGGATAATGGTATTCTCAGTTTGTTTGCTAATTCTGTACTAGTTATATTAGTATACTTCTCGCCTAATAATACTACAGCTTTTCTTATGTCTGAGTATTTCTGAATTCTACTCCTTTTAGTTATCTCGTCAATATTTACTTTTTCAAGCTCGCATATTCTATTAATTATTTTATCTATATCAATTATTTGTGCTTCATAATTATCTGCCTTACTATATCTTATTTCTTTTAATAAATAGTCTTCTATATCTTCTTCATCTTCTCTACTTCGAGCATCCATAAATTCTTTATATACACGCACTGCTCTTTTTTTATCTCTAGCAAATAACCCCAATATATAGTCTATATCTATTAATTCACTTCCATTATTAAAGATGTATTCCTTATGACTACTCCATCTATAGTTTAATCCTCCCTCTAGACCTGCCTTCACTGGATTATTGTGTATATATTTGATTAATTGAAACAAATATTGATCTTTATCACATATTTCTGCTTTATACCTCTGTTGAAATACATGGCCTGTTCTTTTATATTTTATGTTGTATCTTTGAGTATAGCTTTGTTGAATCCCTTGCATTATTTTTGATAAAGATGTGTCTTCTTGCTCTATTAATATATGTACATGATTATCCAATATACAGTAAGCATAAAGTTTGAATGAATACTTTTCCTTATACTTCCTTATTAAGTCTAAATACATCTGCTTCTCTTCTGTATTAGCAAAAACAAATTCTCCATTGTTACCTCTTGTCATTACGTGATATAAGCAACCTTGATATTCTATTCTTGGTTTTCTTGCCATTTTATCACCTTTTTCCCTATTTTTTCTTTATTATATCTTTAATTAGGGAATTTTTCAAGCCTGACCCCTTCCATTTCGGGAATTTTTCAAGCCTGACCCCTTCCATTTCTTCCAAGCCTGACCCCTTCCATTTCTTCTTTGTAACTAATCCTACCATTAATGCATAGTATGATTAATAAAACCAATGGGAGGAGTAATATAATGTATTATTATGTTGATAAATACACAGTAAGACCTGGTGATACTTTAAGTAGTATTGCCCAAAGATTTGAGCTGCTAACTTATGCACAAATTCTTCGTGTTAATCGGGAAATCACAAACCCCAATCTTATCTACGCAGGGCAAGTAATCAACATCCCAAGAATGACACCAATGAGCACATATATTGTCAGACCCGGAGATACATTGGGTAATATAATATACGATTATAACAGGGAGCATATACAATTATATGGTACTCTAATCACTATTGATGAGGTGCTTGCATACAATCCATCCATACTAGACCCTAATAATATTTACACTGGTATGACACTATATCTTCCGGAGTTTTTATAACAAAGAGATGAATTTTCACCCCTCTCTTTGTTATTACTCTTATTTATCACTGTTTTTAAGCTTTATTAAATACTATCAATCCCATATTAAGTCTTCATTCAAAAATTTGCACTTCATAATTAGGGAATTATTCAAGCCTGACCCCTGTTGTAGAGTCCTTTTTTTGCTTTGACTATGAAACGAGCTGCTTTTATTGCTCCTAGTGCAAAAATATTCTTAGATAGGGCTGTATGCTTTAGTTCTATAATTTCATCATTACCTGCAAAGACTACAGTGTGTTCACCTGGTATGGTTCCTCCACGAATAGCATGTATTCCTATTTCATTGTTTTCTCTTTTAGTATTTGTCCCCTCTCTACCGTAGATAAATTTTTTACTATTCTCCAAGCTTTCATTTATTACATTAGCTAATAAATACGCTGTGCCACTAGGTGCATCAAGCTTCTTATTGTGATGCTTTTCAATAATTTCGATATCAAAATCTTCGTCTAACAGTTTGCTTATGTCCCTTAAAATCCTTGATAAAACATTAATGCCTAAAGACATATTTGCAGAATGAAGAATAGGAATCTCTTGGGATGCCTTTTCTATTTGTTTTAGTTGTTCATCAGAAAAACCAGTGGTAGCAATAACTAAAGGTAATTTCCTATCCACAGAAAACTCTAACATTTGAGTTAAATAAGATGGATGAGAAAAATCAATTATAACATCTGCTTCTCCCTTGTACTCATAAGGGTTCCCATATACAGGATATGTGTTTTTTATCTCATCAGCTTTCCTATCTACTCCTGCTACAATCTCTATATCTTTTTCGTCTTCTATCTGTTTACTTAAAACCTGACCCATCTTTCCATTTGAACCATAGATAATTGCCTTAATCATGTTCTTCCTCCACAATACTAAATCCCATCTCTAGTAAATTATTTATTAATGTATTCCTATTTCTTTCTTCCATTTCTGTAAGAGGTAACCTGAGCTCTCCTGCATCCATGCCTAGTAAGTTCATTGCTGTTTTTACTGGAATAGGATTTGGCTCTATAAACAATGAGTTAATAAATCTATTCATGCCAAGCTGAATCTTCCTTGCTTCCTCTATGTTCCCTTCTAAGAAGCTAAATACTAAATCATGAGTCTCCTTTGGCATAATGTTAGCGACTACGGATATGACTCCACAACCTCCAAGTGATAAAACTGGTACTATCTGATCATCGTTTCCTGAGTAAATATAAAAGTTATTAGAGCATTGTCTAGCTATTTCCCCTACTTGACTTATATTGCCACTAGCTTCCTTAATACCTTGTATATTAGGGTGCTTTTCCAGCTCAGCTACTGTTTCAGGAAGCATGTTCAATCCAGTCCTTCCAGGAACATTATACAATATAATAGGTATATTTACTGCATCAGCAATAGCTGTAAAATGTTGAACTAAACCTTTTTGAGTTGTCTTATTATAATAAGGTGTCACAATTAAAAGTCCATCTGAGTTAACACTTTCTGCAAATTTACTCATCTCTATTGCATAGGCCGTATTATTGCTTCCTGTACCCGCTATTACTGGGATTCTTCCTCTTACCTTCTCTACTGTGAATCTTATAGCATCTCTTTTTTCATCATCTGTCATAGTAGAAGCTTCTCCGGTTGTTCCACAAATAATTATGGCATCTGTCTTGTTTTCTATATGCCATTCAATTAGCTCTCCTAATTTTTTAAAGTTTATTTCATTATCCTTAAATGGTGTAACAATTGCAACTCCTGACCCTCTAAAAAGTCTCATTCCCATCACTCTCCTATTAATAATTCTGCTATTTGTACAGTATTGGTAGCCGCGCCTTTTCTTATATTATCAGCCACTACCCACATATTAACTCCATTTTCCACGCTATAATCTCTTCTAATTCTACCTACATACACCTTATCTGTTCCTTCTGCATTGATAGGCATAGGATATAGGTTTTCACTTGGATTATCCTGTACTACAATTCCATTAGTGTTTTCTAAGACATCATAAATTTTTCTGATATCAAAGGCTTTTTCTAGTTCTATATTAACTGAAATACTATGTCCATGTCTTACTGGTACTCTTACAGTTGTAGCAGTTACCTTTAAATCTTGCCTGCCTAATATTTTCTTCGTCTCTTCAATCATTTTCATTTCTTCCTTTGTATAACCATTTTCCATAAAAGTATCTATATGGGGTAAACAGTTATATGCTATTGGATAAGGATAATTTGTGTTTTCTAATCCCTTTAATCCGTTCTCTAGATCCAAAATGCCAGCTATGCCAGAACCTGATACGGCTTGATATGTTGAATATATAATCCTTTTAATTTTAAAGCTTTCATCAATGGCTTTTAGAGGAACAACTACTTGAATAGTACTACAATTTGGATTAGCTATGATTCCACTATGCCACTTAATATCCTCAGGATTTACTTCTGGTATAACTAATGGTACATCTTTATCCATTCGCCAAGCACTAGAATTATCTACAACTACAACGCCTTTATCTCTAGCAATAGCACCAAATTTTTTACTAATTTCTCCACCTGCTGAGAATAGAGCTATGTCTATTTCCTTATTAAAAGATGATTCATTAAGCTCTTCTACGAGGTGTTCTTCACCCTTAAATCTAATTGTTTTTCCCCTTGACTTAGGAGAAGCAAAAAAGTAAATTTGAGAAACAGGAAAATTTCTTTCCTCCAAAACTTCAATAATCTTTCTCCCTACCATCCCTGTAGCTCCAACTATTCCTATATTGACCTTTTTCATTTAATCACCTCATTCCTTTTTATTGCCTATCTATAAACTAAATGCTTCACATATAACATCTATTGCTTTTTGCTTATCAGATGAATTAATAGTATATGAAATGCTTATCTCAGATGTTGTAACTTGCTTAAAGCTAATACAATTATCTGAAAACAGCCTAAACATCTTTGAAGCAACACCTGTTTCATTTCTCATACCCATTCCTACCACTGATAGTTTGGTTATATTAGTATCCTTCTCTATATCTATGCTTGGCATTTTTTTCATTAGTTCCTTCATGACTCCATCAACTGTTTCTTCATCATCTTTAGATGTTGTAAAAGATATGTTGACATATCCTCCACTTGGAGATGTCTGGCTAATCATATCAATATTAACTTCTTGACTAGCTAGTCTACCAAAAATATCTGAAATATTCTCTGATGAATAGGGAACTTGATTAATTGTTTCCATTAAAACATCATCGCTTACACTTAATCCTGTTATAACTTTCTGCTCCATTTCAATATCATACTCCTTTATATATGTTCCCTTATCTTTTATATTACTCGAAGTTACATAAATTGGTACCTGGTATCTGAAGCCAAGTTCTACTGATCTGGCTTCCATTACTTTAGTTCCTAAGCTGGACATTTCCATCATTTCCTCATAGCTAATGAAATCAAGTCTTTTTGCATTAGGAAAAAGTCTTGGATCTATGCTGTATATTCCATCAACATCAGTAAATATCTCACATGGACAATTGAATTTTGCTGCTAAGGCTACTGCCGTAGTATCTGAGCCTCCCCTACCAAGTGTGGTTATATCTCCAAATTCATTAATTCCTTGAAACCCTGCAACTACTACAATTTTTCCTTCTTCTAAGTAGTTCTTTATTTTCTCTATATCAATTTCAATAATTATATTTTTCGTATGAATTCCCTCTGTCTTAATACCTGCCTGAAATCCTGTTAAGGATATGGAATCATGACCTTTCTCCTTAAAAATCATTGATAGTAAAGAACTGGTAACTTGCTCACCTGTTGCCATAAGCATATCAAGTTCTCTCTTGCAAGGTTTTTCAGTAATAGATTTCGCCATATCAATGAGATGGTTTGTGGTCTTCCCCATGGCAGAAACTACTATCACTACATTATAGCCCTCTTCTTTACGTTTAATCACAGCGTCAGCTATGGTTTGCATCTTCTCAACGGTTGCTACTGACGAGCCTCCATACTTTTGTACTATTACTTGCATTATGCTTTCCTCCTACAGCTATATCATTTCTTATAAGGTCTTCATAGGTTTCTCTCTTGACAACACATCTGGATTCTCCATTCTTTACAAAAACCACAGGAGGTCTAAGAAGCCTATTATAATTACTTGACATACTATAGTTATAGGCACCTGTTGTTGAAACAGCAATTAGGTCTCCAATATTTGGATGTGGCAAAGAAACACTTTTAACTATTATATCTCCAGATTCGCAGCACTTACCTGTGATTGTATAGATATTTTCATCTGCATCATTCATTCTGTTTGCTATAGCGGCTTCGTACTGTGCACCATATAAGGATGTTCTTGGATTATCATTCATGCTGCCGTCTACAAAAACATATTGCTTTCCACCATATGTGTTTTTTGTGGATCCTACCCTATATAATGTGGTTCCAGCATTTCCTACTATAGCCCTTCCCGGCTCTATCATTACCTTAGGATAGATAATTTTAAGTTGATTTGCTTTGTCTATGACTTTATTTAACATGTTTCTAAGAAAACTATTCAATTCAATTGGATTATCCCCATTAGAATAGTATACTCCAAAGCCTCCGCCAAGGTTCAACTCTTTAATGATTACTCCACATTCTTTACTAACCACTTTAATAAAATCCATCATGACATTAATTTCTTCATAAAAAGATTCTTCTTGAAAAATTTGTGATCCTATATGACAATGGAAACCTCTAAAATCTACATATTTACTGTCTTTTAATTCATTAATCATATTTAAGACATCTGGATTAGAAATACTTATTCCAAATTTAGAATCGTTTTTAGTAGTTTTGATGTACTCATGGGTATGAGCTTCAATACCAGGATTTACTCTTAACAATATGCTTATTTTCTTATTAAGTTCTTTGCATATATCATGAATTAAACTTAGTTCATTTGCATGGTCAACTACTATTCTGCCTATACAATTCTTTATAGCCATAGTCAGTTCTTCTCTAGTTTTGTTGTTACCATGCATGAAAATTTTATGAGAAGGAAAATCAGCCTTAATGGCTGTATACAACTCTCCTCCTGATACAACATCTAAAGACAATCCCTCTTCATCTATAAGCCTACACATAGCTAATGTTAGAAAAGCTTTAGATGCATAAATGACCTCAGTTTCAATTTCTTCACTCCTAAAGCTTGTATTAAATAGATTGCATGTATCTCTAATCAATTTCTCATCCATAACATATAGAGGTGTTCCGTATTTCTCTGCCAAATCCGTTGAATCACAATTCCCTATTTCTAAATTCCCTAAATCATTAATCCTCATGGTTCCAAAAAGTTTCATTACCATACCACCACCATTTATTCATTTGTTTTATATTTAAATACAAAAAACAGTCATGAGCAAAAGGAACTCATGACTGTTTTATACAGCCGACCTTTCGCCCCAACGTGTTAAGTGCTCCACTAGAAAATTGGGCAATTTTCTAGTGACAGTCCTACATCTATTAAATGCAGGCCCAATATAGATAATCCTATACTTCGGCGATTGACCCTTTCCCACAAATACTTACTATGGTACTTTTGACATATCGCAGCCTCTTAATCACATTGCTATTTTATTATTGTATATTACAATAACACAGGAAATTTACAAAGTCAATGACATAATTTTCATAACTTTATCTTAGCAAATTGCTATATTACTTAATAAAGAGAATAAAAAACCATTAAATAGAGTTAAAGGAAATTTTTATACAAATCCTCTAACGACTTATTAGATATATATTTTAGTGGTATATCTAGTATAGTCTTAACTCCTGTGCATCCTTCTTTACGCAGTCTGTGAACTGCCCTTGCATAAGCAACTAAGACACTTGCTGTAAACTCAGAGTTATTGTCAAGTTTTAGATTAAATTCTCCTATATTACTATTAGAGTAGTCCTTACCAGTTCTCCCACCCCTAGCAACGAATCCACCATGAAACAATTTAGAATGGTTTTCAATTAATTCTTCTTCTGTAATAAATGTTACGCTAGTATCGTAGTCCTCGAAATAATTTGGCATAGACTTTATGGCATCTGTAATCTCTTCTTTATCTGCATATTCTTCTGCTACTACATAGCAATCTCTTCTATGCCTTTCTCTATTCATGAGTTCAGGGGTTTCACCACTTCTTATCCTTTCAACTGCCTTTTCATTTGGCACTGTATACTGAATAGCATTCTTAACTCCTGCTATTCTTCTTACGGCATCTGAATGTCCTTGGCTTACCCCAGGTCCCCAAAATGTATAGGTTTTTCCCTGTGGCAGAATAGCATCAAACAAAACTCTATTCATTGAAAATAGACCTGGATCCCATCCTAAACATACAGCGCTGACCTTCTTGCCTTCTCTAGAAGCCTTATCCATAGCCTTAATATGCTGTGGAATATTACCATGGTTATCATAGCCATCAACAGTATTGTACATACTAGCAAAATATGGTCCTTGCACTGGAATATCAGTAGAAGATCCTCCACACAAAATCACAACATCAATATCATCCACATAATTATTCGCTTCTTTAATATCAAAAACTCTAACTTTCTCATCATAGCTTTCTATAATATCTATAGGTCTTCTAGTAAATATAGCTACAAGTTCCATGTCTATGTTTTGTCTAATAGCTAGATCTACTCCTTTTCCTAAATTTCCATAGCCTACAATTCCAACTCTTGTCTTCCCCTCCATAATGCTATCCTCCTCATATTAACTATTATACTTATGATTATCTATAAAAATACCTATTCTAAAGACAAATATAGGTCTTTGCAACTCATAGAAAAACCAGATGTCTATTAAATTTCCTCTAGGAATCGCAAAAATTTATATGCATATAATAACATAAAACTGAAAATATACAAAAAAATTTTTAAAGAAATAGCGTTAAGAAATTGAAAACCGACCCTCATGACTAGACTATAGGTCTAGATCAAAAGGGTCGGTTAGTTTTATAAAGCTTTAACTTGAGATTTTTTAACTTCATATCCTAGCCTATCTATTGCACCTTCGATATCCTTTATTGATACTTTTTCATCATCAAAGTTTACTTTTACCTTGCTTGAATTAAATGATACATTTAAACTCTCTTTATCTACTCCATCCAAAGATTTAATTGCGCCCTCTATTTTTAGCATACATGATGGACAAGATAATGTCTCTAATTGAATTGTAGCTTTTTGCATTTTCAGCCCTCCCTTATTATTGTTCTTATTTATATTGTACACTATAATAACTTATTTTAATTTGATTTACCTCAAATTTAGTAAAAACGATTAGTTTTTTATTTCTTCAATCTATAACGAAGAAGTCTCATACCATTTAATATTACAACTAATATACTTGCTTCGTGTACTAACATACCTATTGACATGTTCATCCATTCACTGAAGAATACGCTAGCAAGTAATAATAATACAACTCCCACAGCTATAAAAATGTTTTGTCGCATATTCCTAGCTGTCGCTTTTGTTAAACCTAATGCATGTGGCAAACGGCTAAAATCTGAATTCATTAACACAACATCTGAGGTTTCAATAGCAACGTCTGTACCGCTTCCCATAGCAATTCCAATTTGTGCTAGTGCTAGTGAAGGACTATCATTGACTCCATCTCCAACGAATGCTACAATTTGCCCTTTATCAATTAGTTTTCCAATATAATCTGATTTATCTTTAGGCAACATATGTCCATGAGCTTCAGTAAGTTCAAGCTCTTGTGCTACTAAATCAACTGTTCCTTGATTGTCACCTGAAAGAACAACTAGGTTTTTAACACCTAACTTTTTAAGCTTTCTAAGATCTTCTTTTACACCTGGACGAATTTGGTCACGAATACCCATAAGTGCTTTTAATTCTCCATCCATAGATATTATAACAAGTGAGTTTCCATTTGCTTCAAATCTTGCAATATCTGCATAAGCTTTTTCATCTAAATGAACATTTTCTTGTTCCATAAGTGCAACATTACCAACTGCAACCCTATGTCCTTCTACTTGGGCAACAATTCCTCCACCCTTTACAACATCTGTCTTTTCAACTGTATATATTTTTATATCTCCAATATGTTCTACAACTGCTTTAGCTAATGGGTGGTCTGATTCTTTTTCAACACTTGCAAGGTAACCAAGTACTTCTTCAACATTATTTGCATAAATCTCTTTCTCAGCTACTTTTGGATTTCCTATTGTTAATGTGCCTGTTTTGTCAAATACTACCGTATCAACTCTACTAAAATCTCCTATAACTTCACTACCTTTAAGAAGAACACCGTGCCGTGCTCCATTACCAATACCAGCAACATTTGAAACGGGTACACCTATAACCAACGCTCCCGGGCATCCTAGAACCAGTATTGTAATGGCAAGTTCCATATCTCTAGAGAATAGCCATACAATAATAGATAGGACTAGAACGGCTGGAGTGTAATATTTAGAAAACTTATCAATGAAACGTTCAGCCTCTGATTTTGAATCTTGAGCTTCTTCAACTAATTCAATAATCTTACCAAAAGTAGTATCCTCGCCTACACGGTCAGCAACTATTTGAACCGTTCCATTTTCCAAAATAGTTCCAGCATATACTTGAGAATCCTTCTTTTTACCTACAGGAATAGACTCGCCTGTAATGCTTGCTTCGTTTATATGACCTTCTCCTGTCAAAACTGTACCATCAACTGGTACTTTTGCGCCGGTTTTAACAAGTAAGATATCTCCTACGTCAACCTCTTCTACTTCTACTTCTTCAAACTCACCGTTTTCCATTTGTTTCAAAGCACTCTCCGGTGCCATTTCAGTTAGTTCTTTAATTGCAGAACGTGTTTTATTCAATGTGCGTTGTTCTAAAAAAGCTCCAAATAGGAATAAGAATGTAACAATTGCTGATTCCTCAAGGTTATTAATTAAGAATGCTCCTATAACAGCAATAGTAACTAAAACATCAATACTTACAACTTTTACCCTTAATGCTTGATAGGCTTGGATTGCTATAGGTGCTAAACCTAAAATTGACGCTATACCTAAAGCCCATAAAGCTATCTCTTCATTTTTAAACCCTAATTCACTAACAAATCCAATGACAATTAAAATTCCACTTATTACTGTTATGTGATTTTTCTTACCTAGTATGAATCTTTGCATATTGTCTACCTCCTAGTTACCAGTTTGCATTTTTCATTATGTCATTATTGACATAAGATTATTTACCTTAAGCATTATAGGCCTTATCCAATTCAGATAACATCTTGTATACTGCTTCATAGCTTTCACATACATCACTTGGAACTGTATAGCTATCTGTTATTTCACGTAATTCTGTAAATTCTTCCTTCAGTTCAGGTTTTTCTGCTTTTTTTGTTTTCTTAACAATTTCATCAAATACTTTATGAACTTCGTGGAATTCTGGGTGACTACCTCCATGAACTCTTGCTACTATTGGTACATATTGCTTCAATATTTTAAGATTGTTTTCCTTTACTTGGTTAAATGTTAATTGTTTTGACATAATTTTCTCCCTCTTTCTTATTTTATTTTGTTTTCCATCTTTATGGCTTTATTATAACAAGGCTTTAAAGTATTGGAATTGATTTGAATCAAATATTTGAAATTTATTATTATATTTGTATAAATTTATTATTTCTTGAGAAGAAAGATATTAAACATACTAGGTTCTATGAATAGCCCTATGTGTAATCAAAAAGAGGATGGTTAGCATATGCTTTCCATCCCATTAATCTTATCTTTTCCTCTTAAGCTTAATTTATTAATACTGTGTACTAATTAGTCTTGGCTAAACTATACTAGGTCTTACTTTATTAGTGTCTACAATTTTTTATCTTGGTCATTATTTTCTGATTTTACCAAAGAATGTATGTTTGGTCCTGCATCATTCTCTTCTACTTTAGGAAATTCTATGTCATGTTCAACTTGAATCATAATAACCTTATCATCTTCTAAAAACAAGGTATCCCCAACTGGAACAATGATATCACTACCTTTACGTTGAACCATGACTATAAGTCTATTGGGAGGCAAATCTAAATCTTTTACATATTTGTTTGCCCATTGATGCCCTCTTGGAATAGTAAATTCAATAAGGTCTTGCCCGCTTTCATCAAAGTGTGTTTCACCACCTAAGATAACTATATCATTTTCTTCTATAGTTGTTTGTCCTCTGGGAACAATGGTTCTTTCGTTACGTACAATCTTGGCAACAATAAAATCAAAAATAATATTCAAATCCTTCACTTGCCTACCAACCAAATTGCTATTAGGGTGAATTCGTGTTTCCAAAAATCCGATTTCTGCTTTATCTTGGTAATAGTTGAAGGTTTTTAATACAGTATCATTAGGATCCAGCATATCCCATCGTTTTGCAGCAGGTGGCATTAAAGAACCCTGAAGTAAGGACGAAAGTACACACATACCAAATACAATATGGTAAATATCCACAGATATGACTGCAGAACTATTCACAGACATTATAGCAAAAGCAATGGCAGCAGCACCACGAATACCAGCAAGTGAAATCATTTTCAATTGATCTCGTTCTAGACGAAATGGCAACATGAGACCATAAACAGTTACTGGACGAGCAATGAAGGTCATAAATAACATAATGGCAAGTGCTAATGGGAATGTCTGAATAAAGCTTGTAAAATCGGACAATAAACCTAATATAAAAAACAATCCAATCTGCACTATTTCAGTAAAGCCATCAAAGAAAAATACAATATCACGCTTACCTCGAAATTCCATATTGCCCAGATAAATACCTAAAATATAAAGAGCTAAATAACCGTTTCCACTAAGAAGACTTGTAGCGGAATATGTAATAAGCATGGCTGAAGCCATAAAAACTGCATGAAGTCCGTCTGCTCTGAGTTGAAGTTTCTTAAGTAATTTTCCTATAAGAAATGCAAATAAAAAGCCCATTAAGATACCCAGAGCCACCTGTGAAAATATCAAAATTGGAATAGATATTTCTGATCCAATAATTACAGATAGAAATACCATAGTCATAGTATAGGCTGCAGGGTCATTTGAGCCACTTTCAAGCTCTAATAGTGGTGCAGTATTGTATTTTAAGTTTAGGTTTTTTGAACGTAAAATATTTAAGACACTGGCAAAGTCTGTTGACCCGACAATGGAACCAATTAGCATACCTTCTAATAATCCAATACCCAATACATAATAACAAAATAAACCTGTTACTAAAGCAGTAACAACAACACCTAATGAACTTAGTACAATAGCTTCTTTTGCTACAGGCTTAGCCATATTCCAGCTAGTCCCAAAACCACCATAAAACATAATAACCATAAGTGCTATAGTGGCAAATCCATCGGCAAATTTGTAATCATCAAATTCAAAGCCTAGTCCTCCAAAAGCCATACCCAGCACAATAAATAACAAAAGTGCAGGTACTCCATGCTTGTTGGATATACGAATAGCAAAGAGTGCAAGTAATAAAATTATACCAATTATTAAATATTGCATAAATACTCCTTTCTGATAAAGATATTTGGAAATAATATTTATATAATATCAATTATTATTCTTGTTTAAATTAATCTAAATTTCTTGTCCAATCACCATTTTATCACAAATACTTCAAATATCAAGCATGCTCAGAAAGTGGATTTTCATAAAAATACCACTTCCCAAAAATTCCTTTCATGCCTTTATATTTTCTAGAGCAGAATTAATGCATCCGGTCTTTTACACTAGATGCATCATATTTCTAACCCAATATTATTTTACATTGCAAATTTGCCTTGCTAACTAATCTTTTTCATATTTTCTTGAAAACAATTTATAAATACCTCAACCTTTTTTCTAAATAAATCTTACTTGTATATAAGTTTAGATTACCTTTATAATCCTAATTTTCCACAGCATTAGGTATTATTAGACATTGTATCTTCCATATTGTCATCTTACAATAAATCATGGTAGTCTTTATTCTTTTCAATCTGCGCTTTAACATAAGAGCAAATAGGAACAATCTTTTTGTTTTCCCTTCTAACCCAATCAACAAGTTCAGTTAACAATAATTTTCCTACACCTTGTCCGCCTAACTCCCCTGATACAAATGTATGCTCAACAACAATAAGGTTTTCACCAGAACAAACAAATGTCATTTCTGCCAATGGCTTTTCCTCAGAATCCCCTATATAAAATTTATTAGTCCCCTTTTTTACTTCTAACATTGACACACCTCCTGCTCAAATTATTACATATCTATTTATAGATTACATTGATTAGAAAACATGAAACTTCATTCTAGTTCCTAGCTTTAAAAGTCATCACTAATCTTGGCCAATTAAAGGTTCTAAAACAAAAGCATATTGTTAACCAGTTAAAAAATATCAGTTGACAATTGTCCAAATACAATATATATTTATATATGGACTAAGCCTTATTTACTTTTAAACCATATACGATGCATTCTCACAAGTTATAATTACTTATAGGAAGGATAATGATTATGGAAAATACTAATACTACAAACAAATCAAAAACTTATCAGTTGGCAATTATCGGAGTTATGGCTGCAGTAATATGTATACTAGGACCTTTATCTATTCCTATTGGTTTGGTACCAATTTCATTTACAACCCTTGCCATTTTCATTGCACTATACACACTTGGAATGAAAAAAGGAACAAGCAGCCTCATCATATATTTATTAGTTGGTTTAGCAGGTGTTCCTGTATTTTCTGGTTTTAACAGCGGCCCAACTAAACTTTTAGGGCCAACAGGCGGTTATCTTATTGGATTTGTTTTTATGGCACTTATTGCCGGTTTCTTTATTGATAGATTTTTTAACAAATGGTATCTATGTATTGTAGGCATGATCATTGGTTCAGCTATTTGCTATATACTTGGTACTATATGGTTAATGTATCAAGCTAACCTATCTCTTAGCTCAGCTCTTGCTCTAGGTGTTATTCCTTTCATCCCTGGAGACCTGGCTAAAATATTCGTCTCTGCATATGTTGGCACCAAAATAAGAAATCATCTGATTAAAGCCAATTTATTCCAACTATAAGCAAATTCTTATCTATGAAATGTTTTTTTGAAAGCTCACCATTTTAGAACAACTACCTGTTTTAAGTTTGATTTTTTAAGATTTCAATTGCTGCCTCCTCATCAAGAGGTTTACTGAACAGATATCCTTGAAATTTGTCGCAACCGAACTTAAGCAAATACTGTCTTTGTTCTTCATGTTCTACTCCTTCTGCTATTACACAATGACCTAGCTTATGAGCCATTGATATAATATCTCCAGTAATAGCTTCCTCTTCCTTTAGTGAAATAAGCTTGTCAATAAAGTATTTATCAATTTTAAGGCAATTTATATTTAGCTCCCTTTCCCTTGAAAGAGAAGAATAACCAGTTCCAAAATCATCTAAAGCAACGCGGATTCCAGATGTCTTTAGCTCACCAAATATTCGATTTAATCCTTCATAATTGTCAACTAGCATGGACTCTGTAATCTCTATACATATGTTTTCTGGATTAACCTGAAAATCTCTTATCATTTTATACAAGTCTTTGGTAAAATCCTTTTCTAGTAATTGAATGGCGGAAACATTAATCGAGATGCTTATCTCTTCATAACCTATATCCTTTAATTTATTCCAAAAAGAGAAAGCCTGAGTAATTACTTTTTTGCCAATTGTAATAATTTGCTTTGTTTTTTCTGCTATTGGAATGAACTCGAGTGGAGATACTAAACCCAGTTTGTCGTTTCTTAGTCTAGCTAATGCTTCAAATCCACTTATCTGATTAGATTCAAGGTCTATAATAGGCTGATATTGCAAATAGAGCCCTCCATCCTTGGGATCAGTTGCGACTAGAGAAAGTTCTTGCTTTATTTCTTCTTCACGTAATATTTGAGTCTCCATATCCTTGTCAAAAAAGCAAAATCCAAATTCTTTATCGAAAATGTGAATAGCTTTTTCAGATGCAATAAGAAGCTTTTTTAAGAGTTGTTCAACATCATCCTTATTCTCTTCATCTATCTCAACAATTCCGATACCACTACAAATTCTTTCGGAAGAAAATACTGGTTCTAATACATGAATAATCTTGTATACAACCTCTTCCAATTCTCTTTTATTTGCATAATCCTTTACATAAAACACCAATCGGTTTTCATGAGAATTAAACAGTTGATGTTCATGGGTACAAATTGAGATTAATGCCTCTGTTGCTTTCTTAATCAACTGTTGGCTGTAATGGAACCCATAAGTCAGAGTTAATATATGTACAGAACTCATGTTTATACCTATTATGGCCCTTTTTCCCATACTATCTAGTTTTGCATCATGTGACAGAAGCTTTTCAAGGTATCTACGATTAAATAGTCCTGTCCATAAATCATGTTCATAGTTATAACTAAGTGTCTCCTCCATTTCTTTCCGATTTGTTATATCCTGTGTTAGAGTAATATGGTTATTCTTTTGGTCATTCATTAGATTAAGCTTTGCTACAATTATGTGGGCCCATACAATGGAACCATCAGGCTTTATATATCTTTTCTCCATTGAATAGCTATTTAATTCACCTGATTGGAGCTTTTCAAAATTTTTCAAATTATCTGCGATATCATCTGGATGTGTTATTTTTTCCCATCCAAGTCTAATAAGCTCTTCTTCTGTTCTTCCAGTAATCTTCTCTAATGTTGGATTTATAATAGTGATATTTTTATTTGAAGCATGTGGTTCACTACTATAAGAGATAGACATACCTATAGGAGCTTGTTGAAAAACAGTATTAAATGTTAAATTGCGATCATAGAGCTGCTGCTCATATAACTTCTGTAGTTTTAGTAATTCTATATGTATATCAATCCTTACCCTCAAGGACTCCATATGAATAGGTTTTCTTATATAATCAACTGCCCCCATCTTTAACCCCTTGATTTCATTTTCAACTTCATCAAGATTAGTTAAAATTATAGTGCGTATATTTTTATATCGAGCATTAGTGTTCAGTATACTTAGAACTTGGAATCCATTCATATTAGGCATATTTAAATCAAGTATAACTAGGTCAATATCGTCATGCACTTCTAGAGTATCTAATGCTTCTAATCCATCACATGCAGTCAGTATATCGTATTCACTTAACATATTTTGGATGATCAAACGATCTGTCGCTGAATCATCAACTATCAATACTTTTGCAAACATAATTCACTCTCCTCTAAACTATATCATGATTTTATTATGCTCTTTTTCATCCTATCAGGTCACTAATCTCACTAAGCAGCTTTCTTAACATAAGCACTAATTTCTTCTTCATGGGCAATATTTCATCTTCCTTGCCTTCATTCAAAGCTTCTTGCAGTTTTATGGATAGCTTGTACAACTTTAAGGCACCTATGCTACCTGAACTACTTTTAATCTTATGAACTATTTGACTAGCATCATCATATCTCTTTTCGATTATGGATAAGTTTAGCTTGTCTATGGTATCTTGATTTTCATTAAAATACTCCTTAAGTACCATTAAATAAATCTCCTTATTCCCACCCATATTTTTAAGTCCAGAAGATTGTTGTAGGATATCCATAGCTATATCTTTGTTCTCTTCATATTCACTAATGATACCCTTAATAGTATTAAGAAAATCATCAGGATCAAAAGGTTTACTGATGTAATGATATATTCCACTTTTATTGCATTTTTCTCTCACACCTAAAATCACGTCTGCAGTCATAGCTACTATAGGTATGGTTTCTGATATCTTTCTAATTTCTTCTGCTGCTTCATAACCATTCATAACAGGCATATGTAAATCCATTAAAACCAAATTAATTTTATCTATATGCTGCTTATAAAGGTCAACAGCAAATTTGCCATCATCAGCAAGAATAGATTCTATGCCTACTTGCTGCAAGAGAGATTTTGCAATGAGTTGATTTGTCTTATTGTCATCAACTACTAGGACACAAATTTGTTTGTCAAGGCTTACAGGGCTATCATCCATGCCTACTGATGGTTGTGTATCTAACATGGCTTTCAGGCTGAAAATATCCAGAATAGTATTGAATAGTACAGAAGGAATAATTGGCTTGCCAATACCTTTGTCAACACTATAATCTTCAAGCATATCGAGTAAATCCTCTCTCAGCATTGGTAAAAGCATGATAACATTTGGAGTTATGCTAATTTTACTGTTATTACCTATTGACTCCATAAATTTCAAACCACCCTCTAAAGGTGTTTCATAATCTACAATTAGCAAGTCAAAATGTTTCAAAGATTTGCCATCTGCAGTTTCTAGCATAGTCAATGCACTGTCTGGAGAACTTGTAATCTCACACTCCATACCAAAGGCACTAAGGTAATCATCTATAAGTTTAGCGTCTGATTCGTTTTTCTCTAATACCAGTGTCTTAATATTCTTAAAATGGTTTGCAGACAAAATTCTTATGTATTCTTCTTCTTTTTTCCTATCTTCAATTAAAGTTAAATAAACAATAAAGGTTGAGCCTTCTCCTGCAGTACCAAAAACTTGTATTTCTCCGTCCATCATGTCTACTAGATTCTTGACAATTGATAATCCAAGCCCTGAACCCCCAAATCTCCTATTTATACTGATATCTCCTTGTGTAAAAGGTATAAAAAGGTTTGCTATTTGCTCTTGAGACATACCAATACCCGTGTCCTTAACAGAAAACGATATATGATATTTATCAATTTCTGTTGCTAGGAGTCTGATATCCAACGAAACCTCACCTGAATCTGTGAATTTTACAGCATTGTTCAGAACATTTAGAAGTATCTGTTCAATCCGTTTTGGGTCACCAAAAAACCAATTTGGAATAGATGGATCCTTGTATAACTTAAATCCAATTTTCTGTTCTTCTATTTTATATGATACTATATTTACTACATCCTGAATAACTTGGTCCATACTAAAAGAAATGTTTTCTAACTCCACCTTACCAGCTTCAATCTTAGAAAAATCTAATATATCATTTATTATACTAAGCATATTAGAGGATGCCTGAGTAATCCTGTCTGTGTACATCATTTGTGTTAATGATAGATTTGTTTTTTTTAGCAAATAAGCCATACCAGTAATTGCATTCAGGGGTGTACGGATTTCATGTGACATTCTTGCCATAAAGTTAGATTTAAATTCGTTTGCTTCATCGGCTTCCTGTTTAGCTCTTTCCAAGTCAATTTGAATGAGCTTTCTCTTTTCTACCTCTTTCCTTAATATTGCAATCCAATAAAATGAAACAGCCATGATTACAAGCACTAAGGCACCAATGATATATAGAATGCGTAAAAAGGGACCATAATCCATCTCTTGCTCTAAGCCTATCCATCTGCTGTTTATGGCTGTCCTCTCACTCTCTGTAATTGTGTTTAAAGCTTTATTAATGATAGATATTAATTCTGGCCAATCCTTACCTGTGGCAAAATACAATGCCTGCTCTTTCTCTGCTTCAAAAGATATAATCCTCAAATCTGTTAGGGCACTTGATCGTATAAGATAGTTGATAGTAGCTAGGTTCCCTAAAAAAGCTTCTTCTGAACCAGTGACTACTGCCGTTAGTGCAACTTCGACAGAATCGTAAAGACTAAGATCTAATTTTGTATTAGATAACAAATAGCTGTGATGTGAACTGTTTCTCTGAACAGCTACTGTCAGCCCATCTAACTCTTCTATACCAGATATACTAGTATTGTTATCTCTAGTCACTATTACTCTTTTAAAATAGTAGTATGGATCTGAGAAAAGAAAATGTTCTTCTCTATTAAATGTCTTTCCAACAGCTGCTAACATATCTACATCTCCTGACAATGCCATATCATATGCTTGTGGCCAGGATAAGTCTTTAATTATCTCAAATTGTAATCCGGTTTTTTTACTAATCAAGGAGAGGTAGTCTGCAGAGATACCCTTGTGTACTCCATTTTTATCGATGAATTCAAATGGAACAAATTCAGAGTCAACACCTAATTTGATTACCGGATTCTTCTCTATAAAGGCTCGCTCATCTTCTGTCAAGCTCATACTATTATCTGTGGCATAACAGAGGCTTGACATTGTTGATATTATGATAATAAATCCCAAAATCATAAGAGTGAGCTTTCTCATAGATTCTCCTCCAAAGATATAATATCTACTTAATAAATTGAATGGGTCTAAGAACACTTCCAAAATAGTTTTAGCAATCATTGCAATTCCTGTTTTGTGATTTTTTTAACTTGTCTCATAATCTTATTATTTATATATACCCAATAATCCATATATCCAACCTTTAATTAGTTCATTTAATAAATATCTTTCTAAGTGTAAAGGCCATATGATTTATACAATTTATCAAATGCCTTTATAACAGACTTAAACCTCATTAACTTTCTTTTTCAACTTTAACTCTTCATCTGTATAAATACATGCGCTCCAATG